>Ga0163216_100491_pt1 | contig 60900 bp, 58 predicted proteins | sample SynspAceP_FD_167610 | JGI IMG/M metagenome (GOLD analysis project Ga0163216, IMG submission 167610) | Saline lake microbial communities from Ace Lake in Antarctica - Synechococcus sp. Ace-P (Illumina Assembly) | ecosystem: Environmental > Aquatic > Non-marine Saline and Alkaline > Saline ...
ATCCCATCGGAAAAATTAATAACGCCTGCGCAGACTAAGGCCGAATACTCACCAAGAGAATGCCCCGCCATATAATCAGGTAAGGCTCTACCATTTTCAGTCAATACCTTAAACAAAGCATAACTCGCCGCTAATAAAGCGGGTTGAGTTATGTGCGTTTGATTAAGCTTACTTTCATCTTGTTGCACAACTTGCCACAAGTCATAACCTAAGACTTCGCTGGCTTGCGCAAATACATCCAAAATTGAAGGATGATCAGTCACCAAGTCACTTAACATACCTAATGTCTGTGAGCCCTGACCTGGGAAAATCCACGCTTGTTTACTCATATAAATATCTCAGATAAAAAATTAATAACGTACTAAAGCTGACGCCCAAGCAAAACCGCCGCCGAAAGCTTCTAATAATAAAGTTTGACCGCGTTGTATGCGTCCATCACGTATAGCAGTATCTAAGGCGGTAGGTACCGTTGCTGCAGAAGTATTACCATATTTCTCTAAAGTCAAAACCACTTGGTCTAAAGACATTTCCAACTTTTTAGCTGTCGCTTTAATAATTCTAAAATTGGCTTGATGCGGTACTAACCAATCTAGATCAGACTTTTGCATATTGTTCGCGGTTAATGTTTGTTCAACAATCTCGCTTAATTTAGTGACGGCAACTTTAAAGACCTCATTGCCTTTCATCGAGCCCCAATTTTGATGCACGGATAACTCATCACCATGGCTTGGATTGCCTATAGTCAAAAGGTCACCATAAGAACCAGCAGCATTAATGTGGGTTGACAATATACCTGGCTCTTCGCTTGCTTCGATGATGGTTGCGCCCGCAGCGTCACCAAATAATATCACCATGGTACGATCTTTAGGATCAATCATCCGACTTAAACAATCAGTGCCAATCACCAAAACGCGTTTAACCATACCCGTCTTAATATATTGATCAGCCACACTCAAAGCATAACAGTAGCCGGCGCAGGCCGCCGCCACATCAAAGGCTGGTATGCCATTTAAATCTAAGGCTTTTTGAATCTCACAGGCTGTACTAGGCAGGGCATAGCGACCACTGGTGGTTGCACAAACGATCATATCTATGGATTTAGGATCGATGTTAGCTGCTTCTATGGCTTTTTTACTCGCTTCAACGCCCATAGTGGCAGCTGTTTCATTTGCCCCTATAATTCTTCGCTCTTTGATACCGGTACGATCGGTTATCCAGTCATCAGTGGTATCAACCATAGTTGCCAAGTCGGCATTAGTACGTATTTCACTTGGATAATAACTACCCGTGCCAATTATTCTTGAATTCATGTATTAGTGGCGCTCCCTTAAGACAGCTTCTATTTTATCTTTTATTCTTGTCGGAACCTGCATAGAGACTTCTTTGACTGCTTGTCGAATAGCATATAAAAAAGCCTCAGACGAGGCATTACCGTGGCTCTTAACCACAATCCCGCGCAATCCTATCAGACTAGCGCCGTTATACTGGTCGGGGTTCATCCGCAAATAGATATTCCGCAGTAAAGGGAGGGCAATTTTAGCTAAAATTCGATTTAACCAGTTCTGATTAGAGGCTTTTTTTACTTCGTTAATCACTAACTTAGTCAAGCCTTCACATGATTTAAGGGCAATATTGCCTGCAAAACCATCAGTGACAATGACATCGGCTTTTTGACTAAAAATATCATTACCTTCTACATAGCCAATATAGTTAATACTAGGACTTTCACGCAACATTTTTGCCGTGCACTTGACGCGCTCGTTGCCTTTATTCTGTTCTGAGCCTACGTTCAACAATCCGACTTTGGGTTTATCCAGTTTCCCCACCAATTCGGCTAATACCGAACCCATCACCGCATATTGAAACAGCACTTCTGAGTCACAATCGACATTTGCCCCCAAATCAAGTAAATAAACTTTACCCTTATCCACTGTGGGCATTAAGGAAATCAGCGCTGGACGATGAACACCTGGTAACATTTTAAGCACATGGTAGGCCATAGCAAGTAAGGCCCCAGTATTACCGGCACTAACACAACCATCAGCTTGGCCTTGCTCAACTAAATTAAGCATACGGCGCATTGATGAATCTTTTTTATTTCTCAGTGCCGCAATGGGCGCTTCATCCATGGCAACAACTTGTTGACAATCAGACAATTGTGAACGGCTTTGGATATCGGGTGTTTGTTTGTCATACCAAGCTTCTAACAGCTCAATAGGACCACATAAAATGAGGTATAAATTTGGATTTTCTAATAGAGAATTTAATGCGGCGGGCAAAATAATATGGGGGCCGAAATCGCCCCCCATGATATCTAACGCTAAGGTTAGACGACTCAAAGTCAATACTCTTTAAAATTAAAGAGAAAGGACTTTTTTGCCTTTATAGTAACCATCAGCAGTCACGTGATGACGAACATGCGTCTCACCTGACGTTGAATCTACTGACAAAGTAGTGGTACCTAATGCATCATGTGAACGACGCATACCACGCTTTGAACGGGATTTTTTACTCTTTTGTACAGCCATTGCTTGCTCCTAGTCTCGCTTAAGTTCTTTCAAAACCGCGAACGGGTTTGGGCGCTCATCGGCCGGTTCAATTACTCCAAAACTCATATTATCCGCTTTAACACTGCAATCCTCCTCTGCATGAAGGGCTACAATAGGCAAAGATAATATCAGCTCGTCCTCAAGACATTGAAGTAAGTTGATTTCTCCATGGTCATTGACCTCAACCGGTTCGTAAGCGTCCGGTAACTCATCTATATCTTCTTTATCAGCACCCTGCACTGGACTGAAACAAAAAGATACGTTTATTTGATGAGCAAAGACGTTATAACATCTTTGACACAAAAGTGATGCGGCACATGACATGTGTCCTTCAAAGTAAGTAAGACCCTGCTCGTCTTTTTTAAACTTAACTTCAATCTCCACTTCATCGTCAATACCAGCAACTGTTTCACACAATCTAACCATATCAACAGTCAACATCACGCCCCGATACTCGGAACGTTTATTAGCACTTTTGATTGGGTCTACCTGTTTCGGCAGTTTCACTTTTTGCATAGCGCGCGCATCTTATAGAGTCAAAGGGCTTTAGTCAAAGAAAATGTATTAAAAACAGTATAAGAACCACAATAAATATGCTTTTATGTGTCAACTATTACTGTGGATTTCCGACTTTCTTCATTATGAAAATCATTCTAGCATCAAGTTCACCTTACCGCTCTGCATTACTGGCAAAATTATCCCTACCTTTTACATGTCAGTCACCCGATATAGATGAAAGCCCACTCGCTAAAGAAAAAGTGGAGGAACAAGTGGCGCGGCTTGCCACCCTAAAAGCCGCTGCTATCGCCTTCTCTACACAAGATGCCTATATTATAGGTTCTGATCAGTTGGCAATGTGTAATCAGGAGGTACTCGGTAAACCTGGAGGTTTTCAACAAGCCGTAATGCAATTAACAAAATTAAGTGGCCAAAAAGTGACATTTTATACTGGCCTATGTTTGTTTAATGCTGCGACCAAAGAACAGCAAACAATTGTAGAAACATTTGACGTCACGTTTAAACCGCTTAGTGATAAGCAAATCCAACATTACTTGATGATTGAACAACCCTTTGACTGCGCCGGCAGTTTCAAAAGTGAAGGATTGGGTATTGCTCTGTTTGATAAACTTGAAGGACGCGATCCCAACACATTAGTCGGTCTGCCATTAATTGCCCTCGTAGAACTATTTACTAACTGGGGAATAGATATTTTTGACTTTATGCAAGTGGATGAAAAATCCCCCTCCTAATAAAGGTAGAGGGACGGTTCTAAAACAACAATTTTATGCGCTTTCTTTTTCTAACTTATTCAATGCATTTTTTAATGCGTTATCCAAAGGTGCTTGAAAGCTTACCCGTTCATTTGAATTGGGGTGAATAAAGGAAAGCGAATAGGCATGTAAAAACAAACGTGATAAACCTAAACGTTGCATTCTACTATCAAAATTATTATCTCCATATTTATCGTCACAAGCGATGGCATGCCCAGCATGTAAACAGTGCACTCTAATTTGATGGGTGCGACCTGTGATCGGAGATGCCTCAACTAAGGTTGCGTCACGATAACTATTTAATATACGAAAACGTGTTTCTGACGCCTTTCCTTCTACTTCGTTAACCGACACCATACGCTCACCAGATTTGAGCACATTTTTAATCAATGGGGCTTTTACTTTAAAACGATTATCCGGCCAATTGCCGCTAACTAGGGCCTGATAGCGTTTATCAACTTGTTTATCTCGTAGTTGTTCGTGCAAGCTTTTAAGCGCTGAACGCTTTTTAGCAATTAATAAACACCCCGAGGTGTCTCGGTCTAAACGATGCACCAATTCTAAAAACTTTTGCGTGGGGCGAAGTGCACGCAATGCTTCAATTACTCCGAAACTCAAGCCACTACCACCATGCACTGCCGTACCAGTGGGTTTGTTCAACACAATGATCCATTCATCCTCAAATAGAATATGATTTTCAAGACTGGCTACTTTATCCAGTTTAGTTGAAGGTAACTCACTGGGCTCAGACACCCTAATCGGTGGGATACGTAGTTCATCGTTAGCCAACAGCTTATATTCAGGCTTTACCCGCTTTTTATTAACGCGGATCTCACCTTTGCGTAAAATCCGATAAATAAGGCTCTTGGGCACACCTTTTAACAGTGTGCGTAAAAAGTTATCAATCCTCTGCCCTTCCAGCTCAGGTTCAATAGTAATAAATTGTACTTTCAAAAATGTTTCGTCGCTCATACGCCTGCTATTTTAGTTGGAATGACTATTGTTGCGCTTACCGTTTTAATAACTTGCTAGTTTAAACCCTTTAGTGTGATAATGCGCCCGTTTTTAAGCATGAAGTAATATTAAAAACAAACAGATGTATTAACCTGTTCTGTGAGCAAAACGACCCTTCGTCGTATATAAGCAAGACATGCCAACTGTGAAGTGAGTCACTTTTCAACAGTGTGATTAAACAGAACCAAGACATCAGCGATTTAATTTAACTATCGATCGCCACAAAGATGTAAAGAATGTAAATGAATTGACAAGGCATCTGAGTCCAACCGAATACCACAAGTAAGTTGGCTCGAATGCTTGAAAGTTTTAAGAATAGCTAAAAACAACTTGGATAACTCGCTGCGTCTAATGCCCACGCAAAGAATTTGGGTAAAAGTGTTAAATAACAAAGCATTACTAAATAATGACTAAGACACTTAAGCGATTAAAAAACTTAAAATAAGCATACAGTCGTGAGGCTGCATAATAGAATTGTCACATCACCCTGCAGGTCTTTCATCTAGAGCGGTCGGTACTTTACCGAGCAAACAAGAATGAAAAGAATGTTAATCAATGCAACTCAGCAAGAAGAGCTGCGCGTTGCACTTGTAGATGGTCAAAAACTGTATGATTTGGATATTGAAAGCCCAGGTCATGAACAGAAAAAATCCAATATCTACAAAGGGACTATTACCCGCGTCGAACCTAGTTTAGAAGCCGCTTTTGTCGATTATGGCGCTGACCGTCACGGTTTTTTACCCTTAAAAGAAATTGCCCGTGAATATTTCCCCCAAGGCTACAAATTTGATGGTCGTCCAAATATCAAAGACGTTATCAAAGAAGGCCACCAAGTTATTGTGCAAATCGATAAAGAAGAACGCGGCCAAAAAGGCGCTGCGTTAACAACCTTTATTAGTTTGGCTGGCAGTTACTTAGTATTAATGCCTAATAATCCTCGAGCAGGTGGTATCTCACGCCGCATCGAAGGCGATGAACGCACAGACCTAAAAGATGCATTAAATGGCTTAGAATTACCTGACGGTATGGGCTTGATTGTGCGTACTGCCGGTGTAGGGAAATCCCCTGAAGAACTGGCTTATGACTTAGATTATCTTGTCAGCGGCTGGTCACGTATCAAAGAAATTGCCGATTCTCGCCCAGCTCCATTTTTGATCCATCAAGAAAGTGATGTGGTTGTTCGCGCCCTGCGTGATTACCTGCGTCGTGACATTGGTGAGATCCTAATTGATCAAAGCGATGTGTATGAGCGCGCTTTAAAACACGTTCAACAAATGCGTCCTGATTTTGTTAATCGAGTGAAGCTCTATCGCGGTGAAGTGCCCTTATTTAGTCATTATCAAATAGAAAGTCAGATAGAATCTGCCTTTCAACGTGAGGTCCGTTTACCTTCAGGTGGCTCTGTAGTAATCGACCCTACAGAAGCTCTTACCTCTATTGATGTCAACTCAGCCCGTGCTACAAAAGGCGGAGATATTGAAGAAACAGCCTTTAATACTAACCTTGAAGCTGCGGATGAAGTAGCCAGACAGTTACGCTTACGTGACTTAGGTGGTTTGGTGGTTATCGACTTCATCGATATGACTCCAATTCGTCACCAACGAGAAGTAGAAAATCGTCTTAAAGATGCGGTTAAACATGACCGTGCTAGAGTGCAATTAGGTCGAATTTCACGCTTTGGTTTAATGGAAATGTCTCGCCAACGTTTGCGTCCATCCTTGGGTGATTCTGCGCACAACGTATGTCCTCGCTGTTCTGGTCACGGTACTGTCCGTGGCACAGAGTCTTTGGCTTTATCCGTTCTTCGCATCATGGAAGAAGAAAGTATCAAAGACAATACAGGGCAAATTGAAGCGCAGCTACCGGTCAACGTTGCCACCTATTTGTTAAATGAAAAACGTCGTTCAGTGGCTAGCATTGAAAAGCGTCATGGCGTGCAGTTAATCATTATTCCTAATCCAAAATTAGAGACTCCTCACTATAACCTAGTGCGCCGTCGTCCAGATGATGTCCTACAGGAAATGAGTTACAACCTGCCCTTGGTTGAAGTAGAAGAAACTATTGCAGATCGCACCGTCGCGGCCCCTGTTACCCGTGAACAGCCGGCGTTAGAAAGTTTAGTATCACCAGACAAACCAGCGAATGTGCCTACGCCGAGTGTGGCAACTACAGCACTTGCTGCAAATCAGTCTGTGTTAGGAAAAATAAGTAGCTGGTTAAGTGGTTTATTTAGCTCACCTGAACCAGTTGAAGTACCGAAAAAGGAAACCCATACCCGTAACCAAGAACGTGGCCAGCGTAATACTCGCAACAATCGAAATGACAGAAATAACAAAGCTGCTAAGTCGTTTGAACGTAAAGAGCGCACTGATGAGACCACTGCAGCTGGAAACGAACAAAGCAATACTCGTAATGAACGTAAGCCACGTCGGGATGACAAGCGCAATAAACCGCGTCGCGAAGAAACGTCGACAACAACTGAGTTACCTGTCGATAAACAAATCGAGACAAAACCTGCCGCTCCAGCGCCTAAGAAAACCGAACGTGTGGCCGAACGTCGCAAACGCAGAGACACTCGTCGTACTGTGCGTGTAGATACGGATAAAGAAAACAACAACACTGACGCCAGTAATAAAGTTGTTGCTCAAGCACCCAGCGATGAGAATAACCTTAGCCATCAACATACTGCCGAAACCAAGGTTGTTGAACAAGTTGTCGTAAAAGATACTGGGCCAACGTCAGAAATAAAGGCAGATGCACCAGTTCAAGTCAATGATGAACAAACCAAGGATGCAACTCAAACCTCAGTATCTGAATCAGCAGAACAACAACCTGGGACTGACGACAATACAGCTCGAGCTCGCAGTCGTCGCTCACCACGTCATATTCGTGCAGCAGGTCAAAAACGTCGTAAAGACAATGATGAAAAAGCCGATGCTGAAGTAAAAGTAAATGATGGTGTTGTGCAAGATGAACTGCAATTTGATGCCCCAACTCAAGCCGAAGTGGTAGCAGAAAAAGCGCAATCTTCTGCGCCGCAAGTTGCAACGGATGTCGCAGATGAGAAAAACACCACTCACCAAGAACCCGCTGCATCTAAACCAGCCGCTGTAGTTGAAGCCCCTGAGAAAGTCGTCGCTCCAGTTGTGACTGAAAGTTCAGTAGCACAGACCACTCCTAAGGTGGCTGCTGTTGAAGAAACTAAAGCGGTAAATGAAGCGCCACAAGTGACGGTAGCTGCAGAACAGCCGCAAGTATCAGTGGATACAGCTGAGACAGCAGAGAAAGCCGTGCCAGTGCCCACAACTGAGGCAAAACCTGCTGTTGCAGCTAAAGCCAAGGACATCAGCAATATTAAGAAAGCGGCCTCTGCCCCGATGGCTAGACCGGTTTCAATTGATGCAGGCTTTACTGAATTGAATATCAAGGCCTTAGCTAATGAAGCTAGACCTGCTTTCAAAGTATCAGGGAAAACAGCAGGCTTTAAGAGCGCTTCTATGAGTGCTACTGCCCCCGCTACACGCCCCAACTCTGAAGAATAGTTAGTCACAATAAGTAAAACCGCAAATGTGAAAACATTTGCGGTTTTATTAGTTTTATCCATCATCTGGTTCATTTTTTAAACAAAGTCGACCACCCTCTTTAACAAAATGCTATTATTTAGCTTATTGTTTCAATGTAAATTAACACTGAGATCCACCTATGAGTTTTGCCGAACTAGGCCTATCCCCCAAAATACTTTCTGCCGTATTGGCTAAAGGTTATGACACTCCCTCTCCTATTCAACTTCAAGCGATTCCTGCCGTACTTGCAGGGCGAGATGTAATGGCCGCCGCCCAAACAGGCACAGGTAAAACAGCAGGATTCACGTTACCCATACTTGAACTATTGGCCAAAGGCAAACCAGCCGGTGTTAATCAAGCAAGAGCTTTGATACTAACGCCCACACGCGAGTTAGCAGCCCAGGTAGGTGAGAGCGTAGCAGCTTATGGTAAAGATTTACCCTTGCGTTCTGCCGTCGTCTTTGGCGGAGTGGGAATTAACCCACAAATGCTAAAATTACGTAAAGGGGTAGACGTATTGGTAGCGACACCCGGCCGCTTATTAGATTTGTATAACCAAAATGCCGTTCGTTTTAATCAACTTGAAATTTTGGTCTTGGATGAAGCGGATAGAATGCTCGACATGGGCTTTATTCACGACATCAAGAAGATTATTAAATTGTTACCTGTCAAACGTCAAACACTGATGTTTTCAGCAACATTTTCTGACGAAATTCGTCAGCTAGCCAAAGGTCTGGTAAATAATCCAGCTGAAATTTCCGTATCTCCGGCCAACACTACTGTAGATTCAGTAGAGCAATGGGTCTATCCGGTTGATAAGACGCAAAAAACGGCCGTTTTGATCAAGCTTATAAAAGACGAAGACTGGCAACAAGTCTTAGTTTTTAGTCGCACCAAACATGGCGCCAATCGCATTGTTAAGCAATTAGAAGCGAAGAACATTCCAGCAGCAGCTATCCACGGCAATAAAAGTCAAGGTGCGCGAACCAAAGCCCTCGCAGATTTTAAACAGGGTAAAGTCAAAGCATTAGTTGCTACTGACATCGCCGCACGAGGTTTAGATATTGACCAATTACCCCAAGTGGTAAATTACGACTTACCCAATGTACCGGAAGATTACGTACATCGTATCGGTAGAACCGGTCGTGCGGGTGCTTCAGGACAGGCTATTTCCTTTGTTGCCAGTGACGAATTTAGTTTTTTAGCTGATATTGAGCGTCTGATCAAACAGGTGATACAACGTAAGACTGTCAAAGGTTTTGAACCGTCCAATGCTCTCCCTGAATCACGTTTAGATACACGGCCCATCAAGGCAAACAAACCCAAAAAACCTAAGCCGGATCATCGTGATGGCCAGCGCTCAGGTGAAAACCGCACTGGACATCAAGCAAAACGTTCACAGCGTCCTCAGCGTAAACCTCAGGCATAAGCTTCCCCTCTGGCCATAAGTCAGGAAATGCATACAAGACAGCTATCTATTTGTTTCTAGATGGTATGTCTTGTTGCCATACATCCCAATGTTGCACAATATGATCCACGACCTTGGATCCCACTAATACGATATTTTCTACTGTTTCAGCAAAGCCACCTGCCGTTTGGCCGGGCGCTGGATCTAAGTGGGCTAAGGTTGTTTCATTTGGATTACCTTGATCAAAATTGACCGCACCACGCAAACTCATTAAACGTTGAATGCCCACTGTGCGGCTCAGAACTTGTGCAATGGCAGTGACTTCCATTTCGGTTATCACATAATCATCGGCACCATAGGATGAGGCGATATACTGCGCTTCTTGTGATAAACCTGGCCCGTGGAAAAAAGTATCTCCCGTCATATGGGTTCCCTTATTCACTGCAGGTAAACGACGGGCAGCAGCTTGCGGATAGCGCATTCGATAAGTCTGAGCGGCAGGTGAATCTTTTAAGGTTACTCCCTGACTCAAGGCTAAGCTCCATTCCAGTAATAAAGGATTAACTTGATAGCGTCTAATATCTTCATAACCCTGACGTGGCATAAAAGTATGTTGCCCTTTGATCCCCTCCTCTGGCTTCCAACGATGACCAAGATCATAATCCACTAACCATGAGCCCCAACTTACATCGCCAATAGTGCCTCGCGACGGAGGTGTGCCGCCTACACCGCTTATAAGAAAGTAGCTGTGACTCAGGTCAAACTTGTCATTGAGTAAAATGGCTTGTAAAGATGAAGATGAGCCAACTTTTCCCATACCAAGCACCCCGCCACAAACGCCATTATCATTACAATAGACAGGATTTTGTGCCCCAGCGACTTTAATAGCCTCACTGTGCATAAAATAGCGTTCATACCAAAATTGAAATTCGCCCGCCTTATCCCCTGAATTTTGCCCAATTTCAAACATGGCAGCGATAAATACTTTGACTTCAATGGGCTTAGCCTGGGCAGGCGCCCACCATACACATAATATCAAGCAAAAAAGTACATTGCGAAAAACGTGGGATTGATACATGGATTAACGCTTATTAATATTGATGGATAATTAATGGTATCGAATATTCACTCACACTGCTCAACAAATTTACAGCGGTATAGAGTCGAATATCAAAGCTAAAATCTGTAATTTGTTACATTGCACTTTTAACATTGAGTTTTAACAATATTAGTTGTGGTTTCACAAGCTGGCAAAGTGTTAGCGCTTGAGTAGCCCATATTTGCTCTCACACAATCTTATAATTGCTTCTGACAGACCACAGAGAGTAGATTCGTCATATTATCAATTAATTGATTGCTATTGACAGGCTGTCAGTCAAGTCAAGCTGAGCAAGTTCAAGTATTTATATGCCATATTCACTTTATGACGAAGCAGTCATTAGCTATCGATTGAACTTTAAGTCACCAGAACGCCAATTGCTCCCCCCAACCTACAATGCCTACTTGGAGCACAGAACGCGCTTTTTAAATGCACTTTGTTGTTCGAATGTGCTTTGACTACTATAGTAATTAAACAGTAATTTGTATTAGTTTATTGACCTTATGGATAACTTAGATTTCTTTGGCTGTGCATTTAACGTTCTTCCAGAACATATTTGCGTTATCAACCGAGTTGGCGATATTCAATTTGTGAATCAATCTTGGATTGATTTTGAACTCAATAATACTTCTTCAAACCACCCTACCGATTGGCATAAAATCAATTACTTTAAGGTCTGCGAGGATTCAGTAAGGGATTCTGGCGATGCAGTTTCGCAACTATTATCAGGTATAAAATCCGTTGCTAGTAGGGAGCTTTCGAAATTCACATTTGAATACCCTTGTCATAGTCCAGACACTCAACAATGGTTTTTACTTAACTGTTTTCCGTTTAGTTATAAACAGAATACCTTCACCTTATTGCAACATGTAAATATCACCGAGAAAAAAAAAGCGGAGATAAATTGTAATATTGATGAATTAACAGGTGTTGGTAATCGTCGAGCATTTAACGAGTTTTTTGAAAATGAGTGGCTTAGATGTATTCGTTCTGGGTTTCCAATGAGTATTATTATGGTCGATATTGATGACTTTAAAGCATTCAATGATACCTATGGTCATGTCAAGGGTGACTCGTGTTTGAAAGTCATCAGTAATGAATTAAAGCAACTGGTCAATAGACCAACTGATATGTTTTGTCGCTATGGTGGTGAAGAGTTCATCTATGTTTTAGGTAATACCACATCAAAACAAGCGACAGATATTTGCACTAAGGTTCATCAAACTTTAAAGAAACTAAACATCAATAATCACCCGATAAAACAGAGTTCACATGTCACTGTAAGCATTGGCTTAGCTTGTATCCATCCCCAGAATCTCGCTGATAAAAATAATTTAATCGAACTGGCCGACAAGTACCTTTACAAAGCAAAGACCCAAGGAAAAAATACAACAAGACACCACTTTTGTGAAAGTAAAACTTGCTCACCAGATAATTGCAATTATTTAACCAAGTAAAGGTGACAACATGTATTGCCCTTCTAAAAAGTTAAATAGCCATTACTTAATATTCTAGATTTGCTGTTACTGAATTAACTACTAAAGACCGCTTTATCTGAGAAAACTTTTGTTTCTAATCAAATGAGACTGGCAAAAAATCCAACAAAGCGATTGTTAACTTTAGTCATTAATCTGTTGTTTTCAGTTATCAGCCTACATTTAGTCGCCGTCTCCCTGTACTTGGTTCAGCTCGAAAAGAAACATTTCAAGAAACCTGAATTGCAGATTCATAAACGCGCTCAAGTCATATTCTCAAGCACGATCTTAGAGCCCTAATACTTATTCAACAGGTGCAACCCACAATTCATTACTGGAGGATATTAATGCTGAGTTGCTCTGTCTAACATTGCTTAATGAATTCAGCCTAATTTGATGTAGGTCAATATTGATAAGTATTTAATATTTTACAGTAACCCTATGCAATGACTCTAACTTTACGGTGCACTCAATAATGATTAAGACCGCTCAACTAAAATCAATATTCGCCGCAATAATAGGCATAACTTTGTTGTCCTCTTGTGCCACTAACAAAGGGCCAAATGAATCAGGTGGAATGATCATAGGCGGCATTCTCGGCGGTGTATTAGGACATGAAATCGGCAGTGGTCATGGCAGAACCATCGCCACGATAGTCGGCACTATGGTGGGTACTTCGATTGGTGGAAATGTTGGTCGTAGCATGGATGAAACTGATCGGCTAAACGTTTCTCGCTCTCTTGAAACTGTGCGCACTGGCGTGGCCACAAGTTGGAAAAATCCAGACACAGGCAACCATTACAGTATGGTGCCAACTAGCACTATTGAGAAAGGTGAACAACCTTGCAGGGAATATCAGATTGACGCCACCGTTGGCGGTAAAGCCGAGAAAATATATGGAACGGCTTGCAGAAATCCTGATGGTAGTTGGAAAGTAGAGAATTAGTTTTAAAACTAAGCGCACTTAAAAGTCACAATTTGGTCATTATCATTCTTGTGCAATACAATTTTTAAAGGAAACTCATCATGAATACCAAGAAAAAGCCCTCAGAATTACAAGCAAGCTACCAAGCAATGATTGATAACGTAGAAGAATTTATAGTAAAAGAGGGCAAAACCTTGCAGCAGGCTTTTCACGCTGCTGAACAAAAACTTGATGATGCCAAAGAAATCAGCAAAGATAAAATCCAACAGGCCAGCAAAGACTTAAAGAATAACTTACGTCTGTTGGGTGAAGCGGCAGAAAGCGTGGGTGAAGCCTATAAAGAACGAATAAAGTTTGATCTCGCCTATGTAAACAGTTCAATTTGGGACAAATTGCAGAGCATTGCTCAGTCAAACACCACAGAGTTAGTCGCCTTCACCAGGACGCTCAGAGAAAAAGCCCAAACAGTCGTAACAACAGAACATCTCTCCGCTCATCAGGAACACACTCAATGGGGTTCTGAACATGCCTTATGGCTAGCTGAAATCGAATTTTGGAAAAAAGAACAAGCTGAAGCATTGGCTAAACTCGCGGACGTAGAAAAAGCACTCAAGCAACAGTCAAAAGCATTAATTAAGCATGCCAAGGCCATTCAAGCTCATGCTGAAATGGATCACAAACACGAAGAAGCTATGAAAAATGCTGAACAAGATCCCAGTAGCGACGTGTTCGAAGCTGCCGATCAGAAAGAGCGAGTTAAACATCAAAAAGAAAGAAAAATTCACGGGCAAGAATCAGAATCCCATCACGCACTAAAAAGCCAACATTTTAAGGTAATGGCGATGTTCAATATGCTGTATAAGGAAATCCATAAGGCTGAATAATCAGCCAATGTAGCAGAATTTACCCTACTAAAATTTATTCAAACGAAAACCCAATGGACGCAAGATATTCTCTCGGCCTTGCGCTAAGGCTCAATCAAAATTCTGATTGTGCTCTTGATATTGTTGAAATAAAAAGTTCTAAAGCAAATTGAGCCTGTAACAGATTAGGTTTGCTTGTTTTTTTTACTTTTTTGTCTACCTAAAATTTATATAATTCTCTAGTTCATCATTTTGTTTAAGAAAGGCTAACAGAGAGATATACCTCACAGTGTTGTTGAATTTTCTGCACCACGGCGATTAAGCCATTACCTCTTGAAGGACTTAAGTGACGAGATAGTCCCAATTGTTGTAAATAAGCCGGCATATCAAAAACAGCTATACTTTGTACTTTTTGACCTTCAAGTACTTCAAATATAATAGCCAATAAACCTCGTACAATTTTACTTGGCGAATCACCTTGTAAGTAAACTTGCTGCTCATTGACTGTACAGGTCAGCCATACTTGGCTTTCGCAGCCATTAACTTCATTTTCTGGCACTTGCAAATGCACAGGTAAGCGTTCGAGTTCTTTTCCGGCCAACATAATTTGACGATAAACACTATCCCAACCTTGAGCCGTTTTTATTTTTTGCGCTAAAGGCAATATTATGTCGATAACTAAGGGCTCAGGCGTAAACCCCACTATCAGTTCATCTTGAATTACGCTATCTGGCGCTAGTTGCACCATGGCTATTTTTAAGGCTTGTATAAAAGTGTCTATATCTGCAAAGGTATTGTAACAAGCCAATGAAATCCGCAGAGTACCGGCTAATCCTAATCGTTGCATCAATGGCATGGTGCAGTGATGCCCTGTTCTGATTGCAATATTCTGTTCACTTAATAAAATGCTGAGATCTTGAATATTAAGTCCTATGAGGGTGATCGACTGCAGGGCTATGCTACTTTTAGTTTCACCCCATAATTGCACTTGTTCAATCTGCGCTAATTGCTGCAGCAGATATTCATAAAGCTCAGATTCAATTTGCTCAATCAATACGCGATATTGCTCAATAAAAGCGACTGCTGCACCCAGCCCCAATACCCCAGCAATATTGGGCGTTCCCGCTTCAAACTTATAGGGGAGTCCTTGAAACGATGACTCGAAATATCCTACTTGCTGGATCATTTCGCCGCCATATTGGTAAGGTGACATTGACTCAAGTAAGGCTTGTTTACCGTACAATACGCCAATACCAGTCGGACCATACATTTTGTGGGCACTAAATACATAAAAATCACAATCTAAAGTCTGCACATTGACCGTCAAATGACTGATAGCTTGGGCACCATCGATTAGGGTCAGGGCACCAAGGGCTTTTGCCTTTTTAATAATACGCTCGATGGGATTAATATTACCTAGGGCATTAGAAACATGTGTAACTGCCACCAGCGCGGTATGACTATTAATTAATTCCAGAGCCTGTTCTATTAACAAACACCCTTTGTCATCTACCGGCATAATGTGTATTTGCAAGGCAAAGCGCTGTGCCATTTGTTGCCATGGCACCAAGTTAGCGTGATGCTCTAAACCCGAAAGTAATAATGTTTGCCCTGCCTGCAGATGTTGTGCGCTCAAACAACTTGCGACTAAATTAATACTTTCGGTGGCACCTTTAGTCCAAATAATTTCTTTGTGGCTTTGCGCACCAATAAAATGCTGAACTTGCTGACGCACGGCTTCAAATTTTGCGGTTGTTTGAGCCGCAAGTCGGTGGCTGGAACGGTGCACATTGGCATTTTCATTAGCATAATACTGATTTACCCGCTCAATTACGCTTTGAGGTTTATGGCTTGTGGCGGCACTATCTAAATAGACCGGTGACTTTGGCCCTAAAAGTTGCGGGAACAACGCTTTGAGTGAATTATGTTGCATGGCTAACAAATTGGTGACTATGGTTCAAACAGCTGACAATTGTTGTCAATTAAAGCAACTTAGGCAAGTGTTTAATACCGTCCGTTGCTGAACTCTTCGATTAATTCAACCAGTCGAATAATTTTAATATTGGATAACTGTCGATAATCAAAATACGGGCAAACAATAATATTAAATTCGGGAGCTATGGCAAATTCAGTGTCTAACCATAGTAAGTTTGTGGGCAGATTCAGTGATTTTGCGTAAGTTCTGCCCATAATCAAATTTAGGCTGCCCTGTGCAGCAGGTCTTGCTTGATAGGGTTCAAACCACAATGCGGTGTTAGAGCCTGTTTGTAATAATTGCTCGTCACGATAGGTTTGCCAACTGGTAAATCGATGTTTGTCTATTATATTCAAACCAGACTTGCCTAAGGCATATAATAGTTTGGCGTAAACATTAAACACCTTTCGCCAACCATTACCACAGGCCAATCCGATAGCCTTTATCTCACCAGGTTTTAGGGCAAGGATAGGACCTTGCACACTGTCAACCTGTTGTGAGTGGCTCTGCGTTAAGGGAGCCAGCCCTAAGTGCCCCTGACCATAGGTAAAGTGATAACTGGGTCGATTGCCAATGTAAACGCGAATCTTGGCCAACTCGTCACCCAAACCAGCAATGGCAGACATAAAACCTATACCGCTTTATCCTCTGCTAAATTAGCTAGATCCTCTTCAATACACTCAAGCATTTCATTGGCTTCTAACATAATCCCTTCTTCGTCATCACCTAAAGGGAAGACCAGAACTAAGGTATTATTATTTTGCATGCCAGGTAGCCATGTTTCTACCCATTCAGAAAATTCAATCTGTTTGGGTTCACAATCAGGAAAATCATTTTTAACCCAAGCAGTAGCAAAAGACTCACAGGGCCAAACAGGCATGCACAGATCTTCATCTGCTTTAAGCATGACCCAACCGTCAACACCGAATAAGCCCCATATATAACGTTTTTCAATCAATTGCGCCAAGGTATAGTCGAAGCGCTGCTCCGGTAACATTTTATTTAACGCAATAAACTCTGCAGATGATACTTCACTCATAAACTTTCCTTTTACTGTCCATTGATGCTCGCTATTGTCCGTCGCGCTATCGTTTATGCGTATAATTATAAAGTCTTATGCAAGATTAATCAGCAATTGAGCGCAATTAATTGAATAAAAACGAGTGCTAGAGAAAAACCAGTGTTCATGGCAGTATTTAAACCTCATCCCTACAAATGTTTGGTGCTCATGGATTCACGCTCTAATTTCAACATCAGAAAATTCAAAAAAACCTTACTTTTAAGCACATTGATCTTGGCGGCTTGCTCTCCAACTGAGCCTCCTCTTGATCCGATTATTGGTGATACTGGACAAGAACTGTCTATAACGGCCTTAAATACTGATGTGATTAAATACGATCTGGAGCTAGAAGTATTTCCCGCTGACAAAAGTATAAAAGGAATTGGCCGTAGCGAATTTTTGCTGATTAATGATTCACAATATGTGGAGCTAAAGCTTGACAGTCGCTTTGATATCGAAAAAATCATGGTTAATGAGCACAATAGTGAATTTACCCGGAATGGGGGAATTTTATTAATTGATTTGGGCAAAAAAGAAAGTGCGGGTGAAACCATCAATGTTGCCGTTTATTACTCAGGTAAGCCCCATGTCGCCTTAAATGCCCCTTGGTTAGGAGGCACAGTGTGGAGCAAAACTGAGCAAGGACGACCTTGGATTGCCACCGCAGTGCAAGGCGAAGGCTGTGACCTATTTTGGCCCTGTAAAGACCATTTCAGCGATAAAGCCGACTCTATGCGCATTCGTGTCACCGTTCCCAAAGGACTGAGTGCTGTCACCAACGGAGTATTACAAGACGTTAATGATATAGGTCAAAATAAACAACAATTTGATTGGCTGTTGTCAGTTCCGGCTAGTGACTACAATATTGCCTTAAATATCGGTCCCTATACTCGGATCCAAAAAAGTTATACCAGCGTTAATGGTACGGTAGTGCCCATTGAATTTTGGGCATTAACTGAAAACACTGAAAAAGCCGTGGCCCTACTTGATAATGATTTAGCTCAGCAAATTGCCTATTTCGAAGAACAATTAGGTCCCTATCCTTGGGGCGATCAAAAATTAGGTTTTGTCGAAACGCCACACTTGGGTATGGAACATCAAACCATCAATGCCTATGGCAAAAAATATGCACGAGATGAAAATGGCTATGACTGGTTGTTGCAACATGAATTAGCCCATGAATGGTTCGGTAATTTGATGACCCATGAAAAACTCAATGATGCGTGGTTGCATGAGGGTTTTGGCTTTTATATGCAACCGGCTTATAGCCTAGCTAAGTTTGGTTCCGCGGCTTATAACTACACAATGTACAAATCTTATTTAGGATTAGTCAATTGTGAGCCCGTAGTAAGAGCAGGCCAAATCACCTCAGAACAAGCGTTTAATTCGGATATCTATGGTAAGGGAGGCTGGACTTTACATACCTTACGCTGGTTAATGGGTGATGAATTATTTTGGCAAGCGACTCGGGAATTACTGTATGGGACAAACGATTCCGCAGCCTTAAGCTACCCAATAGAAACACGTTATCGCAATACTCAGGAATTTATCGACATCGTTAATCGTCTTAGTTCTAAAGACCTCACTTGGATGTTTGATGTATACCTCAAGCAAGCGGCTTTACCTGAACTGTTGACTTCACGGCAAAATGGCCAATTGAGTCTCAGTTGGCAAACCCCCATGAACACACCGTTTCCTATGCCAGTGCCCATATCTATCAATGGTGAACTGCGAGTTTACCCCCTAGAAAATGGCACACTAACACTGGATGTTGAGCCTACTGATAAGGTGATCATCGACCCAGAGATGAAGATACTGCGTTATTTACCCATAATCGGCTTGTGTGAAGAAAACCTCGAAAAACGCAAAAAACCCTGATACAACAGGCGGTTTGATGTGAATCAAGCCGCCTAATTAAAGGCTAATATGCATTAGATCTGACAAACACCTACAAACTGGCGGATTTCTTCGGCCTGTGACATAGCATCATCATAGCCACTTTGAATTAGCGCTTTACAATATTCTCGTTCGAACAATATGTAACTGGCTAAACTCGATCCGCCCCCACGCTTATTTGCCCCAATCATCGATAACAAAAATCGCATTGATTTAGGCAATTCATGGGTAAAGTTCATGGCCATTTCTTCAAATTTCACTCTGGGTTTAATAACCAATAACTCCACTGGGCGAACTTCTAATTCTCGTTGCTGTGCAGGTGTTATATGGGCCGCCAAACGATTAAACCTTTCCAGCATTTGCACATCTTCTTCTAAAGAGTCAATAAAAGCGCTATTTAGCAAGTTACCCAGCACCTGGGCGATGGACGGAGAGTGCAACGTAACTAATCGCTCATCTATAGACTCTGCTGAGCCGCTCACTCCAATAACCAAGAGTTTATCCGCGCCTAAATGCAAAGCTGCACTCATTGGTGCAGATTGACGTAAGGCGCCGTCGCCAAAGTATTCACGATTGATATGTACCGCAGGAAATATGGCAGGCAAAGCTGATGACGCCATTAAATGTTTATGTTCCAAAATGGTTTTAGCGCCAATTCGGCGGCTACGCTTCCAGAATTCTAAACTGTCATGTCCTTGAAAAAAGCTAATATTCTGCCCAGAGGTGTACCCTAATGCACTAATAGATAGGGCATGGATATGCCCTTTTTGGATCATATTATCCAAACGGCTAATATCAATATTACGCTTAAGTAAACTAAACAAGGGCCGATTATTAAACAGCGACAAGGGCTTGCCTCGGGCTATACCACTATGGAAAAAAGATAATATTATCTTGGTGCTGCTTTTTAGAATATCAAAATAACCCACTTGATGAATTTGATCGGAACTCAAATTCGCCCATATTTTTTCAAGACCCACTACGGCTTGTGAAAAATTGTCTGCCTCTGTAGCCACTTTGGCTGCGTTAATCGCTCCAGACGAGGTACCACATACAATTTGAAAAGGACTCGTTGCTGACTTAGGTAGTATCTCGGCAATGGCTTTTAATACCCCAACTTGATAAGCACCACGCGCTCCACCACCAGATAAAACCAAGGCTGTTTTCATTCAACTCCTAAAATAGACTAAACCGATACAACATGTTGTCCTGTGCACTATACCCAATTCAACCTCAAAAACGAATATTCGCCAAGTAAATTAGTTTAAAATTCAGTTAATTGCACTAAAGCCAAATGGCACTAATTAACGTAAACTGTACTTTTAATCTTGGATATTGACCTTTGTCACATATCAATTCGGTACTCCGCCTTAGAGCGCAAGAACTGGCCAAAGCGACTCGCGCCTTTAATGCTCGAGGTACTAAGGTAGTAAGGTGTGAACATTGTTTGGTGCCTCGTAGTGACTGTATTTGTGCTTTTCGTCCACAAGTGGAATGTCGCAGCGCAGCCTGTTTTATTATGTATCGTGATGAGTATTTCAAACCCAGCAACACGGGACGCATTATCGCTGATGTTATGCCCAATAATCATGCTTTTGTTTGGCAGCGAACCCACTTTGATCCGCAACTTTTGGCACTACTGAATGATCCAAGCTATCAAGCGATAGTAGTATTTCCCCAGCAATACGCCGAGCCATCACGCTGGATAAATGAACTAGCAGACATAACCCCCGCATGTTCCAACAAAACCCCTCTGTTTGTCTTCCTTGACGGCACGTGGCGCGAAGCCAAAAAAATGTTCAAAAGCCCTTATTTGGCCCATCTCCCAGTCTTAGGTATTCAACCCACCGCAGCATCAACCTATCAATTGCGAGAAGCAGCCCACCTGCACCAGTTATGTACGGCAGAAGTTGCTATTGAAGTACTGAAATTAGCCAATGATAATAGTGCCGCACTGGCCTTATTCGAATATTTCAACTTATTTCGTCACGCTTATATGGTGCATAAACCCCACCTACGAGCTATTTAGCAAGGCCATTTAACCTAAAACATAAAAACGGTTTGTTTGTTTATCGGACATAAGCGCTTTTGCGTGCTAAATACTTTAGACCGGCTTAGATAGTGTCAATTTATTTTACAACCAGCTAGAAAAAGAAAACCATAAACCACCTATCCAATTGATATTTATCATTAAAAATATATTGGCACTAAACGTGCTGTATATTTTTTTGTAACCTTAAAGCAACATTTATTGGTTCCGACCAGACAATATTCAGTCTCCTAACATACAAACTACAAATAATTAAAGGTAATTTATGAAAGCACTAAGCCCTATCTATAAGTATCTTCTACCCATTGCAACAGCCTCTACCTTATTAATTACACCTGCAGCAGCCTATGCCGCGATTGATATGTTTATTGTCATCGACGGGATCGCCGGTGAAACTCAAGACAGTGCTTACAGCAAAGAAGGTGGCATAGACGTGCTCGCTTGGTCCAACGGCTTGTCAAATTCAGGTTCAACACACATTGGCGGTGGCGGTGGCTCAGGAAAAGTTAATGTCCAAGATTTAAGCTTGACCAAATATTTAGACAGCTCAAGTCCCTATTTAATGCTTTATGCAAGTACCGGAAGACATATTGAATCTGCCACACTCTACGTTAGAAAAGCCGGTGATGGTCAACAAAATTATTTTAGAATAGAAATGCAAAACATTATTGTGACGAGTGTTTCAAGTGGCGGCAGTGGAGGTGAAGATAGACTAACCGAAAACGTAACACTGAATTTTGCAGAAATCACATGGACCTATTACCCCACTGATGGACGAGGTAACGCTGGCACCCCAATTACCACCGGTTGGAATATTGCTGAAAACAAAGCACTTTAATCGATAAACCTTAATTGGAGGCGCACATCAGATGAGGTTATTAATTAAAAACCTGATACCGATGTTATTTCTAAGCAGTGCTGTATTGGTAACAATGCCCAATATAGCTCATGCCGAGGTGATTTCGACAGAAGTTGTAATTGATTATACAAAATTTACCTTAGTCAGTTCGCGCAGAGTGACCCGTGCTGTAAGCGAATTTACGCTTAAAGCTACTGCGCAAAATAAGAGTGGGACGGTATTTAACAATGTTAAAGCGAGTTTAAGCTCAGTTCCAGGCAACATAACTATCATAGATGGAGACTTAGACTTTGGCACTATAACTGCTGATAGCAGTGCCATAAGCAGTGATGAATTCACCTTACAAATCAACCTCCGTCAGGCTTATTCCTTAGCTGATCTCGTTTGGCTTATTAATGGCGATAGTCCTGCTCCCCCTCCACCTCCAGTTGACAAGCCATCTGCAGTGGGCTTTTTCATGAGCATTGATAACAATGTGATTAAAGGCGAAGTGGATAACAAAAGTCATAAAAACTGGATAGAAGTTTTAGCATGGAGTTCTGGCTTAAGTAACTCGGGTAGCACCCATATGGGCGGAGCTTCAGGAGCAGGAAAAGCTAATTTGCAAGATATTGCGGTCACTAAGTTTTTAGATGCAAGTACCACTGCGTTGTTACTCGCTAGTGCCAAAGGAACTTATTTTGACGAGGTGAAAATCGATATAATTAAGTCATGTGGCCGCAACAATTACACCCAATACGCCTTAACCTTGAATGATGTCATTATTTCATCAGTCAGTAGTGGTGGTAGTGGCGGTGAAGATAAGCTAACAGAAAACGTAACACTCAATATGCGTAGTCTTGAAACTGTGTATACGCCAGTTAACAGTAAGTGCGAATTAGAACAAACTATTTATTCTTTCCAGTCTTATGATTGATAAAAACCAGCATTCGCTTAAATTTTTGGAGTATTAACATGAATGTAAAAAAATTAACGATTGGTTTAGTATGCTCATTGATAATGAGTATACAGCCAACTTTTGCCACCGTAATTACCGCTGAAACCACACATATTTCCGGTAATACTTGGGAATCAAATTACACTATTACTAACGATACTTTAGCTGTGGATCTGGAATGGTTTACTATCTATTTCCCTTCAGGCTTATATACCAACTTGGTGGATGTATCTACGCCAGACATCAGCTCTGACTGGGATATTTGGGTTAATCAACCCGATGATCCTTTTGTTGGTGCTGATGGTTGGTTTGACGCTTTGGCTTGGCCAGGCTTTGGCCTAGCACCGGGTGCAAGCTTAACAAACTTTATCATACGCTTTGACTACTTGGGAACAGGCACACAAATTGTGCAAGATTTTGAGGTTTATGATGCGGCCGATGTTAATGAACCATTTGCATTGCCTATTGATTCGGGCCAGTTTGAAACAAGTGCAGTGGCAGCATCAGCCCCTGATTCTTTGTTGTTAACCCTGTTCAGCTTGATGGTTTTTGGTGCTTTACGCAAATCCCGTTCAAGTAAGCTTTAATACCTGCCCTGTAAGGTAATTTGACTAAAGGCAGCCACTCTTGTGGCTGCCTTTTTTTATTCAAAACAAATGATACCTAGCCCAATTGACCAACATGACCCTATCGGCAATCACCTCAAGTTAAAAACAATATAGCAATAGCTTCAATTTTATTATCGATATCCCATGCATGCTCTGATGCCAAGTTATTTTGAAGATGTTTTTCACCTGTAGTTTCCTACTTTAATTTTACCACCAACATTCATTAATCCGCATAACCACTACCAATAGCTCGAAAAGGCATTTCTAGCTCTAATTCAGGTACTTGCATACCAATCCAAGTAGGAAAAGTATTGCTATTGGGACCCGGGAAAACCGTATATTCATTGGCCCAAGGATAACGATTGACGGCATCAATCACTTTTGGGATCAATTCAGCGGCTTTATCTCCACGTACAGAAAGTAATTTTTGCGGTTTAGCACCATACCAATATCGATCTGGCGTATCGGTTTGATATTCATGTAAGGCAGGTAGTCCACGATTAACTCGCCAACCCACGACTTCATAAACAGTATATTCAGGTGCATCTTGGGTCTTAATCGCAAGCCAAGTATGCACGGCAAACCACCCTCTCCAACTAAAGGCATCGGCAGCATAAACTTCTATTACTGCCTCCTTTACTTCGTCAGGCTTGGGTGCCATTCCCGCTGATTCACGACTGGCGGTGCGCCAATCTGAATTGCTACAAGCCGTCAATAAAATCCCCAAACAAAGCATTACTAGCGTTTTTTGCACTTTTTATTCCCTCTAATAGTTTTAACCTTTAATAACCAGGACTTAAACGACCAATGAAATAAGCCGCCCACACAGATTGTTTAACGAATAAATGTTGCTTATGGTTTATCAATAGGACTAAAGACAACATAACAAATTCGTGGACCCTAGCCCTCGACTAGCCGAACTGCTCGCCTGAATACAAGCTAAACGAGGATATCGCTACGTGACGGCCCGTTCAATAATGTTTAATGTACCGATCATTTAGGCTATTTTGGGCATATTGTGCTGCAATTTCAGGGATAAAGCTAATCAACAAGCCATAGCAAAAATGCCAAATTTTTGTACCCCTTATGTATGACTATGGGGCAGTCACTTTTGCTACAAACCCGACATCAATAGAATTAAGTTACTTATCACGACTAATTCAATACACTGGTCTTAAAATATTTATTTGGAACAAACCATGGCAACCAGCATTATTTTACCTAAAATCATGCAAATTGGCGGCGGCGCCTTGCATTTATTACCCGATACTTTAGCGGCCTTACAATGTCAGTCCCCTTGTATCATCAGCGACAATACCATGCTTAAACTAGGCCTAGTGGAGCGAGTGAAAGCCCTATTGCTACCCCATTACAATCATGTGGGCGTATTTAGTGATGTTATGCCGGAACCTAACGATCAATCCTTGCTGGCGGCCGTTGAACTCGTGCGGAAAGAAAAATTCGATTGCTTAGTTGCTCTGGGCGGCGGCAGTGCCATCGACAGTGCTAAAGCCATCGCGCTGTTGGCAAGCCATAATGGCATTATGCGAGATTATAAAGTACCGCGGATTATTAACGAACATAGCATACCCGTTATTGCTATACCGACTACGGCAGGAACCGGTTCGGAAGCGACCAAAGTCACAGTGATCACTGATGCCGAATCTGACGAAAAAATGCTATGCATGGGTCCCGGATTGATGCCCGCTGCGGCTATTATCGATTACGAATTAACCCTGAGTTTACCCCCTAGAGTTGCGGCTGATACAGGTTTAGATGCGTTGACTCACGCTATTGAAGCTTACGTAAGTAAAAAGGCAAATCTATTCAGTGATCAACAAGCCATTGCGGCCATGAAACTTATTGCGCCCAATTTGCAGTTGGCCTGTCAGCAGCCAGAAAATCTTGTGGCAAAAGAGGCCATGATGATAGGCTCAAATTTGGCCGGCATTGCCTTTTCAAACGCCTCGGTAGCCTTAGTTCATGGCATGAGTCGGCCTTTGGGTGTGCATTTTCATGTCCCTCACGGCATGAGTAACGCAATGTTGTTACCCCTTATTACCGAGTACTCGATCTCCCATGCACCTAAGCGCTATGCTGAATGTGCCTTACACATGGGTTTAGTCAGTAATATCGATGACATAAATGCCGCTCAACAAGCCTTATTGAAAGGTCTCAGACACCTAAACCAGATACTCAAGGTGCCAAGCTTAAGTGATTTTGGAATAGACCAAAGACGTTATTTCTCCTTGCTGCCGACCATGGCGGAACAAGCCTTGGCTTCAGGATCGCCAGCGAACAACCCCCGGGTTCCCGATATTATTGAGATGGTAGAATTATACACCGCCGCTTGGTCCGTAAGTGAGCAAATAAACTAACAATCAGCATGCAGAATGACGGGATTAAAAGAGCGTAACGTTTCTTTATTTTTAAAGGTTTTTACCCTTTGTACTTTGAGCTCTGGGTATAACACCGGATGGGCTAGTAGTCGGCTGATACTTGGTTCAATATCCTGTTCGGGTGTCAGCCACACTCGAGCAAACTCACTGCGTAAGGGTAAAAAAAGTGGGAACGCTTTATCATGAAAGGCTACAAATTTAGGGTGGGCATCACGAGTAATAATAGCCGCGCTGTATTGACCATTGGCAAATCTTTTGTATAACACACCCAAACAAAACACATGCTCAGACGAAAAATAAAATTGCTGTTTGCTTTTACCCACCATTTTTGACTCGCCTAGGCCTGTCGCCAATAGTATGCCCCGTTGATTATAGAAAGCATGCTGCCAAAAAGGACTAGATAAGTTTCTTGCATTAAAGGTGGTGCGCCTGCCAACCACAAGCTGCTCAACGTCTTGGTAGCAATCAAACCACCAGGTGGCATACACTTTTTTAATTCTGCCCTGTTCAAGGATGATAATGGGAATTTTGCGTTGGGCGTCACCACCAAAAGCGGGATAGCATTTTTCGGTTATGGGAGCGGAAAAAGTAGGGATCAGATCATCAAAATTGAGCTGTTTTAAGCCTTCTATGGCTTTTTCGCCATTTTCAAGTTCCACATAACCGCACATGCTGGTACCTTATTAGCTGATTTACCCTATCTAGATAGGGACAATGAGAAAAATATATTAAAATAGAATCCGGAATTCACATTGATCAATATAAAACAGATTGTGCAAAAGCCAAATAAGCCCGATGTAATGGCGAGTAAATTAGAACAAAAAATAAATGAATTTCGGCAAGTTTTTAGTCAAGAGTTTCCAGACAAACTAAGCCAACTAGTCGCTTTATGGAAGCGTGCTCAAGATACCCAACAATTAGCGAGTTTTAAAACTTTTCGCTTTGAAGTACATAGTTTAAAAGGCTCAAGTGCGGCCTTGCACTATTTAAAACTGAGTGAACTACTGGGTCAAATCGAGCAACATGTTGCCAAGTGTGAAACTCATGAACTTGATCTTGCCATTATGAGCCCTTTAATCGACATACTGATCAAAAACTTAATTGAATCGATGCAGCAATCACCCGATTCATTATTAGAAGTGCAAGAACTGATATCAAGTCCAAGCACGGTTTCCCTCAAAGATATCGATAGTGAACCACTTAACCTCAATTTAAAATCACATCAAAAAATATCTATTGCCGTGGTTGATAAAGACCAAGCAGTAGGTTCACTGTTAACTAAATTATTGTCGACCTTTGGCTTCGTAATAAACCACTATCCGTCTATTCAAGCATTAAAAGCAGGACTTAAATTAACAAAGTACAAGTTAGTACTGCTAGATTTAGCGCCACCTGAGCATGACAATGATGAAGTGTTTGAATTAGCCAAAGAACTTACCAGCTATGATGCTGATGTATTTATCTTATCGTCCTTTGATTCTTTTGATGCACGCTTATTAGCCGTCAGAGCCAATGTGAATGACTTTTTACTCAAACCGATAAATATCACTACCTTGGTCAGCAAAATTCGAAAGAATTTCAAAATTGATTTAATCAGACCTTATAAAATATTGCTACTCGATGACCAGGCTGCCGTCGGTATTTTTTATAAAACCTTGCTGGAGTCACAAGGTATTGAAGTACTTGTGCTAACCCAAGCTAATCAAATCATGAACTCTTTAGAATCCTTTCATCCAGATATATTTTTGCTTGATATGCACATGCCCGATATTAAAGGTCTTGAAGTCGCCAGATTAATTCGTCAGCAAGCAAAATATGACTATGTGCCCATTATATTCTTGACCTCTGACAATGATATTATGGCAAAAATATCAGCCTTGGAAGCGGGTGCTGATGATGTTATTCCAAAAGATACTTCACCAGAAATGATCCTACGTCAGCTAGACAGTCGCATCCAACGTAGTCAACAAATTCGTTTTGCTGCATCACGAGACAGCTTAACGGGCGTTTTAAATCATGGACAAATAATGGAAGCCGCATCCCATTCTTTGCGTATGGCCGCCCGCCATATTAAACCTATTGTAGTGGTGATGATTGACCTTGATAACTTCAAACAAGTGAATGATACCTACGGTCACATTGGTGGAGACAAAGTGCTGGTTTCACTGGGACAATTATTACAACAATCCATACGTGAAACCGATTATGTTGGGCGCTACGGCGGTGAAGAATTTTTAGTGGTCTTTAGTGACGCTGACAGCCCCACAATTGAACGAAAAATGAATAGTATTTTAACCGCCTTCCAGCACATTAATTATACCGTTAACGAATTCGAATTTAATTGTAGTTTTAGTGCCGGGCTTGCGAGTTCAGAGAATTATGACAAACTCAGTGAACTCATCAGTGCCGCAGATGTTGCTCTATATCAAGCTAAAGCGGCGGGCAAAAGACAGGTTTGGGTTGATTCAATATAGTTAAAAAGAAAACAGGTCTTATGTTAGATATTTTTGCCGGTAGTAATGCGCTTAAAACACTGAAATCAGAGGGCTTTGAGAGTCATTTATTCTCTGCCTTTTTAGGCGCCAGTGGGGGCCCAAAGTGGTTCAGTTTGTTTGGTCTAGATAAATACCTATTTGGTGAATTTTTTAAATATAGACAAGCACCTTTATCTTTAATTGGTTCCTCCGCGGGGGCATTTAGAGCCGCCTGTTTTGCTCAAGCCGATCCTGTTGCTGCTATTAGCCGTTTAGCTAAATATTACTCCGAAACTGTCTATGCTGATAAGGTCACACCCGCCGAGATCTCCCAAAAAGCACGAGTATTATTAGACCAAGTATTAGGTCCAACAGGCGTTGAAGAAATTATTAACAACACGGTTTTTAAAGCCCACTTTATTGTGGCTAAGGCCAATGGTTTAGTTGCCAGTGAAAAAAAAGCTCTGCAGTTAGCGGGCTTATTAAAGAGTTACGCGATGAATCGCTTAAGTCGTCGATTATTAAACAAGCAATATGAACGTTTTGTCTATCACTGTGCGTCGAGTAATCTGAAGTTCCATGATGAAAGCGAGTTCCTTACTCATTACGTAGATTTGAATGCCCGCAACTTAGCAGATGCTCTCCTTGCTTCTGGCTCAATCCCCTTAGTAATGCAAGGGATCAAAAATATTGCAGATTCCCCTCCCGGAATGTATCGAGATGGTGGCATTATCGACTATCACTTTGACATTAAATTAGAAAATCAAGTTGGCTTAACCTTGTACCCGCATTTTAACAGTAATCCCAAAGCAGGTTGGTTTGATAAAAGTCTTAAACGCAAAGTGAATCCGAGTAACTATGGCAATACGGTTTTACTGGTTCCCTCCGCTGAGTTTATTGCCAAACTTCCCTACGGAAAAATTCCGGATAGAGAAGACTTTACTGAACTTGACGCTAATACGCGGATCAAATATTGGCGCACTGTACTCAGTGAAACAGATCGTTTGGCAGAAGCCTTTAAGCAATTTTTAGATAAGCCTGATTTCTCCATTATAAAAGCAATATAAGTCACTCTATTTAAGGTAAATAGAATGCTGTTATTGTTAACTAAATGAAGGCGTGATGTTGGTAGATTAAAGCTGATTTTAGTGAAATTATTTCGCTTATTTTTTGCTAAATTAGCGAGTTATAGCTTTACTTTTTATAAAGTTAGCTGATGCCCGTTTTTAGCGAACAATTAACGACCAACCCTATTTTTTCGTTATATATCAGCTTTTTAGTGAACATATAACGAGTACTCAACAGAGTTATCCACAGTTTACGTGGATAACGCAGGTGTTTTTTTGGATAAAGTTTGATCTCATTGTGGGTCTGCTAACTTATTATTAGCCTCAATACAATAAAATTCGCCTAGTTTAGGAGTGACGTAATACGATGCCAAAACAAACTTTGCAAGTCCTACCCATTCACTTTGTTATTCATAGTTTACCTAGTGATGCGCTTATCCCGCAGGAGGTTTTTTGTGCTCCCATATATTTTATAGGTAAAACGCAAGAGGAATTATCTTTGGTGGTGCCTGATACAATTCATATTGACAGTGACGACAGCGACCGTGATTGGCGAGCACTTGAAGTTCTCGGTCCCCTTAGTCTGAGCATGGTCGGCATGATGGCAAAAATTGGTTCGGTACTTGCTGCGGCCAAAATCAGTATTTTTGTTGTCTCTACCTTCGAAACAGACTTCTTTCTCGTTAAACAGCAGGATCTTGATAACGCCACTCAGGCTTTAAACAAAGATGGTTATAAAGTGATCGTCGATTGAAACTATTTAATAAGATGGTTGATGCCTCATCTGTTCCTGAGCATAAAACCAGTTTTAGTCTATTGAGTCCGCTTGCCGGTAAAGTCCTGCCAATAGACTGTGCGGTTGATACCTTATTTGCCCATCGCATGTTTGGTGATGGCGTCGTTATCGAGCCGGCTGGCTATCAACTCTTAGCCCCTTTTAGTGGCACTGTTATAGACTTAAGTGCCAGTGGAAACCAAATTCGTTTGCGTGCTGACAGTGGCTTACAAGTGATGATACAAATGGGGCTTGATTCCCAACTTATGATGGGTTTAGGTTTTAAAGCTAAAGTTAAAAAAGGCCAACAATTTATCCAAGCTCAAGTATTGCTTGAATTTGACCTTAATCAGATGAAAAGACAACTCAGCAGTGTGCAATGCCCTGTCACATTGCTAAATAGTGACAAACTAAAAGCGATTGTTCCTCATTATTATAAGGTACTTGCTGGACAAGATAAGCTTATGACCGTTTATTGGTAGTTAGCGTGTTCAGTTCTTTACCTGTGAATGGGTTTCTCGTTATAGTTTGCGACATAGAATTAAGTGATAAATTAATAAAAAAGAAATAAGGCTAATATGACTGCTCTCTACGGCATAAAAAATTGCGATACCATAAAAAAAGCCATTAAGTGGTTAACTCAGAACAATATTGAGTTTCAATTTCATGATTATCGTAAAGATGGTTTGGACATGAAGTGGTTAGTGCAAACCGAACTAAACTTGGGCTGGGAAGTGATGCTGAATAAAAGAGGCACTACCTTTCGCCAACTCAGTGAGCAACAAAAAGAAAATCTAGATGCATCATCGGCATTGAATTTGATGCTAGCGCAACCAGCTTTGATTAAACGCCCTATTTTGATTCATCAGCAGCAATACTATTGCGGCTTTGCCGCAGAGCAATACCAAGAGATTTTCAATATATGAATGACGTATTAAGCTTAACTAAAAACCTGATCAACAGGAAATCAGTAACCCCAGAAGATGCAGGTTGCATGGAATTGCTTGGCACATTACTTACCCCACTGGGTTTTACAGTAGAACAATTAAATTTTGGCGATACTAAAAACGTGTGGATCAGAAAAGGCACTGAAGCACCGCTTTTTTGTTTTGCTGGACATACGGATGTGGTGCCTTCTGGCCCTGCAGAAAAGTGGCAAACACCGCCATTTGAAGCAACTGAAAAAGACGGTATGTTATTTGGCCGGGGCGCAGCAGATATGAAAGGCAGCATTGCTGCCATGGTCATCGCAGTCCAACAATTTGTTGCCCAACATCCACATCATACAGGTTCAATTGCGTTTCTAATCACCAGTGATGAAGAAGGTCCCTTTATTAATGGCACCACCAAAGTTATTGATACCCTAGAAGCCCGTAACGAAAAAATAGATTGGTGTATCGTTGGTGAGCCCTCTAGTACCACTTTACTAGGCGATGTGGTTAAGAATGGCCGTAGAGGCTCCTTAACAGGCGATCTGATAGTCAAAGGCATACAAGGTCATGTTGCCTATCCTCACCTAGCTCGCAACCCTATCCATCAAGTCGCGCCTGCGTTGACCGAATTAGCCCAAACTCATTGGGATAACGGTAATGAATTTTTTCCGCCTACCAGTTTTCAAATATCTAATATCACTGGCGGCACTGGCGCGGGTAATGTTATTCCTGGAGAACTCCATGTATGTTTTAACTTTCGGTTTTCTACCGAAGTGACTGATAAAGCCCTGATCAAACGCGTATGTGAACTGTTAGACAAACATCAAGTTGATTACGACATCAAATGGACATTCAATGGCCAGCCATTTTTAACCTCGTCAGGGGAACTAGTCGCAGCTACCGTTGAAGCGATAAAACATTGTACTGGCTTAGATACGCTGTTGTCGACTGCTGGAGGCACCTCTGACGGACGTTTTATTGCACCTACCGGCGCGCAAGTTGTTGAACTAGGCCCAGTCAATGCCACCATCCACAAAATTGATGAATGTGTCAGCATTGAGCACTTAAGCCAATTAAGCGCTGTCTACGCCAATATTCTGCAACGTCTGCTGGCATGATCACTCAGCAAAACATTTTAGGCCTTGATGACAGTCATTTAGTAGATTGCCAACAAGGCCATAAATTACAAGTTGTAGTCGCCCAAGCGTTCAGCAGGATGCAGCAGGCCGCAAAAGCCGATGGCGTAGATTGCCAAATAGCCAGTAGCTATCGCAGTTTTACTCAGCAACAGGTGATTTGGCGCAAAAAGTGGTTCGGTGAAAAAACATTATTGGATATTAACGAGCAAATACTGCCCTTCAATACTTTAAGTGAAGAACAAAAACTCGAGGCCATACTCACTTGGTCAGCCTTACCAGGCGCGAGTCGCCATCATTGGGGCACCGATTTAGATGTATACGACCAACAATCTATCGTGCGCTCTGGACAGACTTTACAGTTAATTCAACAAGAATACCTAGACCCCAAGGGCCCCTGTTTTAAGTTAAACCAATGGTTAGACCAACATGCCAAACAATTTGGTTTTAGTCGGCCCTATGCCACTTACTTGGGAGGGGTTGCTGCTGAACCATGGCACTTAAGTTATGAGGCTATCTCTAGTCTTGTGAGCACTGAATTCGATATTGGGGCACTAAAAAACGCCTTAACCCAAGCTCAATTACCTGGACTTGAGCTAGTATTTCTAAGGCTTGAAGATATTTATCAGCGTTTTATTTTGAATAAAGGACAGGTATGAATATCTGGTTGGCTGTGGTGATAATCCTAATTGTACTGGGCGTGATCATTGGCAATATTTTATTGTTAAAGGAAAGCGCCAAACGCCCTTTACCCAAGGTTAATAAAGATAACAACGCTCACTACGACAAAGACAAATAAAAGTATTCGGTTGATTTATCCCTACAGGAAACTGACATAAAATAAGCTAGGGCATATGGGTCTAGTTTTAAATATCAGAATAACGCACTGCGGTGCCACTGATGCTAACCATTAACATGCTGCCGCCCTTCCCCACAACTTCATAGTCAATATCTACTCCGACAATGGCATTCGCCCCCATAGCACGTGCTTCTTGTTCCAGCTCTGAAAAACCGATTTTACGAGCTTTGGTTAACTCATCTTCATAAGCGCCAGACCGACCGCCTACAATATCGCGAATGGTAGCAAAAATATCTTTAAACAAGTTTGCACCCATAACGGCCTCGCCAACAACGATACCTAAATAACTTTCTATTTTTTTACCTTCTAAATTAGGAGTGGTCGTGATGATCATTTGCTTTCCTTAGTTAGTTGCGTCAGTGAGTGCGCGATAAGTGATACACGTTGGACTAATTGCTCAGTCTCATAGGCTTTTGCCGGGTGTTGACCCCAAACAGGCTTTGGCCAACATAAGTCTGAACTATATCGGACAATGTGATGCACATGCAATTGTGCGACTACGTTACCAATAGCGGCAATATTGAGTTTATCGGGCTTAAATAACTGCTGTAAGACGCGACTCACAATACTTGATTCGTGCCATAATTGCTGCTGTTGCCCTTTATCTAGGTCAATTATCTCCACACAGTCGTTCACCAATGGCACCAAAATCAACCATGGATAATTGGCATCTTTTAGCAACATTACCTTACATAATTCCAGGTCGCAGACCCACTCACAATCGTTTTCTAGGCGTGGATCTAAATTAAAAATAGCCATACTGCTTCCTAGTTATAATTTTGTGGGGATAACGGTCAACACGGTTCGCTGTCCGATGGCGACTTTTTCATTTGGAAAAACAATGGCTTCACCGTCATATTCACAGTAATAGCGGTGTTCGCCATCAATCGCTAATAGGTAATTTTTACTAAAGTCGCTAAAATTAGGCAATTCATCACTGAAATTAAAACGAAATGCTTCGCTGTGTTTATTGATAACTTGATTCACTTGATAAATTAAAAAGTCATCATTATTAAAAGGTTTTAAGTTTAGGTTTTCACCGCAGATTAAACCTTGTAAGGCGACTTTAACCGCCTCAAACTGACTCATATCATTTTGCCCAAAGGGAAAGACCTTACCTAATTCGACCGTAAAGGCTTCAGCCCCAAACTCATTAGAAGAATAATAACTAAAGGTGGTAGTAGCACTGCCTGACAGTAAAATAGTATTAATCCCACAGGCGAGTAAAAAAGCTAATTGCTGTTTATTCCAAGGGCGGCCGTGTCTAAAGGGATAGACTGCAAATTTATCATTTTTTGAAGGTTTGATCGCAGTATGTAAATCATAGTGAATACGCTCTCGTGCGTTGTGAGCGAGAAAAAATTCACTAACAGCCTCTTCTAACTGTTTTGCACGCACGCATTCAACATTTGCAATCCTATTTGGCGCACTGTGGGCACCGCTGAATAATCGATTCATATTCTCTTCGATAAAGCGCTGTGCGATATTCATAGCAGGCAAATTACCAAATAAAAATAAAACCCGATTTGCTAGTACTATTTCACCACGCAATATACCTTGGACAAAAGCATCACAAATTTCAATCGGCGCTGTCTCATTGCCGTGAATACCACTAGACAATACGATATCTTTATCACCTAAGGCCTTGGGTTCAAATACAATAATACCAGGAGCACTTATACTGACTTTTGTAGCGTTACTCAGAGAAAATGTGATTGGTTTGACAAATAGTTCAGGATGGAAGCGAGATAGATTGAGAAATTGTCCTTCATCAATGAGGGACTGAGACACATTTTTTAAATTAGTTAGTTTGACTGTAGACATAATATTTTAGATGAATAACTGATGCACAATGATAGCGCAAAATTGCCTTTGATTAAGCGCTTTATTGTACGCACTGAATTAAGAGGCCGTTTGCTGCATGCGTATAAGTGATGAGCCTACTGCCAGTTCTTTTTGGGCAAATTCAATAAAGTCCTTAAGAGGAATAGCCTTTGAGAAAAGAAAGCCTTGTCCTTGGGTAATACCAATCTCACGCAAAATATGTAAATGTTCTAAGGTTTCAATCCCTTCAGCCACTAACTCACAGTTGGCTGCTTTTGCAATCAATTGGGTTGCTTCAATGATCGCGCGGTTAATTGGGGTCTGTTCCAATTCCATTACAAATGTTTTATCAATTTTAATGGTATCGATGACGATATCACGCATATAAGCCAAATTAGAATAACCTTTACCAAAGTCGTCTATGGCGATGGACATACCTAAAGCGCGTATCTCTGCTAATTGATTTTTGACTAAAAATGAATTGGAGAGGGCTACATCCTCAGTTAATTCCAACTCAAATTGCTTGAAATTAAGTTGATATTTACTGCCCAATTTTTTTAAATTACTGATAAAAGACAGATCATATAGCTGAGTAGGTGACATATTGACTGAAATTTTTAATTTTAAGCCATTGGCATTAAAAATCACGGCACTTTTAAACGCCTGTTCTAAGGTCCAATATCCAACTTCATTCATCATGTTGTAGGACTCTGCCGCCTCAATTAATGCGCCAGGAAACAACACCCCATCAAGAGGATGATTCCAGCGTAATAAACACTCAGCACCAGTAATATTTAAGCTTGTCAGATCAATTTTAGGTTGAAAATAAATTTCCAATTCATCGTTACTAAAAGCCCGAGCTATATCAGCCTTTAGTGCCAAGGCCCGTCCACTGCCTTGCTCTTTAAATACGTGGGCATATTGAAAATTATCAAATTTATTGGTCTTAGCTTGTTTTAAAGCGGATTCTGCCAAGGAGAAAAAGTTGTTCACGTTTTTATTGGAACTGGGATTTGATGCGCCACCGACATTAAAGTCGGCGATAAAGGCATGATCTTCACAAGAAATAGGCGTTTTAAAATGTTCAATTAAATAACAGTAAAAATGATGGAGTTGTTCGTGATTATGATGTCCGTGTATGACCACACCAAACACATCTCCACTGACCCTACCTAATAAGGCTTTATCTTCAAACAGCAGAGCAATCCGATTGGCAATTTCAAGCAGAATTTTATCGCCAAATGTATAACCAAAACTACTACTTACGTCAGAAAAACGAACGACATCAATAAGCAACAAAGACTGTTCAGGCGCACCCTGAATGATTTGATTAACTTGCTCTAAAAAGATGTGTCGATTAGGAATACTAAGTAACGAATCATGTCGCTTTATCATTAAGTCCTATGCACTCCAATTACGTCTCTAACCGTTAAATTCACTGTCCCTCAATATTGATTTCCTTTGATCTTATCTATTACAACTAAGCTTAAATACTTGTTCAAGCTTAGTTGTATAGGGTAATCATACCTTATAAGCTTTGAATTAGACTACAGACAATCTGTTTATCTTGTTTACTTGGGCACTTATTCATCAACCTTACAGGGTTCTAGCTTCCAAATTCGTTCGACATAATCTCGAACAGCACGATCTGAGGTAAATTTACCCATTTTTGCCGAATTTAAGATAGCCATTTTTGCCCAATTAACGCTGTCTTTATAAGCAGCATCGACTTTTTCATGGGCTTGTGAATACGAAGCAAAATCCACTAACACCTTATAGGGGTCGCCGCCTTCTAATAAACTGTGTTTTATAGAGGCTAGGGCTCCTGGTTTGCCAGGAGTGAAATAATCAGTCTCCAACCAATCCAATATGGCTTTAATTTCTCGGTTATTATCGTAGTAATCAAATGGATTGTAGCCTTTTTCATTTAAAGCATGAACTTCGTCAACGCTCAGTCCAAAGATAAAAATATTGTCCTTACCTACTTCTTCGGCGATCTCTATGTTAGCACCATCCATAGTACCAATGGTTAAGGCACCATTTAGTGACAGCTTCATATTGCCAGTACCGGAAGCCTCTTTACCTGCAGTAGAAATTTGCTCAGATACATCGGCAGCGGGAATAATCTTTTCGGCTAAGCTAACCCGATAATTAGGTAAAAATACCACTTTCAACTTATGGTTGACCCGCGAGTCTTGGTTAATGCGACTGGCTACTTTGTTGATTGCATAAATAATATCTTTAGCGAGCTTGTAACCTGGGGCAGCTTTTGCACCAAAGATAAAAACCCTAGGATGCATATCGTAATTAGGATTAGCTAACAAGCGACGGTATAGCGCCATGATGTGCAACAAATTCAAATGTTGGCGTTTATATTCGTGTAGCCGTTTAATTTGCACATCAAATATTGCCTTAGGATCGACCTGAATGCCAGTTAGAGCCAGAATTTCCGCTGCTAACGCCATCTTATTTTCATGTTTTATTTGCATAAACTGCTGTTGGAACTTGGGGTCATCAGCATATTGACTTAGACCTTGCAGTTTATCTAAATCAAGAGGCCAATCAGTACCAATTTTGCTGTCAATCAAACTGGATAGCTTAGGATTGCAGGCCTTTAACCAACGACGCGGTGTAATACCATTGGTCACATTCATTAACTTGCCAGGCCACATTTGGTCAAATTCTGGAAATAAATTTTTCTTGACCAATGCCGAGTGAATTTCAGCCACACCGTTAACCGCAAAAGCACCGATAACGCTGAGATTACCCATACGGATCATTTTTTCACTGCTCTCTTCTATAATCGACAGCTTTTGTTTAATTGCTACATTTCCCGGCCACATTTTTTCTACTTGTAGCATAAACCTATGATTGATCTCATAAATAATTTCTAAATGCCTTGGCAGGATCTTTTCGAACATACGCGCTGGCCATTTTTCCAGTGCTTCAGGCAACAAAGTATGATTAGTATAAGCAAAGGTATGGCTAGAAATTTGCCATGCTGTGTCCCAATCTAGTTCAGCACGATCAAGTAAGATACGCATAAGTTCAGGAATAGCGATGGCCGGATGGGTATCATTTAATTGTATGACGACTTGCTCTGAAAAACGGCTCCAGTTATCACCATGGGCCCGTTTATAACGACGGATGATATCTTTTAGCGAACAAGCACTGAAAAAGTACTGCTGGATAAGACGCAATTCTTTACCTTGCTCGGTATCATCGTTGGGATACAGTACTTTTGAAATAGTTTCAGCCAGTACGTTTTCTTTTTGCGCATCAACGTAACCGCCAGCATTAAATACATCCAAATTAAAATAATCCGAAGCCTGACTTTGCCACAAACGTAAGACATTAACGGTTTTACCACCATAACCTACCACTGGGATATCCCAAGGTAATCCCTTTACAATATGACCCGGGTGCCACTCTTTTTGAATACGGCCATTTTCACCGTATTTGGTTTCTACATAACCAAATAACGGAATTTCTTGAATAGATTCAGGACGACAAATTTCCCATGGATTACCATAATCGCGCCAGCTATCAGGACGCTCGATTTGCTCACCATTTTTTATTTCTTGGCGAAACAGACCATGTTCATAATGCAAGCCATAACCCACGGCAGGAAGATCTAGGGTTGCTAGTGAGTCAATAAAGCACGCAGCTAGTCGACCCAACCCACCATTACCCAGCGCCATATCAGGCTCTTCTTCCATTACATCATTTAAATCCACACCCAGTTCTTTTAGGGCCAGTTCAGTCTGTTCAAACATGCCTAAATTATGCAAGTTATTAGACATCAAACGGCCCATTAAAAACTCAGCAGAAAAATAGTGCACCGCACGTGTATCATTAAGGTAATGAGATTTCTGGGTTTTACGCAGTTGCTCTAACACCTGTTCTTGCACTGCACCACAGGTAGCTTTCCACCAAGCGTGATTATCCGCTTTATTTTCATCGGTACCTAGTGAGCAATGCAGATTTCTAACAATCGCTTCTTTGATGGCTTTTTTATCATGCTGAGCAGGAGGTGTCGTTTTAATTAAAGTGCGGGACTTAGTGGTTCTAATACTCATAATAAATTGCCTCTTACCTTGGTCATTATATCTACGATTGGTCTTGCCAATATCAAGTAATATGAAAACTAATGGTGTAATTAAATTACATATTAGGGCTATGAGTCTAGTTTTATCAGTATTTTTCCCACATTACTGTTAAATATTTGTTAACACAAACAAAAAAGCTAAGAATTTCACTGCTTAGCCTCCATTATTTAACGTTAAATTTACCTAAAGGATCTTTTTACTTCACATTTGCCTTTTCGAACACACCATCAACAAGTCCCTGGGCTTCTTTTACTAAGGCATTCAAATGTGCTTCGCCATTAAAGCTTTCAGCGTATATTTTATACACATTTTCAGTTCCAGAGGGCCTCGCGGCAAACCAACCATTTTCAGTGCTCACTTTAACACCGCCAATGGCGGCATTGTTGCCTGAAGCATGGGTTTGGATTTGTAGTATTTTTTCACCGGCTAATTCTGTGTTGGTTATGACACTTTTATCCATTTTACTGAGTACTTGTTTTTGTTCATGACTTGCCGCCACATCGATTCGTGTGTAAACAGGTGCGGCAAACTGCTGAGTCAATTTTTCATAATGTTCACCAGGATCGATTCCCGTTACCGCCATAATCTCTGCCGCTAACAAACATAAAATAATGCCATCTTTGTCTGTTGCCCAAGGTTGACCATTTCGTCGTAAAAAAATACCACCGGCGCTTTCTTCACCAGCGAAACCAATCTCTTGATGAAGTAGACCTTGCACAAACCATTTAAAGCCCACAGGCATTTCTGCTAACTCTCTACCCAAGCCATGCACCACGCGGTCTATCATACTGCTTGAAACCAAGGTTTTACCAACCTTGACGTTTTTCGGCCAATCTGGACGATGCTGAAAAAGATAATTAATAGCCACTGCTAGATAATGATTGGGATTCATTAAGCCACTTTTTGCGGTGACAATGCCGTGACGATCAAAATCAGGATCATTACCGAAGGCGATATCAAACTTATCTTTTAAGTCAATAAGGCCCGCCATAGCGTATGGTGACGAGCAATCCATCCGGATTTTGCCATCCTTATCTCGCCGCATAAAACCAAACTGCTGATCAACATTTTTGTTCACTACTTCAATCTTGATATTGTAATATTTAGCAATTTTATCCCAATAAGCTAAACCCGCTCCTCCTAATGGATCAGTTCCTAAACGCAAGCCCGCTTTAGCGATGGCTTGCATATCAACAACTTGATCAAGTTGAGCAATATAATTTTCAGAAAAATCCATTTCTTGGACAAATTCGGATTGATAGGCCTGTGACAGTTCCATGCGCTTCACACCAAGCAAACCTTGGGTAATTAATTCATTAGCCCGTATTTGGATTATATTGGTCACGTCACTATCAGCCGGGCCGCCATGGGATGGGTTATACTTAAAACCGCCATCTTCCGGTGGGTTGTGTGAGGGCGTAATCACCACACCATCTGCTAATTGCGCAGTTTTGTTGTGGTTATAATTTAAAATAGCATGGGAAATAACGGGAGTAGGCGTATAGCCACGGTCTACTTGCACAATTAAATGCACCCCATTGGCAGCCAATACTTCTACCGCGGTCGAAAACGCAGCCTCGGATAATGCATGGGTATCCATGCCCATAAATAGCGGGCCGGTGGTCCCTTGACTTAACCTGAATTCAGCTAAGGCCTGACAAATCGCCGCAATATGACAATCATTAAACGAATTTAAAAACGCACTCCCTCGGTGGCCAGACGTACCAAAAGCGACCGCTTGGGTAGTATTACCTATTTCCGGTTTATTAGTATAATAAGCACTGATTAAACGCGCGACATTAACCAATTGATCTTTACTTGCTGGTTTACCAGCCTCGGGATGAAGTGCCATAAAATTCCTTAATATGTGATAACGATAAAGTTATGCCGGCTCGGGACAAAATAGTGTAACTAACTGTTCAATTTGTGCCTCAGAGTAACCTAAAAGTTGCGCGACTTCTTTAACCAAAGTAACTTTCTTGACGGTATTATTATTGGTAATGACCCAATAATCTGAATGCGGAACTTGTTTAGGGTTGGTACTACTACCTGTTGCCAATAACGCTTCTTTGGTTGTGGCAAAATACGTGCGATTACGTCCACTCAAAGTCAGTACTGCGGAAAAACTACCTGTATGATATTGATGTAATAAGGCCAACATAGCCAAAAAACGGTCGACCATTTTAGGCATTTCCAATAATTTTAACGTTGCCAACTCAGCCAGTAAAGTAGATTGCATATTAAGCATGCTTTGCGGTTTTTCTTGCAACGCTACCTGCTCCGTTTTTGCGGGCAAGGAGTCTGGCATCACTAAACGACGCAGTATGTCAGAGGCACTCTCACCAATATGTTGGGTTTTTGAGGCAATAAAGTGGTAAAGGTCTTCTTCTATTTCGATATTTTTCATGAAATTCTAAAGTGTAATGATCAGAACCTGCAATTATACGGATTGCTGATCGCAAATCACCGATTAATTGTAAAAGAGTTATATTGCCAGCGATTAATACGCAGGTATTAAGGTAAATTATCTTAAAACTCAATCAGGTAGGCTAAAGTATGTAGATACTATAGTCATTAATTGGATGAAAATGACACAACAAATTTTAGATCGAGCTAGCGCCCATAAACTTTTTGATGACGCAATTGTGCAAATATGCCGAATTTTGATCGGTAAACAGCAGCAAGTTAAATTAGCCCTCAGTTGCTTGTTGGCTAATGGACATCTATTGATAGAAGATTTACCGGGCATGGGTAAAACCACCCTATCGCACACCTTAGCCAAAGTACTAGGCCTGCAGTATTCACGCATCCAGTTTACGTCTGACTTATTACCTGCTGATATGTTGGGGATCAATATATTTGATAATCAGGCGCAAAATTTTCAGTTTCACCCTGGCCCGATTTTTAGCCAATTAGTGTTAGCAGATGAAATTAATCGTGCCAGTCCCAAAACCCAAAGTGCCTTATTAGAGGCGATGGAAGAACGCCAAGTCAGTTTAGATGGCGTAACACGCCCCTTACCAACACCTTTTTTTGTCATTGGTACACAAAACCCGATGCATCAAGCCGGAACTTACCCACTGCCCGAATCTCAACTTGATCGTTTTTTAATGCGCATACAATTAGGTTACCCAGACCAAGCAGCCGAAAAAGCCATGTTGCGCCAACAAGAAACGCAACTCAGCCAAGAAGCTCATACCGTATTCAGCTTTCAGCAATTTATCGACTCGCAAATTATGGTTCAACAAGTCCATGCTTCAGACGCATTACTTGATTATATTATTCGATTAGTGACCTTTAGCCGAGAAAGTCAACAATTTGCTAATCCCTTGTCTCCACGGGCAACCAAAGCCCTGCTGAGTGCGGCTAAAAGTTGGGCATTTATTAATCATAGAGATTATGTGATACCTGAGGATGTACAAATAATATTACCCGCAGTAGCAGAACATAGACTGCGCAGTGCTTCTAGTGATATCACTGCACAAGGCAATCTGAGTCAAGCTTTACTTGAGTCAGTTGACCCCCTTAATTAATGAGTATTAATTAATGTTTGCGCAACAATATATTCGCAAGTGGTTAGACAAGCGCATCCCTGCAGCCAATGAATTTCAATTGAATCATCGCAGTATTTTTATTTTTCCAGCGAAATTTGGCGGTTTATTTTTGGCCCTATGTGCATTGCTATTTTTACTTGGTACTAATTATCAAAATAATTTGATGTTGTTGTTATGTTATTTTTTGTTGGCACTGTTTCTGGTTAACTTACTTGCCAGCTATACCAATTTTGCAAACTTGACGGTCAAGCTCGGCAGAATTCCAGAAGTATATGCGGGTGACGAGGTACACTTACCCCTGTGGATCAATGCAGACACCATCAAAGATAGTGGCTTACACGGTATAGTTAATATCAGCTTGATAGGAGAAAAAGTCAGTCATTGGTTTGAATGTGGCACCTTAACCAATCCGCTTATGTTAGATTATCCAAGTCAAAACCGTGGATGGCATAAACTGCCACGCATCACTTTTAGCAGCTATTATCCACTAGGATTATATAAATGTTGGACACATTTAGCCTTTAGTCGTGAAATTTTAGTCTATCCCAAACCCATTCCTTGCGCCCTTAATGTCCAAGAGGTGAATAGTGAACAAGACAGTACCAAACAGCGCGAGACCACACTTAACAGGGCACAGAATCATGATGACTTTTCCCATTTAAAGCGTTATCAGATAGGCGATCCTTTACGTCATGTTGCATGGAAACAACTCGCCAAAGGCCGAGGCATGTTCACTAAACAATTTGCCGGTGTAGAACAGATTGACGTCTGGTTAATTTTGCCTAAACATGCCAGTACTCCAGTAGAATACACTTTAAGTACCTTATGCTTTCAAGTACTCGAACTCAGTCGTAGTGGCAGTACATTTGGCTTGGATCTGGGCTCTATAAAATTAGCGCCAAATTCAGGAGAATCTCATCGAATAGCCTGTCTACAAGCACTCGCACTTTACCCTCAGAATAATACTGCAGGAGTGAATGAAAAATAATGGCTATCAAAATGCGTATCGCTGCACTCTTAAAAGCAAAAAAACGCGCTATATCGCTTAAAGATCGTCAGCACCAAAGCAATAATCCCGCATTTATCATTCTCAGCATCCTTGTTTTGACCTTTAATCTTAGCTTATTTAACACTGTGATTGGATGGATAAGTTTGTTGGTGCTATGCAGTGTTGTCATACGGTGCGCTATCTTTTTTGCCTATCAAAAACATATACCAACGACCCGCACCCTCAACCTACTTGCCTTGCTCAGTATAGTAGGCTTAGTTTATTCAGCTTGGCCTTTGGGTTTGTTGGTCGCCATGGTTAATTTATTGGTGTTAGCTTGTGCTTTGAAACTCATGCAGGTTCGCACTCAACGAGACTTCTATCAATTAGTCGTGAGCCTATTATTTCTCATTGGCTGTGGTTTTATTTTCAATCAATCGATTATTTATTCAATATTTTACGTCTTACTCACCTTAGCCGTAATCCTGTCACTTGGTTTTTTCCATGCCCCAAATGTCGCCACCAAAGAGCAAATTAAGCGCACGCTTATTCTATCTAGTCAGGCCCTACCTATTGGTATTTTGTTATTTTTACTCTTGCCTCAATTACCGCCCTTATGGCAAACACCTAAGGCAAAGAGCATGGAAACCGGCTTAGCCGAGAGTATCACACCCGGTGACATTGCTCGTTTGTCGCAGTCCAGTGACTTAGCCTTTAGGGCAACATTCGAAAGCCAAGTTCCCCTTGCTCCGGAGCGTTATTGGCGGGCTATTGTGATGGAGGATTTTGATGGCAGAACTTGGCGAGTTCATCCTGAGCGTAAACAGCAAAGGCGTAACACTCAAGGCCAACAACAAGAATTCCAACCTCTTCTCTATGGACCCTATCTTGACTACGATATAATTGCTGAACCTACTCAGCAAAAATGGCTATATGCTCTTGACTTAGCCACACCACTGGGTGCAAAAAGCCAAGCTGAGATTTGGCAAAGTGACGATTTTTTATTAATGAGTCAGCAAACACTGCATAGTAAATATCAATATTCTGTGCGTTCATATCCACAAGCCATTAGTTATCAAACAAGCAACGAATTTGAGCAGCAACTCAATCTACAAATACCAACAAAAGGTAATCCTCTTACCCAAAAATGGCTTAAGCAGCTTCGCCAACAATATCCCGTGGATGCTGACTTAGTTAATGCATTATTAGAGTATTTTCGTCGTGAACAATTTATTTATACACTGCGCCCAAGTACGATGTTTATTGATCCCATTGACACCTTTTTATTTGATAAACGTGCGGGCTTTTGCAGCCACTATGCAAGTGCCCTCGCCTATAGTCTGCGTCTTGCAGGTATTCCTGCGCGGGTAGTGGCTGGTTATCAAGGCGGAGAATTAATCGCTAAGTCTAATCAAAAACAATATCTGAGTGTTTATCAATACGATGCCCACGCTTGGGTTGAAGCATGGAACAAACAAAGCGGTTGGCAAAGAATTGATCCAACAAGTCTAGTGGCGCCAGACCGACTCACGCTTGGTTTGCGTGAAGCCATGTTAAAGGAAGGGAGTTTTTTGGCGGATTCGCCTTTTTCTTTGGCAAAATTTACTAATATTGCAGTATTTAACCAGCTGCGCTTATTGTTAGCTGATTTAGATTACAACTGGAGTCGCTGGGTCATCGGTTTTAATCAACAAAAACAACAAGAATTTTTTAAAAGTATTGTTGGCTCACTCACTCCACAGCGCCTTGCGTTGTTAGGCTTGGCCATATTGCTGTTAATATGCCTACTGCTCAGTTTATTTTTTATTCCACATTGGTTAAATCAACGTAAGCAGCCAATTCAAGCCTGCTACCAATCAGCCCTTAAGTTAATCCAAAAACAGCTTGGAATTCGTCCTATTTGGCAAGGTCCAGAAAGCTTTCGCAATATTGTTGAACAACAACTTCCTACAAAAACGAGCCAAACATTTAATGCGATTACCGAGCATTACATAAACGCCCTATATAAAAATGGGTCACCCAAGGCTGGACATAAAAGGACAAGCAATCAGACCGTAAAAACAATGAAAAGTCTGTTGAAACGCTTAAAAAAACAGCTTAGAGACATCCCATCATAAGCTTTAGAGATTACCTTATTTTACCAGCGTGTTTTATAACTGTATTTTAACAACCGTGTTTCACAACCGTGGCACTATGCCGCCCAAAATGATGGTTTGAACATTGTGCAGGGCTTCGGCAAAAAAAGTCGGATCATTAAGATTTTTACCTGTTACTGCCTCTACTTGTACCCGAAAGTCAGCATAATGTTGTGTGGTTGCCCAAATCGAAAATATCAGATGGTAGGGGTCAACAGGCGCAAGTTTCCCCGCCTCTATCCATGTCCGTATTACTTGTACCTTAGCTTCGATTAATTCCCGCAAGGGTGACTTAAGCTCCCCTAGAAGCAAGGGCGCACCCTGCAGTATTTCCATACAAAATAGCCGTGATTCTGCAGGGTTGTCTCTGGATAACTCTAGCTTTACACGGATGTAATGACGAATAGCAACCATCGGATCTTGCTCAATACTAAAACTTTGCAGAGGCTGTAACCAAACATCAAGTAGTTGTTGCAGTACCGCTAAATATAACTGTTCTTTGCTATTGAAGTAATACAGTAGGTTTGTCTTGGATACTTTTGCATGTGCTGCAACTTGTTCTATGCTAGTGCCATGCACCCCGCTGATTGAAAATAAATCTAAAGCAGCTTGCATAATGACTTTTCGTTTACTTTCTTTGGCTGTCTTACGGCGTTTAATCACACTAGCACTGATTGTTCTTGACGATTTTTTACTTTTTTTTGTTTCGCTCGTCAAACTTGCAACCCCGCTTTGACTCAATGTCATTCTGTATTCCATGTTGTTAGTTTAAAAATTAGCATGTAAAACAAGACTATCACTACCCAGATAATATTTTCAAAATAAAATCACCTTATTGTCGTCTGCTCACTAAACAATGGAAATCAATCCTTTGCTATCTTCCAACAAATGAAATCTAAATAGCCCCTAAAGGCTGATATTGCAAAATTAAGCTGTAAGTTAAGGGCTAAGCATGAAAAAATCACCACTCTGTTATGAAAGTGCTTTAGTGCTTCTTTTATGATCAACAAAACCTACCCACTACGTATCTTGTGTTGGGGTAGTAAAACATAGTGAAAAAACAGCCATTTTTGCAGTAAGGAGCCAAGATGCCAACAAGTGGAAAATGTAACGAAAGCGCAGACCCAACCTTTAGCAGTGTGTCTCCAGAAGCTTTTCGTAATGGTATGGCGGGACTCCCTGGTACAGTTAACGTGGTTACCACCATGGGCGAGGAAGGAATGGCAGGGTTTACGGCGACAGCAGTGTGCAGTGTCAGTGATAATCCCCCAACTTTATTGGTGTGTCTAAACCGTGGAACCTCGGTTTATCAAGTTTTCAATAAGAGCCAATCTTTAGCGATTAATACTTTAAATCAAGGTCAAGAGACAATATCAAACTTATTTGGTGGTAAAGCAACGATGGAAGAACGTTTTGCTAGTGCCCAATGGGACACACTAAGTACTGGAGCCCCAGTACTAGTGGGTGCAGCAGTCACCTTTGATTGTATAATTACTGAGCGTTTAAGTGTTGCCACTCACGACGTATTTTTCTGTCAAGTGGTAGATATTAAACATCAACAAAACGCCGGTGCCTTGTTATATCACCAACGTCAATATCGTCAACTTGCCGCTACCAAATAAAAAAGGGCTTAACAGCCCTTTTTTGTGATTTATATTTTTAGCTTACTTAGGCATTAAGCGCAGATGAACCGTCACTTCTTCTCTATTGTGATAAAGATGTTTAATTTGCAACTGATACGGCCCTGCCTGTTGAGCGTGTATTTCAGTTGCAATAATAGCCAACGATTCTTGCACCGATTCATAGCGTTTTTTCATGGGTAATTTTAGATTAAACATCGCTTCTTTACAGCGACCGCTAGCCACCCATTGCGCCATTAACTTAGCTACTTTTTGTGGCTGTTCTATCATGTCGCACACTAACCAATAAATGTTATTTTTTTTAGGTTTAAACTTAAATCCATCTTCTGGGCAATACGTTACTAGGCCACTATCCATTAGGGCTTGATCCATTGCACCATTATCAACGGCCTCCACAAACATGCTGCGTCTAACCAATTGATAGGTCCATCCTCCTGGGCATGCGCCCAAGTCTACTGCATGTAAACTGCCCCTTAGGCGGTCTTCGTGCTCAGCTTTAGGAATAAACGTTTGAAAGGCTTCGTCCAGTTTTAAAGTTGAACGACTAGGTGCATCATATGGAAATTTAAGGCGCAATATACCCAAGGGCAGAGGTGAATTATTATTGCTGTAAGAGTAACCAATATAAGCAGCGTCGGTAGCGGTAAAAAATACATGTAATACCGGTTTATTGGCATTTTCTTTGTGGCTTAACTTATTAGTTTTACGCAGTTGTTGGCGCAAGGGCACACTGATTTTACGACAAAATTTTGATAATTCACGCCCTTCAGAAGTATCCGCATATTCAACTCTAAGATCACCACACAAGGGAAAATCAAAGCTGGCAGCAAGCAATGGAGTGAGTCGGTCACTCACATCCATCTCTTCAATCAATTGACTGGTGGCAAACATTTGACGGGCAAAAATAAGCTGAGAAAAATTAAGCTCTCTGGCTAGTTTGTCTGCCTCTTCCAGCTGATAGCATTGAAAGACTATATATCCAGAATCGGCAATCAATTTCACATAACCAAAGACATTAAGCTGGCTCGCTTTATCCTGCACTTCCGCTGCTAAGTCTTTTTCAAAGCCACTGCGGCAATACAACAACAATCCCAGCATATTTTTATTATCCATTTTTAACGACCGCGATGGCTAACAATAGCCAAGCAAGAATAAAACACAAGCCACCCAGTGGCGTAATAGGACCAAACCACTTAAGCTGACTTAAGGCTAAGCCATACAAACCGCCACTAAACAAAACTATGCCAGCCAACATAAATGCTCCGCTCCAAAGCATCAGTCCATGAGGTTGCTGACGATACAACAGTACAATAAGCACTAAGCCTAAACTGTGATAAAACTGATATTGTACCCCTGTCTGAAAGGTAAGTAACATGGCCTCGCTTAAACGAGACTTGAGACCGTGGGCAGCAAACGCGCCTAACATCACACTGAACATGGCACTTAACACTGCGCTAACTAAATAAAACTGCATAAACCATCCTCTACTAACTCAATCGAAAAACGCAATACTAATTAAAATCCTCGTCTTGCTGGTCTTCTTCTACTTGCTGAATAAGCCATTGCCTAAACGCAGCAATTTTACCGAGTTCTGCTTGTGATTCATGACAGACAAAATAATAGGCATTGTGGGTAATTTGTTTCTCTTCAAAGGGGCAAACCAAGCGACCTGACTCTATTTCCGGTCGCGCTAGTACACTATGTCCTAAGGCAATCCCTTGGCCTAATGCGGCCGCCTGTAATACTAACATGGAGTGACTAAATATCGGTCCATGATTCACATTCACCCCAAGCACATTAAACTGTTTAAGCCAGCCTTTCCAAACTTCGCGGGAAGAATCATGCAACAATACATGATGACGTAGGTCAGCTAATTGCATTAGAGGTTTATTGCCTTGAAATAACAAAGGCGAACACATGGGTGTCAAATATTCGGTGTGCAGTTTATCCGCCACCACACCCGACCACTTACCTTTACCATAATAGATAGCGACATCGACATCATCACTTAAAAAACCTTCATCAAAATCAACCGCTTTAATGCGCACATCGATATCTGGATTTTGTTGACCAAAGCGGCTAATTCTAGGCACCAACCACTGAATAGCGAAACTTGGCGGCAAGGCAACGGTCAAGGCACCTTTTGCTCCTTTGGCTAATAAACGCTCTGTGGCATCTTGAATACTGCGAAAAATATCCTTTAAATCTAAATAATAGCTTTGCCCCTCTTCAGTCAACAATAATGAACGATTACGACGCAAAAATAACTTCATCGATAAAAAATCTTCCAATGCTTTAACTTGATGACTGACTGCCGCTTGAGTAACAAATAATTCATCAGCTGCCCGGGTAAAACTTAAGTGTCGCGCGGCGGCCTCAAAGGTTTTGAGTGAATTTAAGGGAGGGAGTCGGCGATTCATGGCTCAATGTCAATTTACAAGATATAAAACGAGTTTACACCATTAGTTTTTCTAATGCACACCCATACTAAATGTCATTTCATAAAACAAATGAAACTGTATATAATTTACCCAATAAATAAATTTTATCTTTTTAAAACAATAAGTAACATCAACGACGTATTTTACACAAATAGTACAAAAAACTAACAAAATATTTTTTAAACATTAAATATATAAGGGCAAATTAATGAAAATTCGATTTTTAAACATAAAACTTAGCACTATCGCTGTTTTATCTGCATATTTATTCAGTCAAGTGGCACACGCTTCTATGACTAAAGACGTGGACAATAGTCTTACTCAAACTCAACAAGTGCAAATTGTCGATGAAATCTCGATTGGTTTTGCTGAATTACTGGCAGACCTTGGCGTCACTGATGTTAAACCTCAAGCCCACAAACAGCTTAGACACAGTATCACTGAAGAACACGCTGCTGCTGCCCTCAAACAAGCCACAGATCAACTACCAGTATACAAGTTTAAGGTCGTTATTACTGAATAAGGTGTTTAGGCCTTACTAAAGCTCTTTCTATTGATTATATTTGATCTGCGCACCCGAATGGGTGCGCTAACTAGTATGCACACTCTTTATAATTCAGAGTTATTGGGCGCTGGTATCTAGGGGAGCAAAGCTTTTAACTAGTTCATCCAAAGCTAACATTTGCTCCAAGTAAGCGGGAAGCTTATCCAGTTTTAAAGCGCAAGGGCCATCACACTTTGCTTGGTTTGGCTCAGGGTGAGCTTCAATAAATAAACCTGCTAACCCCAAGGCCATGCCACTACGAGCTAACTGAGCAGCCTGCGCTCGACGGCCGTCAGCCGAATTTTCTCTACCACCCGGTTTTTGTAAGGCATGGGTGGCGTCAAAGATGACCGGCGCATAGGCTTTCATTTCATCCATGCCTAACATGTCAACGACCAAGTTGTTATAACCAAAACACGATCCACGTTCACACAGTATAATTTTATCATTACCCGCTTCATGAAACTTTGTAATGATATGACGCATTTCATGAGCCGCTAGAAATTGCGGCTTTTTCACATTAATAACGGCTTGCGTTTTGGCCATGGCCACCACTAAATCAGTCTGACGGGCTAAAAATGCCGGCAATTGGATGACATCTACAACTTCAGCCACAGGTGCAGCCTGATGTGTTTCATGCACGTCGGTGATTAACGGTACATTAAAGGTTCTTTTAATTTCCTCAAAAATCTTCAGCCCCTCATCCATACCTGGGCCACGATAAGAATTGACCGACGAACGATTAGCCTTATCAAACGAGGCCTTAAATACAAAAGGAATACCCAGTTTAGTGGTCACTTCTTTATAGTATTCAGCAATGTGCATTGCCATATCCCTAGATTCAAGCACATTCATACCGCCAAAGAGCACAAAGGGCTTATCATTAGCGACCTGAATATCACCAATGGTAATAGTGTGTAAATTTTGCATTTTTAAAGTTCTAAGCAGAAAAATAGATTATAAGCATATCAAGCCGTGGCAACCTTGGGTATATCAATTACAAGTAAAAAGCCTAGTTAAAGAGCCAGCTTGTTCAAGTTACTTAAGCTAAACTCGGCTTAATGAATGTCGAAGAATTTTTATTTTAGCAATATAAATCATTTAGTTAAGCCAAATTCAGTAAGGTATTGATAATATTTCATGCCGAACTGAACTCGCGCTCATTTTCTTTTAACAGCAAAAACTGGAAAAAAACAAAGTATCACACTGAATATAAGCAAGGGGGCACTTTATGCCATGCGACGCACACCAGTAAAATACATTGGATGTGATTTCGCGTGTTGGCTTAAGAATTCGGTAGGCTAATAAAATTCAGTGAGAGTGGCTACAGTGCAGTTTGATAAGTTGTCAAAACAAATATCTGCGACTTAAAGCCCGACTACTTTGACGTTTTAGCAGATTTTTTTGGCACGAAAAGCATAAATTTAGCTAATGAACGTTTGAATAACACCAAGTAACAAACATGTAATGCGACAAATATGAGCAAAAAATTAGCAAAAAACTCATGCAAGTCTTCAAGCCCTTCACCAAATGAATCTTCTGTTTGGCCTACATAATTTTCTGTATGCTCGTCTTCATCTGCATAAGCCATAGACATCACATTTACATTTGCCAAACCAATCGCCTCGCCTTTGTCCATTGCGATGCCTGTTGCCACAGTCGCCAATAAGTTCAAAGCGATACCCAACATAAATATTTTGGTAACTGCGGGATGAGTGAATACATTTGATAACTTCAAGCCGTCGAATAAAGGATAAAAGCGCATCAAACCCACATTGGGATTGCCACTTAAGGCCCATATCAGGCGCAGAGTTATTACTATCGCAACAGTATAACCGAGCCATGAATGGACAATACCCAACTCACCGGTCAGATACGCTAGAATGGCCAACACAGCAAGTGCTGCATGATAGATTCGTATTCGATGCATTATGTTCATAGTAGCTACTTAAATAGAATTAAAGGAATATAATTTACCCGATAGTTCGATGAGTAACTTGATTTGCATCAATCTATGCCTGTTTGAACACAATAATGAAAATAAGCACTTGTTACCTCCTCCTTGGAAAAGTTCATCGGCAACAATGCGTTTAAGATCATGACAATCAAGCGCTATATTGGCACCTAATTTTCAGACTAATCTAGATTGTTAAATTTAATTGACCTTATGCAGTTGTTTGGGTTTCATTTCTTGCTGAGCAGAATGAGTTATCATTTGGTCCATCAACATTTGCATCATATCAACTCGCCCTTCCATCTTTTTCATTCTTTCGATCATCGGCATTTCGCGGTTATTATCTTCACCTTTATCCATTGGCATAAACTTACGCATCGCGTGCATGTGTTCCTGCATTTTTTTCATATGCTCTGCCATCAACACTTGACGTGTTTCCACATCGTCTTCGTTGACAATTTCTTGCATAAGGGCAGACATTTCGCGCATTTTGACTTGCTTGTTCATTGTTCCTTCAGTCGCCATCATCCCTGAATGATCCATCATGCTTTGGGTATTTGAGTGAGTGGTTGCAGTCAAACCCTCCATAGGGGACGATACGGCAGAGAAAGATATAAAACTGCTCAGTAATATAATATTTAAATACGTTTTCATAATTGATTCCTTTTGGAAAATTCAGATAGTCTGTTTATCTAAGCCAATTTATTTTTGTGTTTGATAAACTAAAAAGTCGCGGTTGTTAGACTGTTAGCCAACAACTATTTTTGCACCAAATCATCATCATGTAGTCGTTTTGATACCTTCAATAGTAATGTTTTTACTTCTTTAGCCAAGGCATGTACTTGCGGATTGTCAACTAACTGCAAAACCGCTTCTGGATCCATAAAGGCAATTGTAATGATGCCATCGGCTTCTTCTCGCACCACAACGTTACAGGGTAAAAGTAACCCTATGTCTGGTTCAGCCTGAATTGCACGATAGGCCAGTGGCGGATTACATGCCCCAAGAATACGGTAAGGCTTCAGCCGGACATTGAGCTTAGTCTTTAAAGTAGCTTGGATATCGATATCGCTAAGTACACCAAAACCTTCACTGCCTAGTGCTTGAATGACTTTTTCAATCACTGTATTGAAAGGTAGATCTAACTGAGTGCTAAATGCATACATATTTAAACTCCTGTTACAGCTAGTTCAATGAACCGAGCCGCTTGGCTTTTGTCATCTCGCTCACAAGTCGTCACACTGATGAGTGTAAAAATGACGCCTGTTAAAATTAAAATTTCACTGTTAATTAAGCTAACACTTCAACCCAATAAATAAGGGGCCGCGCTGCAGCCTGTATATAAAATAATATATTTAGAGGGATTTATCTGTGCGTCAGCAGACACAGCAAAAAGGTTTGGCTATTTTGAGTTAATGCTTATGTTGTGTTGAGGTCTGCTACTCGCTTCATTTTGCCAATAGCCATGCAAGCCATAATGTTTATGGATATTATCTTCCCTACTACGCTCAATTTTATCAGTCGAACTATACGTCGGCGCACTTTGTATTTCGTCACGAGTATGTTTAACGATTACCCTTGAATCAGACCATTGCACTTCACTAAACCAAAGAGGGGAAATTAATACTTGATGGCCAAGCCACCAATCGCTGGTCTGCACAATCACATAACGAATCGCAAAGGTTTGTTCATCAACTAAAAAAGCTGCGATGTGACCGATATCTCCATCAGCGCCTTGCACATGATATCCCTTAACTTTCTCCCAACTGCGCAAATGTGGATCGTCATTTTGGGCTATTGAATATGCTTTTGCAGCTACTGCATTTGGTTGAGGATCTCTTTTGCTGTTTGCTGACATTAAGCCATCTGGGTAAAGTCCCTCTCCCCACAAACCATTCCCACCCCAATAAATGGGATAACCATAATAAGCGAAATACTTAATCTCCTGCTGGCGTGACACAGGTCTGTGCACACCGATACCGGGGCAATTATTAATTTGCTCTTGACTCAAGTTAGTCTGAATTGTTTTGTTCTGCCAATCTGGCGCAGTCAATGCGACAGGCGATATGAGTGCTTTGCGTCTGATTAGCCAGTTACTGGTATCGACTTCAAGATAGCGAATAACCCAGTCTTCATCATCAAAATACAAATCATTAATCTTACCTAAGTCACCATTGGTAGACTTTATCTGACATGTTTGTAAATCATCAGTCGTGCGTAATATGCTTGCTCTCCAATTGGGATATAATGCAAAATTGTCTCCCTATACTAGCAAACCTTACTTTGCGCCTCTGTTCGCTATCAAACACAAATTCAGAAAAGCAACTCAGTGCTCTATCGCACAGACTCACGCTTAGGATTAGTTCAAGGTAAATCGCATAACGGAAAACAAGCATTTTTCTTTAAATGTGCATATTCGTTTTTGGAGAGTCAAGTGTCTGCAGTGAAGTCCTTATTTATTACTAATCACCTGTTAAATTCATTGTCTAAACCACAACATAAATGGTTTTTGAGTCATAGCACCACTATTCACTTAGAGTTTGGTGAGGTGCTTTATAATGCAGATGATGAAATGAAATATGTATATTTCCCTTTAAGTGGATTTATTTCATTGTTAGTGGATATTGTCGATGCGCCCTCTATAGAAATGGGCTTGGTTGGTAATGAAGGCATGTTAGGTGCCACATTGGCCTTGGGTAACAATCATGCACCAATGCAATCAATTGTTCAGGGTTCAGGTAGTGCCTTAAAAATGGACGCAGAGGTATTTGATCAGTGTTTAGAAACCAATGCGCCATTACGAGAGTTAATTCATAGTTATCTGTATGTGGTTTCGCTGCAGCTAGCGCAAATGGGTGCTTGTAACTGTTTTCATGCAATACAACAGCGATTGGCACGCTGGTTGTTAATGAGTCATGATCGGGCTCATTCTAATCAATTTTATTTAACCCACGAATTTCTAGCCAAGATGTTGGGAGTGCGCCGCAGCTCAATCACAATCGCTGCCAGTATATTGCAACATCAAGGGCTAATAACTTACAGCCGTGGACAAATTAAAATTATGTCTAGAGAAGGTTTAGAAAGCGCGTCTTGCAGTTGTTATGGAGCAGCAATTGATGTGTATAACAAAAACATTACCAGACCAAGCGGACAAACTAAAGTCAATGAGCCCGTCAACACAATTAAGATAGGCAAACCATTGAAACAAGACAGATCTAAAGCCTAATTTGATACCTCCTAGCTATCCAAATTGGGAAAAATTAGGGAAAGTTGTAGAGCACTTCAGCCTTGTCAACTTGCACAATACAGCGGAACTGTCAGCTATTACTGGCAACCCCCCCCCTTGTAAATGCAAAAATAGTCATTAGGTAATCACCTGCCCAGAGGCGCTTAATATCCAAAATTCAATTTATTTACACATAAAGCAACACTTAACTGTGCTTTAAAGTGGCGGAGCGCGTAAATAACCCGTAAAATATGCGGTTCGTTTTCGACCTAGATTACCGTGTGTTTAGCACTCGTCTTTTAGGGACAACAGATTGACTTGATGGTTATGTTGCGAAGCTCAAGACTCCCTGTCTTTATTACTTTGACGAGCAACCATCACACTATATTGCGTAAAGGTACCTAAATTTAGTATGACTAAGAAGCTTTTTATCAAAACCTGGGGCTGCCAAATGAACGAGTATGACTCGGACAAAATGGCCCAGCTACTCGATTCTACACATGGTTATCAATTGGCTGAAACAGCCGAAGAAGCGGATGTCATTCTACTCAATACCTGTTCAATCCGTGAAAAAGCCCAAGAAAAAGTTTTTCATCAACTGGGGCGTTGGAAGAATCTAAAGAAGACTAAACCCGAGCTTATTATTGGTGTGGGTGGCTGTGTAGCATCTCAAGAAGGTGAAGTAATTCGCCAACGTGCACCATTTGTCGATTTGGTTTTTGGTCCGCAAACCCTGCATCGATTACCTGAAATGATTAATCAAATCAAAGGTGGTAGTAGGTCAGTAATTGATATCAGCTTTCCAGAAATTGAAAAGTTTGATCGTCTACCTGAACCTCGTGCTGACGGCCCAACAGCCTTTGTGTCCATCATGGAAGGCTGCTCAAAATATTGTACCTTTTGCGTAGTACCTTATACCCGCGGCGAAGAAGTGAGTCGTCCGGTTGATGATGTCTTATTAGAAATAGCCCAGCTTGCAGCACAAGGTGTCAGAGAAGTGAACCTTTTGGGGCAAAACGTCAATGCCTTTAGAGGCCCTAATTTTGACGGCAGTATTTGTACCTTTGCCGAATTATTAGAATTGGTTGCATCTATTAATGGCATCGACCGCATTCGCTATACCACTTCACATCCGGTTGAGTTTACTGACGATATTATCGAAGCTTATGCGCAGATTCCTGAATTGGTTGACCATTTACATCTGCCTGTGCAATCAGGCTCCGATCGTATACTGACCATGATGAAACGTGGCCATACCGCTATTGAATATAAATCTAAAATTCGCAGACTCAGAAAAATTCGCCCCAACTTAAGTATGTCGTCTGACTTTATTATTGGTTTCCCCGGTGAAACGGAAGAAGATTTCACCGCTACCATGGATCTCATCCAAGCGATGAATTTTGATCTAAGCTTTAGCTTTATTTACAGTGCTCGACCCGGTACACCAGCAGCAGATTTACCTGATGATGTCACCGAAGATGCCAAAAAATTACGTTTGCAAATATTGCAACAACGTATTAATCAGCAAGCCCTGCGTATTGCCCAAGGCATGTTAGGCACTGAGCAACGTATCTTAGTAGAAGGTCCGTCTAAGAAGAATCCAATGGAACTGACAGGTAGAACTGAAAATAACCGTGTGGTTAATTTCGAAGGACAACCGAGTATGATTGGTAAATTTGTTGACGTTAACATTACCAGTGTATTTGCCAATTCATTGCGGGGTGATGTATTGCGTACCGAAGCCGAAATGGGCTTACGCAATAGCGTGGCACCCCAAGCAATATTGGCCCAAAAAAGCCCTGCGGCTAACGAATTGGGTGTTAACCAGTTTGTACCCATCTAAGGTTTAAGTCGATGGCGAAACCGAGGTTATCGCCATCGACTTAAACATAATTATCCCCTAACTAGCACAGTCTACTGAGAGCCTTATATTGACTAAATTAGTAAGTGAGCAAATTTATTTAGAACCCTCTGAGCATAAACGAATAGCCAGTTTATGCGGTCCGTTTGATGACAACATTAAGCAACTAGAACGTCGTTTAGGGGTAGAGATTAGCTATCGCAATAATGAGTTCAAAGTACTCGGTCCAGCGGCGCAAGTGCAAAATACTCTAAGCTTGCTTAAAAACCTCTATATCGAAACTCAAACCGTTAAAGGTATTGTGCCAGATTTAGAAGCAGGCAAAGTACATTTGGCGATTCAACAAGCCAAAATATTAGAACAAACTGACACTGAGCAAAGTGCCAAGTATGGTAAAGACATTACGATCAAAACTAAACGTGGTGTTATCAAACCTCGCAACCCCAACCAAAACCAATATGTGGCTAATATCATTAATCATGATATTACTTTTGGTATAGGACCAGCAGGAACGGGGAAAACCTATTTAGCCGTTGCTTGTGCCGTCGATGCGCTTGAACGTCAAGAAGTTCGTCGAATTTTACTGACTCGACCCGCAGTAGAGGCTGGTGAAAAACTCGGTTTTCTACCTGGCGATTTATCGCAAAAAGTGGATCCCTATTTACGTCCTTTGTATGACGCTTTATTTGAAATGTTGGGTTTTGAGAAAGTTGAAAAATTACTAGAACGCAATGTAATAGAAGTCGCCCCGCTCGCCTATATGCGTGGCCGTACCTTGAATGACGCTTTTATTATTTTGGATGAAAGTCAAAATACCACCGTTGAACAAATGAAAATGTTTCTCACCCGCATTGGTTTTAACTCCCAAGCGGTGATAACCGGTGATATTACTCAAGTGGATCTTCCGCGAGGTGTGCGCTCTGGTTTGCGCCATGCCATTGAAGTGCTTAAAGATGTTAACGAGATATCCTTCAACTTCTTTAGTGCAGCTGATGTTGTACGTCATCCTATTGTGGCAAGTATTGTTATGGCCTACGAAGAGCATGAACGTCAAAAAGAACTTGAAAAAGCACAAAAACAAGCCCTTGCTAATCAGTCTACGGATACCTCAAACGAATGACAGCCCTTGTCGATTTACAAATTGCCACAGAGTTTACAGAGCTTCCAGACGAAGAAACCTTTACCCTGTGGTTAAATCACGTATTGTCAGCACTTGATATTCAACACAAAGAAATGACCATTCGTGTAGTGGATGAGGCAGAAAGCCAACAACTAAATTATCAGTATCGCAGTAAAAATGCCCCTACCAACGTGCTGTCTTTCCCTTTTGAAATGCCAGATTTTGTTGCATTTGCAGAAGACAGTGAGGACTTAGACGGCAGTGCAGAAGATACCGAATACGGTTTACTTGGGGATTTAGTTATTTGCGCCCCGATTATTGCCCTTGAAGCACAACAGCAGAATAAAATTTTGGCTCATCATTGGGCCCACATGGTTGTCCATGGTACCTTGCATTTATTGGGTTACGACCATATAAATGATAACGAAGCTGAGCACATGGAAAGCTTAGAGCGTAAAATATTGCAACAATTAGCCATTGACGACCCTTATCAAGATCATTGAAGATAGTGGTCGTTACAACATCAAGGTGAGTTAAATAGTTCGATTCACCAAAGTAGAACTAACATAATTACGAGAAAATGAGCGAAGATAATCCCCCATCTAGTAGCGGTTCTGCCCATAAAGGTTGGCTTGACAAAATTGTCCAGTCATTCACGACAGAACCGAAAAGCAAACAAGATCTTGTATCAGTGATTCAAGAATCTGAACAAAGCGGTGTCATCAATCCTGAAACCTGCGCGATGATCGAAGGTGTGATGGAAGTGAGTGATCTGCGGGTAAGAGATATTATGATCCCCAGAGCACAGATGATGACCATCGATATAGATGAAACGGTCGAAGAGTTTATTCCTGCCATTCTGGAATCAGCTCACTCTCGTTTTCCCGTTATCAGCGAAGATAAAGACCACATTGAGGGTATTCTGCTTGCTAAAGACCTACTGGCTTATGCCTTTGATCCTAGTAAAATACTCGCATTAAGAAATATTCTTCGCCCCGCAGTCATCGTACCGGAAAGCAAACGAGTTGATGTATTACTCAAAGAGTTTCGCCAAAAACGTTATCATATGGCAATTGTGGTCGACGAATACGGCGGTGTCTCTGGTTTAGTCACCATTGAAGATATTCTTGAATTAATCGTTGGAGAAATCGAAGATGAACACGACGATGATGAAAAAGAATCCGATGATATCAAAACACTGAACAAACATACTTATTCGGTCAAAGCCTTAACTCAATTAGAAGATTTTAATAAATTTTTTAATACCAAATTTGATGAAGAAGACGCTGATACTATCGGTGGCATTGTATTGCGTGCCTTTGGCCACATGCCTGCACGAGATGAAGAAGTCACTATCGATAATATCTCGTTTAAAGTCACAAACTCGGATAAAAGACGTCTCGTCCAGTTAAAAGTGACGATGCCCGATACGGAAGAATAAACCCTGCAATCGATTCGCTTGTTCTATCCCTATACCGCTGCCTTATTATTGGGTGGCTTACTCACCTTGGCTTATGCACCATTTTCGCAATGGTGGGTAGTTCTCGCCAGCCTTTCAGGCTTCGTTTATTTGCTCTCAAAGTCACCTGTAAAGCAGGCCTTTAAACTGAGTTTTACCTTTGGTTTAGCTTGGTTTGGTGTAGGTATTAGTTGGGTACATGTCAGTATTGCTGACTTTGGTGGCATTCCCTTAATTGGCTCTGTGGCTATCATGTTAATCTTATGTAGCTACTTAGCTTTATTTCCAGCCACTGCATTTTGGGCACTGCATCGCTATTTCCCTCAGCGTTTATGGCCTTTGGCCCTGCCCTTCATTTGGCTATTGATTGAATGGTTACGCTCATGGTTATTAACGGGCTTTCCTTGGTTATCCCTAGGTTATAGCCAGTTGTCGGGACCCTTAAGTGGTTGGATGCCAATCATCGGCGAAATTGGTGTGAGCGCATTTGTGGTGCTTATTGCCGGTGTTATTGCCTGTTGGCTACCCCTCAAAACGAAGGCTTTTGCCAGCCTGCTGCTTATTTCAGTCATCTTAATCAGTGGCTTTGCTTTAGATAAATACGACTGGGTAAAAGCAACTGGAAAATCGGTTAAAATTGCCATGGTACAAGGTAATATTCCCCAAGCGTTGCGTTGGACCCCAGAGCAAGATTTGCCTACTATGCAGAAATATAAAAATATGACTGAAGCCCATTGGGACGCAGATGTCATTATCTGGCCTGAAGCTGCCGTGCCCAAACTAGAGCCCCTTGCCGCTGATTATTTACATCAAATGGATAAGTTGGCTATTGAGCACCAAACTGGATTAAT
>Ga0163216_100494_pt1 | contig 60581 bp, 61 predicted proteins | sample SynspAceP_FD_167610 | JGI IMG/M metagenome (GOLD analysis project Ga0163216, IMG submission 167610) | Saline lake microbial communities from Ace Lake in Antarctica - Synechococcus sp. Ace-P (Illumina Assembly) | ecosystem: Environmental > Aquatic > Non-marine Saline and Alkaline > Saline ...
GCCGACCGGGAGATTGCGGCAGGATCCAAATAAATCACCCGCCGCACAGCCAACTTTCAGGTCGCAACCAATTCCGCCCACGGCTCAGCAGCTTGAAGGCTGCCCCGTGGTTATTGAGCAGTTACCGCTAACGTACGTCAGGCTTTCCAGCCTGACTTCTGCTTTCCTGTCAGCCTAGAAAGGCTAACGTACGTCAGGCTTTCCAGCCTGACTTCTGCTTTCATGTCAGCCTAGAAAGGCTAACGTACGTCAGGCTTTCCAGCCTGACTTCTGCTTTCCTGTCAGCCTAGAAAGGCTAACGTACGCCCTATCAAACCTCGGTCGGTTCGATGGAGACTTTGTGGACTCGGTTGTTCAGCTTCACGTCGTAGGTCACCGGCCCGGTGATACCGTTGCGTTTGGCCGCCGCTTTCGCATTCGCTTCGGCAAGCTGCTCCGGCGTCTGGCTGAGGTTCTTCGGCCCCTCGCCACGCGTCTTGAAAAACCCCGGTGCAACTTGTGGAAACATCGCGTAGGTCAACACGTCTTCATCGGTACCGTCGAAGCCCTCGAGTTTCCCAGCAGCGGATTGCAATTCGCCCCACTCCGGACTGAGCAAATCGGCAGGCCGGCACGTGATCGGTTGCTTCTTCGCATGTTTGATCGAGGCCGCGATGATCTCCGGGTCACGTTCGGCGATCGTTTCACCGTAATACCCCAACATCAAATCCGCGAACTCGCCCGTCAGGACTTTGAAACTCCCCATCAACACATTGAACACCGCTTGCGTGCCCACGATCTGACTCGACGGGGTCACCAACGGCGGGTAACCAGCGACCTTGCGAACACGCGGCACCTCCGCGAGCACCTCCTCGATCCGATCGGCGGCGCCTTGTTGTCCGAGTTGACTTTCCATGTTGGAAATCATTCCGCCCGGAATTTGACTCTCGAAAATATCCGTTTCCACGCCGATGAATTTTGATTCGAACGCAGCGTATCGAGGACGTACCTTCGCGAAGTGCTCTTTGATCTTTTTCAAACGTGACTTATCGAGCGTCGTGTGATACTGCGTCCCTTCGAGCATCGCGACGAGCGACTCGGTCGGGTTATGCCCAGGCCCGAGACTGAGCGACGAGATACTCGTGTCGACAATGTCGGCACCCGCTTCGATCGCCTTCATCAGACTGACCAACGTCACGCCCGTCGTCGAGTGAGCGTGAACCAACATGTCCGGCCCGCACGCTTCCTTGATCCCTCGGACGATCTCATAAGCAGGCTGCGGCTTCATCAGAGCCGCCATGTCTTTGATACAGATCGAATCGCACCCCATGTCTTGGAGTTGCTTGCCCATCTCGATGAAACGCTCGTTCGTATGCAACGGGCTGGTCGTGTAACAAATCGAACCTTACGCGTGCGTACCGGTACGCCGGACCGCCTTCATCGCACGTTCGAGATTACGGATGTCGTTGAGCGCATCGAACACGCGGAACACGTCCATGCCGTTCTCGGCGGACTTGTCAATAAACCGGTCAACGACATCGTCTTCGTAATGCCGATACCCGAGCAGATTTTGTGCCCGCAACAGCATCTGCAATTTCGAATTGGGCAGCATTTTGCGGAACGTTCGCAATCGCTCCCACGGGTCTTCGTTGAGAAAACGGATGCCCGAATCGTCGGTCGCACCGCCCCAACATTCGACGCTCCAATAACCCGCGTTATCAACGTCCTCACAAATCGGCACCCTGTCTTCGAGTGCCATGCGAGTGGCCAGAATACTTTGGTGGCCGTCGCGAAGGGCCAACTCGGTCACTTCGACTTTGCGTGTCATGAACCTACTTTCCTGCTCGATTCGGTGCGTATGAATCACTGTCGGCTGTCGCGATCGCGATTCGTCTGAGTACCCCAAGAGCATGGCGAGACGGCGAGTCTCAGGCAAGCGTCTCGGAGCCTGAAATCAAGGTTTTACACCTCGGCATAGTGACGCTGCCGCACGGTCCGACCGTCACCGCTCACCGGCACTGTTGACCCGTACCGCTCACCGTTTCCGCAACCGCTCGATTCGCTGCCGGTGATGCAACATCGTTCGCACCACATCCAATCCCGCGAGCGCCACAATGGTCATCAGCACCAACATCGCACACATCCAACAACCGACCCACCATGAACGATGTTCAGGCGTCGCCAACGTCGCGCCCAAAATGAACAAACCGCACAGAAAAAAAAGTACGTTCACCCGGCGTCGAGACCGCGACCGACGACGCAAATACAATTCGTCGACAGGACCATCGAACGAATCATTCGGCCATCCGATTTTCTCGGTTCGAAACAACCACACCGAGAAACAAATCAACGTCGTCGACAAAATCAAACCACCCTCAAACATTCCAATTACCTCCCGTTCTTCGCCTGTTCTAAAATCCACTCGTGAACCACCCAAGTTACCGCAGCGAGACTCGTGCCGCTACATTTGTCCGGCGTGTCCTCGGTCGTGTGCCAGTACTGGGGTGCTCGAAAGCCCGGTCGTGGATAATCAAAATCGATCAAATCCGTCGTCGGGATTTTCGCGATCTGATTGAGCGGCAAGTGGTCGTCGCGAATCTCTTGCATCCGAGTTCGCGGCACGAACGCACGCACGCCCAACCGCGCCCCCGTCCGCCAAATTGATTTCGTCAGATCGCGGGCATATCGCAAACTGTTGCGTTCATACAACAACTGCAACTCCCGATCACCGACCATGTCCAACAAAATGCCCGCCTGATAGGGAACCGCCGGCGGATTCATCAGGTACTCCTGCGAGAACGCGATCGACCCCAAGAAATAATCGTCGCGTCCCTCGGTGAAGACAAACTCCTCGGCATCGAACAGCACCACATCGACACCCACACTCGCCGGCAGATCGGCAAAATGATGGCTCATCTCCATCCACGCCGCCACACCGCTGCCGCCATCATTGGCGCCAATGAAAACGCCCTTCGGGTTCACCCGATCGCGATCCGGAAACGGACGCGTGTCGTAGTGGGCACATAGTAAAAACCGAGTCGGACGGTCCGGAAACCAGCTCGCGATCAGGTTCGCCATCTCCACCGCCTCGCCCGTCAACGGGTGCCGAATCGTTTGTTTCTGCAACGAAACAGTGGCACCTCGGGCTGTGAAAAATTCCGTCAGATACTCCTGCTGGCGTTTCATTCCCTCGCTGCCCGTCGGCCGCGTCCCGATTGCGCAGATCGCCTCCAAATACGCCATCGCCCGCTCCGGCGAATAGATCGCCGGGATCGGACGCACCGTCAACTCCAGCGGTCGATTCAGCCCCCGGCCCGCCGGATTCAGGAAATAGACACCCAATCCCACCCCAACGGCGATCCCCAACAACAGCCACCGCCACCGCCGCCGCAATCTCGCTGTCAAACCGCTCGCCGAAGACCCAGCCGCCGAAGACCCAGCCGCCGAAGACCCAGCCGCCGAAGACCCAGCCGCCCTCTGCCCAGGCACACCCTTCTCCCCGATTGCCAGCGCTGCCGAGTCGCCGCCGCCAGTGTCCACGCTCGCCTTCACTCCCCAGCCTTTCCGCCGTGAATTTTTCTGATCCGAAACCATCATTCAGTCAATCCTTTTGCCACCCAAGAAACACGAACCGAACCCGCACTCATTTTTCCAAACGAGCCCCTGACCACCCTAGCGAAACGAAACCGGTTTCGGTAGAGTTCGGCCCTGGAAGTAGGTTCAACAAGGCCGGGAATCTCCCACCTCGCGGAAACCAACTTTCCTTCTGAAGAAAAAACGGGATGTGGCTCAGCCTGGATAGAGCGCTGCACTGGGGGTGCAGAGGTCGCAAGTTCGAATCTTGTCATCCCGATCGACACAAAACCCCGGAACGGACCTTGTCCGCCGGTTTTTAGTGTTTTCGGGGCAGTTATGCGGACAATCCGCGATGAAGCAAGAAAAATTTGTTTTAGTCGACGCCACCAGCGACCCTGAGCGACAGCGAGACAATAAAACTCGCGTTCAACTGTCGCGGAAGTCGTCAAGACTTTCGTTCTCCGGTGTGATCGAAACTCTTGACGAGTTCCGCGACTGATCGCTTTTCCTTGACCCGTTCGTCTTTGTCTCGGACGATCAGCACGCTGCACTTTGCATGTCCAAGGACACAGCAGGATGTGCTGCCTATCATTACCCGTGTCAACAACCCACTGTCGCTGTCCCCGGTCATGATCAGGTCGCACCCGCGATTCTCGGCGTCGTCGACCAAGGCTTGCCCGACGTGTCCGCGTTCGACCAAATGCGTTTCGGAATTCCCTCTCCATTTTGTGAAATCATTCTGCCCCCAAATCATTCTGCCATCCCGATTCCAATTTCGTTGCAAAACACAACCGTGGCTAAGCAGGTTTGCTCAATTCATTCGGCCGAATGACTTTTTCATACTTGTTCAGCGTCAAAGCGGCTGGTTCCATCAACCGAGCTACCCTGGAAATCATTCTGCCAACTTTCAGGCACACCCCCGCCAGCCTGCGGCCAACCGCCTTCATTCAAACGTCAACTGCTCAATCGAATCGATCTTGACGACCTGAACCAGTAATCGGTTTCCCTTCTCGACAGACTGGAGTGCTCCGATGCGTTGTCGCAATTTGGGCTCGACCTCACCGAACGTGGCCGACAGCACGTCCACCGCCAAATCGGGGACAGGGAACTTCCGCGTGTCGGCGCTAGCGGGCTGTCGATTTAGTTAGCCGATGGGCGTTAGCCCCGGTTATCACACCGGCAACCGGGGCTAACGCCCATCGGCTAATCTTTGCTGGCGTAAAAACGATTAAATCGACAGACCGCTAGGCACGCGGGACTTTTCCTTCGTGAAGAAAACAAGGTCCGGTTCGTAATCATTTCGTGGAAAGACTGAAAGACACACACGCACTATTCGACCTTGACTTCACCGAGATCACGAACGTTTGTATCGGCGCTGAGCAACGTGGAAATCCGCAAGGTCACATCCAGATGCTTGTTGCGGGCGGGCGAATGCATCACCACCTCTCCGCCGATGAACTCCACCTTTTACTCCGGCGTCATCTCAAGATAAGCACATCGTCACAATTAATTCGGTGGAACAGCGTAGCAGCGTCTCTCTGAGACGCTGGGAATTGCGAGTCTCCGAGAGACTCGCCTACGTGAGGTTCCGCCGAGGTGCGTAGAACCGCTCCCGTTCGGCTTCCATCTTCGCCCCCAATCGCTCGTACACCAGCGGCGATTTGAGCAACGGTTCCAGCAATTTTCCAAGATTCGTCATGCGTTCTTTATTCAACGCTCGGAATTTTCGGGTGTCTTCGATGCGTTGATTGTAGCACCAACACAAACACGTTTTCAAAAGTCGTTGGGTTGACGAACGCGCCTTGGGGCGGCCGTCACGCAAAGGAGCGTCGCCCAGCCATGCCCGCTTCGGGCGAGGCATCTGCCGACCGCCGACAACCGACAGCCAACCTAGGCTGAGCCATTCACCGAGGGCGGTTTGGTCTCACCGATCGGTTTCGCCGCTGCGGCGGTCGCCCGAAACGCACCGGCTCGTCCCGACACCACCACCGGCGTCCGCAGCTTACCCGCCTTCGTCCCGTTCGCTTCGGACTTGCGGTAATACCGACTCGTATGCCGCCCATACCGGTAATACCCATACCCCTTGTACCCGTCACTACTCGCCGACTCATCCGAGTTATTGATGATCAACCCCAACAAGTTCGCACCCACGTTACGCAGGATATTGGCAGCTTCCTTCGTATTCGGTTTACTCTTGCGGCGGATTTTCAGTGCCAGCACCACGCCATCGACCATGCTCGCGATGATACTCGGGTCCGTCACCACCAACAGCGGCGGCGTATCCAAGATAATGAAATCGTATTCCAAACGCAGCGTCTCGATCAATTCACTCATTTCCGGCAGCGTCAGCGCCTCCGCCGGGTTCGCCGGGATTGGGCCCGACGGCATCATGTGCAACGTCGCCAGCGGCGTTTCATGAGCCGCTTCGACATGCTCACAATCGCCATTGAGCACATCGATCAAGCCCATTTTTTCCGCCATTCCGAAATTATCCGTCACTTGAGGACGGCGCAAATCGCAATCGATCAACAGCGTGCGTTTACCCGACTGGGCGATCGAGCACGCCAGGTTGCCCGCGATCGTCGACTTCCCATCCCCGGGCAACGGGCTCGTCACCTGGATCACCTTGCAGCCTTCGATCCGCGAGGTATCGAACAGGATCGACGTCCGGCACGACCGAATCGCCTCCGCCGGCACCGACGACGGCGAATGCACGACGGCCAAGTGCGGGTCGAGCTTCTCGAACGGGTTCGGAGAATCCTTCTTCGCCTTGCGAACACGTCCCTTGAAGAACGGCACATGCGTCAAAACCGGCGCACCCACCAACTCGACAATCTCATCCGGATCCCGGAACGTATTCGCATTCTTCTCAAGCAACAACGCCAACCCACAGCCCAGGGCCATGCCCAGGAAAGTGCCCATCAGTAGCATCTTGGACATGTCCGGGCCAGTCCTGCGGGCGGACGACGGTGCCGTCAGTTCATGCACTCGGACACCCCCTTCTTCCTCGGTCAGTTCGACTCTCGCCATTTGAGCATCAAGTTGATCGATCAGCTCTCGATTGCGATCAATCTCGCGAAGAATGGCCGAGTTTTCTTGTTCGAATTTGGCCAGTTTAATCGCCTCGCCTTTCTCAACAGCCACTTGCGACTCCAAATCTTGGATCTGCTCCTTTAGCAACCGAACTTCCGCCGTACACGCGATTAAAATTACGTTGACCGCTTCTGCTGCCCGTTTCTTCGGGTCCACTCCCTCCACTCGGTTCTCTTCCATCAACTCGACGATACGCTCAGTCTGCTCCGTAATGAGCCGTTTGAGTTCCTGTTTCATCGTCTTAAGTTCGGTGTCCAAACCTTTCACGGTCGGGTGGGAACTACCCAGTTCCGTCGCATATTTATTGCGTTCAATCATGAGCGGCAAAAGCTGCTCGTCGAGTTTGAGTTGTTCAAGCTGCAAATCGTATTCTTGCATGTTGACCGTGTCGACATTGGAGGTGGCAACGCTGAACTGTTTTCCGGTCAGTTGACCGATGATCGTCAGTGCCACGAGTGGGTCTTGCGACTCCCGAGAAATTGTCGTAATCGCCGACAATTCCGTCGCCTTTTGACGCATTTGTTCCACGAGTTCGCTGCGTCTCTGGGTTAGGAACAATTGCCGTTCTCGGTGGGGGTTGATCGCCATGCCCTGTTCGTTCCATACCAACGGCGCATCGGTTCGGAAATCACGATAACGCTGCTCCAGCTCCGTCATCTTGGGTTGGAGTTGGTCGGTCGCGACCGAGATCAGGCGCAACAGTTCCGTTCGCGAGCTTTTGTGTTTTTCCGCGAACAGTTGCTGCAAGGCGTCGCTGAACGCTTTCACCGACTGCTCACAAAGCGCCGGGTCGCCATGCCGAAACGACAGCAACGCGACCATCGACTGACCCCCTCGCCCCCCGGTAATTTCAGGCGTGAGCGTGAGTGATCCCTGGACAGTCCCGGCGAATCGGGCCGGGTTGTCGCCGAAATACTCCCGAAACGCTTGGAACCGTTCGTCCTCGAAAGCCCTTTTCAAAACGCGATCACTGAACAGTTGACTGCGCAGAATGTCAATCGAGGGGACGCCGCCAAGAACATCGCCGGTCATCGAATCCAACGCAGCCGGTCGATTCGATTCCACCATCAATCTCGTCGCCGACTGAAACGTTTCCGGAGTCTTCAAGAAGAAAACAAACCCTCCCACCAATCCGAGCAGGCTGGGGAGAACAACCGCCAAGCGATACCTCCAGATCGTTGAAACCAAATCTGCCGAGTCGACCGACCTGGCTGCCGCCGGACCAAACTCGTGGGCCTGACTCGACGGAGCATTCGCGGGCGAGCGTTTCGAGAATGATTGATTCATAGGAATTCGTAGAGAGCCAGGAGGCGATAAAAATGGCTGCGAAATCGCAGCGGTTTGGTTTAGTATAGGGCTCTGAGAGTCACAGGAAGTCCAAAATCAACGATCCCGAACGAGAGTGAGAGCAAGTCCACATGCATTTGCCAATCGATCGATTCAATCGTCATCATGCTCAGAAACAATCTGGCGCGACTGTGCGTCTCGGAGCCTTCGATTCAGGTAGGGAGAATTCGAATCTCGCTCCGTTCTCCGAACCGAACGCGTCGGAGTGACCGCTGTCGGCTCGAAGAGCCGAGCGTTAATTTCAGACACCACCGCTGATTGTTGCGTAGATCCTTCTCCCGGGGAATATGTGAGTAACCGCAGTAGGCAGCGCTCGGAGGTACTTCGACGAGCCGTTTTAACGCTCGACACGGTTGCGCCCTCAAAACTGTGGTGAGTGGTCCGTCGAACTCTAATTTTAAGGGTCGCTGAACTCGTCAAGAGTTTCGATTGGCAGCGTCAAACATCGAAAGTCTTGACGACTTCCGCTAAGGCCCAACCCTCGTATTTAATTGTCCCGGACCAATAGCGTTAAAACGGCTCACCCTAAAGCGTGATATTGACAGAATACTAGCCACCGTTGCAGTACTGGGCGTCAAAAACAAGTTCGGGTAATTCATTGCGGTTAACCCCATTAGCCGTTTGGGTGTTAGCCCTGGTTCAACGTGAGAACCGTGGCTGAGCACATCGTCACAATTCATTCGGTGGAACCACCTGGCAGCGTCTCTCTGAGACGCTGAAAATTGCGAGTCTCAGAGAGACTCGCCTACGTGAGGTTCGGCCGAACCTTTTCCCCCGATGTGCTTAACGCCAAAACGCCTAATACACTGAGACATTTTCCCGAACCTGCTTCACTGTGGCTCGCGTTAAAACGGCTCACTATCGCCTCGTTAACGAAAAAAAGCCCTGCGGAAAAATCCACAGGGCTCTCAATGCGTTCTCCGATCGGACCGCAGTTCAGACTGCGACCGCTTCCACGATCATATCCGCTTCGCGTTTACGACGACGTCGGTTAGCAACGATCCCAGCCGGTCCGAGCAACAAACCCGCCAAAAGCAAGGAAGCTGGTTCCGGGTTCGCGGTGAAATCTAACGCAAAATTGCGTAAACCATTTCCCGTGCTGATCGCGGACAATTCGAAAGTTGAGATCGCCGTTTGACCGAAGTAAAGTTCGCCGCCGCCGCCATTAAGACCACCGAATCGGAAACCAGTGCCGATATTCGGGTTCTCTACTCCAAACGTATCGCTTGTCGGCAACGGTCCGCTCGGTGGTGTGTTCAGCGATATGAACGGTGATCCGGCCGGGGCCGGGTTGACGTTGACATCGAAACCATTGATTGGACGACCCGTCGCAACACCTGGCCGGACAATCGCGTTCGTCAATGTCACGTTAACCGTGTACGGAGTTACCGTTGGAAGTGGGCCCAAGAATGCAGATTCGTCAACGCTAAAACCGACACGAAACGGATTGCCGAGTTCCAACACGCTCATCGAGATGTTGATGGACTCACTGCCGGGCGTATTATCGATCGTCACGGCGCTGATGGTCGCTGCCGTTCCTAAGTTATCAAGTCCGGCATTGCGGGTAATCAGCACCGCATGAGCGGGCTGAGAGATCATCACGACGGCCGCGAATGCGACCGCTAAAACACTAAACTTCATGGCTGCTCTTTCAAAACTTGGAGGGAACTCATTGGCTTTCTTATTTCACGCACCCCCCGAGTGTACACAAAACAAACGAAGGGAACAGGAGTTTTGGGTCGGTTAGGGGGATTTTTCCTCGTTTTCCTGAACTCGGTCGGATTCCACCTGATTTCCGCCGTCTTTTCCCGAGGAGATCAATGCTTGCTCGGCCAGCTGGAACGAAATCGTCTCATGTCGATCGGCGAGTTCGGTCATCTCAAGACTTCGGTACGCCTGGGCGAGTCCCTGGTGAACACTGGCTTCGTTCGCGAACTGCGTCATCGAAATTTGAAAGTCCGTGATCGCCTCCTCCCATTTTTCCATCGCCAGATAAACGTGAGCGCGCGTATCGATGTACGCGGGAACATCTGGATTCCGCAGGATTACCGCGTCAATTAAGGATTTCGCCTTTTCAACGGACGGGTTTTCCTGATGGACAAAATGCCATGCGAGATTATTGGCGACTAAGGGGGCCTGAGGCAGTAGTTGGAAGGCCTGTTGAAGATGGAATCCGGCCTGTTCCGCTTTGCCGGACTCTTGCATGCTCGTGCCGAGCAACAAATGACTCATCCCGACGCTTCGTCCTAATGCAATGTTGTCCAGTAGGAGTTCTTGGGCTTTCCGACTCGTTCGGTCGTCAACCTCGATCAGGACCATCATCCTACCGAAAATTTCAGGATCATCTGGATTCGCCAGCATTCCTCGGGAAATTAACTCGAATGCCAGAACCCGTTCCGCATCGACATCATCACGCTGCCGCAAGACGTGATCGGCCCAAGAGAGATAAACTCTCGCAACGGCCGCACGCAGCGGACTGGGATCGTCGGTCAACGGGTAACCCTGTTGCAAAACCCGGATGGCGGCGTCGTGCTGCTCAAGAAATTGCAACGCGTCGGCGAGTTCCAACCGGCTCGCGACGTCCGAAGGGTTCTCGGCCAATTTTGCCCCACCGAGGGCCTTGGCTAAATTCGCACTCTGTCGCGCCTCGGTCGCACGTCCGGAAATCGCACACGCCTTCGCATATTTCAATTGATAGAACGCGATTTTTTTCGATGCCTGGCCGAGATGATTCACCGCACCTTCGTAAAATCCCCGTTGGAAATAGAGATCCCCTAACAATGCGTGCGCGTTGACATTGCTCGGTTCCATTTGCAACGCGAAACGCAACTGATTTTCGGCTGCTTTTTGATCCTCGCCCGTCACGGGTGAGCGGGCCAAGTACTGGATCGCCCTCCAGAGATGCGCCGGAGCGTGAACCGGCCGATCATCCGGGGCCAGTCGCTTCAAAACCGCAACCATCCGGCTCTCGTCCCCAGATCGTTCGGCAGCCTTGGCTAAATCGAACAGAACGTTCGGGTTACGCACGCCCAGTTCAAAGGCACGCTCCAGATACAACGTCGCCGCAGTGGAATCACCTGCGTTGGTCGCCGCACGCCCGACTTTCGTGTATTTCAACGCGAGTTGAGACGGTCGCGTGAGCGCCGTGATGATGAGAAAATACCCGCTCAACGAAAAAACCAGGATTGCAGGCAACCCGTAAAGGAGGCGTCGCCACATTCGTGAACGATACCAACTCGCAATCCACAATCCGATCCTGCGGAGTGAATAACCAATCCATTTCGCGGGCGCACCTATCGTCCGGCTCCAACCGTCGAAGAACCGAACCAGGCCGCGAGTTCGGCGTTTGAAAAACCTTCTCATTTCAAATCCTCCGTCTCTACCTGTTCGGATGGGTTCGCATCGATCTTCTGGCCCGACGTTATCGCGTTCGGGGCGATTGCCGAGAGGATCAACGGACTTAACAATTCCCGCGACGTTAAAAACAGCTTCGTTAACTGCAATTCAATGACCGGGTCGATCGGTTCAAAACTACGGGCGAGTATGTGAACCTGGGCGAACGGTGGTTTGCCACCAAACTGAGGCGTTGTCTCTTGCTGAAAGAGCGATTCCCAACGATCGGTCATTTGTTTCTCCGCGTCCCCCTTCGCCACCTCTTTGAGCAAGACGTGAGAATCACCGGCGCTGTCGAGGCTGCTGAACAAGAGCAAACCGTCTCCGAAAAGCTCGCGGCCAATCTCAGCCCGGGCACAATTAGCAGGCAACGTCTCGACACCCCCGATTTCCGGAAGTTGATCGGCCCCCATTACTCGCTGATTCTCAATGGTCCACCCCGTCATCTCGTAGCACTCGCAGAGATCCTTCACGCCGTTGTACGGGTAATCAAGAGAGACACCGACGGTGATCGAACCCTGTTCAAAAATCCAGCGTTGGCTCGATTGGCCAAACGGATCACCCGGGACTCGCTCGACCGTTTCATATCCGACCCGGCGAAATCCGCCCATCGTTTTCGGGAGCGCGTCTTCCCCGAAAAGAGGCATTTGGACTTCCTTTTGGAACAATTGAGCGACGGCGGGCGGGCGGGCCAGTAATCGCGGCAGTTGCACCAATCCGATCAACGGAAGACAACATGCCATCAACAACCAAATTTTCAGGATCGCTCGACTCGACGCCGGACGCACACTCGGTTCACCGGATGAAGGTTCATGCGAGTACGCACCGCGTTGGCCCCGGAACCATTTCATGATCGAGCTTCCCGGTGATTCGGGCAGTAAAAAGAGTAAAAGCTGGTCGATCGAAAGGACGAGCAACGCGGCCAAACCGAAGAGCACGAATCCGAGAATTTCATGGTTCGTCCCCCGACTCCAATCCAGTTGGTAACCCGTTGCCCACGCGACCGATACGATTCGCGTGACGTTCTCAATGATCACCAGCGCGAAAGTGCTGCCGAGCAGCAACAGGCTGTGAAGCACACCCCGCCGCGTGACGACGCAAATGAACAAGGCCGTCGCCAGCAACACATATAGCGACTGAATCCCACTGCACGCATCGGCGACGAACAGAGCACGCCCGGGCAGTTGAATCACGTTGGCGTACGCTTGATGCAGAATCCCGATCTGGTCCAACACACTACTGCTCAATCGAGTCGTCACGCCCCGCAAACTCACGATCAACCGCTCGTCGAACCCAAAAGGCAGCGGAACCAAAATCCAGCAAAACAGCCAAACCGGAAGCATCGACTGATGCAGTTTCGAACCGCCGAGAGAAACCAACACACTCGAAAAAGCGATCATTCCGCTGACCGCCGCAATCCAAGGCGACCACAGCCAAGTCGCCATCACCAGCCCGACAATCGACACCAGTAATAACAGAGCCGCGACAACCCCCTCGCCAAAAACCGGGGCTCGCCGCGTTTCCCGCTGCTGGGTCATCGTGATCACCCAAATCGCCACCGGTAGTAAGGCCAGAAATTGATAATGGGGCTTCAGCAGTAAACCCGCCAAATGGCAGTAAAGCAGCGGAGCGAAACCGAGCGAAACTAACAAAATACCTGCCCACCAGGGAAAAGATTGGAGCAATCCCGATTCGGGGGCAGACGTCTCGGCGGATTTACGGGGGGAAAAGGGATCATTCATTTCATATCTCAAACGCGAGGTTTGGCGACGCGGATGTTCGGCTCAGAGTTAGGGATTTACGTTGGGATCGTTTGCGTCGGAACGGTAGCCTGACCGCTCCGGGTCGGGCATGAATGGGACAAAATACTCGACTCAGAGAGTCGAGCCACGCAAAATCGTTACTTCAAAACGCGTTCGCGAGGGACTCGTCCCCAAAAAAACAATTAAAACATTGGGTTTGGGATCTCGATTCCGACCAATTTCCCAACCAATTTAACGCTCCCAGCGGTGCATGTTTGATTTTATTTTCGGTTACTTATTCGGTACGCCATCGGACGATTAGAAAATGAAAGTTCACGAGTTGCTTTCTAAATGTAGTTCTTGTTTTCTGGCGTCACCCACCCTAACGCTGAATTCGCAAAATCCGAGGTGTCGACGCGTCGATGACTTTCAGCACCCCGCCGGCAACGAAGACTGTTGAATGAGTGAGCCGTTTTGGCGTTAGCGGCCTGTTGATTTAGTAACCCGACGCGTTAGTGAGGGACTGGATTCAGTCCCTCGCTAACGCGTCGGGTTATGATTTAAACGTTAAATCTACAAAAGCGATTAAATCAGCAGCCCGCTAGCGGGCTGGGACACTTTAATTTTAGGGTTAGCCGCTTTGGCGCTAGCCACGGTTGTCACGCAATAACCGGGGCTAGCGCCCAAACGGCTAACAAAACAAACCCTCATTTTTAGCTGTCCCAGACCACTAGCCACGGTTTCGTCAACTCGAAACCAGAGCCCGCGTCCAACCGGCTCACACCATCTTGCCGATTCTGACTTCTGCAATAATCTCCAACACGGCACGGCAACAAGGCAATCCAACCTTTGCTGCCCCCCCCCATATTAACCAGATGTTTCAGAAAGAAAACCGCGTTCGCAATTCTTTGCCCAAAACCCGCTGGGGGTGCTGGAACTCCGAGCGAGTCGTGATTCGAACCCTGGCTCATGAGCCAGGGTTCGAATTAGCCGAAAAGGAATTTCTCATCCTCTTGCAGCGAATTTTGTCCGACACTGGCCTCAGCGATAGCGAAACAATCACTGGCGTAGTGGACGAGGCTACGAGTCCCTAGCACTCCGGGAATCCGATGGACTCGAAGCCTCGTTCACTACCATTCAGCGCGTCTTGTTGTCTCGCTGTCGCTTCGCAATCCTGATCGAGAACGATGCTCCAGTTAGCGTCGCAAATTGAGCCCGACCCGGGCGGCGGAACGATACGTCGTGTACATCTCTTCGTACGTTCGCAACATGCGAGCGTAGGTCCAACCCGCTCTCCCATCGAGGATCCCGCGTTTAAGGACGAGTGTGTAAACCATCCTCAACCATCCTCGCATGGGAGCATTCTGTAACATGTGCTTGATCGCTCGACGCCGAACCACGCCGTCCCGACTCAACACATTCATCACCCGATGATCGCTGGTGGGCGCATTTTGCTCAATCTCACTCGCCGCATACTCGGCGTGTTTCTGCATCCAATGAACCAACCCTTTCTGAAACGCATGATGATCGTAAGGTTCGCTTAAATATCCAAGGCTGCCGTCGGTGACCTCTCGCTGACCGTGTCCCCAATTGATGAAACGCAATCGCTCTCGATCGAACAACCGAACCTGATAGATTGGATAGCCGGACGAATACCGCAACCATTGATCGCCGAGCATCAAACGATTCGGGACAAAAAAGCCGCTATGTTGCTGTTCCCCTGTCACGGCGGCATTCACCGCGTCGACAAACTTCTCGTTCACGCGTTCATCGGCGTCCAGGTGCAAGCACCATCGGTATCGGTGGGGGAGTTGATCGATCGCGTGATTGCGTTGATCGCCGAACCCAGAGAATGAATTTTCAAATAAGGGGATCTTCAGATCCGCAACGATTTCCTTCGTGCGATCAGTCGACCCTGAATCCAGCACAATCACGTCGCTGAAATGAGATTTCACATTCCGTAAGCAATCACCAATGGTGTCCTGCTCATTGAACGTCAAAATCACAACGGTCACGGGGACCTCGGTCTTCGACTCGGTCGTTTCGCTCAAAATACGTTGAATCATTGTTTTCGAAACTCTCGCATCTTAATCTTTTTGGCCGGATGCCCTGCGGCAATTTCACGCGTCCCCACGTCGCGGATCACAACCGATCGAGCCGCAATGATGGCTCCCTCTTCGATGGAAACCCCAGGACCGATGAAACTATCCGCACAAACCCAAACGTCGTCGCCAATGGAAATGGCCGCTTTTACCAGCGGCATGGTCGGGTCGCGATAGTCGTGGGTGCCGCCGCAGAGATGCGTCCGCTGAGAAACCGTGACACGCCTGCCAATCGTCAGCGACCCCAAATTGTAAAGCACCGCGTCGAAACCAACCGAGGACCAATCTCCGATCGTCAGATTCCAAGGAATGAAGATCCGTACCGAAGGATCAACGTTCACATCACGTCCAATCTGAGCACCGAAACGACGCAACATCCAACGACGCCATCCCCAACATATGCGAGGTGACCAACGAAACAGAGGCCGAGCCAACGCCCACGCAATTCGCCCGGCAATTTCTTTTCGGCTCCATTTACGAACTCGCCGGTTCTCCACAATCCGATCTTCGTTCAACGACACCAGTGGAGCCTCATCGATCCCATGTTCGATTCCGTGTCGGACGCGCAAAAAAGACGTTTGTTTGGTTCCATGCTTCGTACCATTCGAAGGAGTGTGAGCACCATTTGAGGGGCCTTTTTCGTTTGAGATTTCGGTGATTCGTAGGCCGGAACAAACCGCTTCAGCGTTGATCCGGCATCTCCTGAATCCAGCGCCGATCGATGCTTCACTGAGTGGGCATCCCGTATAGAAAACCTCATCATCCGGCCTGTTACGTACGTCAGGCTTTCCAGCCTGACACACACGGAAGTCAGCCTAGAAAGGCTAACGTACGCAACCAATCCTGAATCCTCTCCCGACTCACGCCTCATCGCGGTTCGGCAACAACAAGGACTCGTCATCGGCGGGCCGCCGGCGGGAATTCGCAAAATCGCCCGTCATCGGCAGATTCGAACCCCCAGGAGCCAACGGGCAGAGCGCCAACGCCATCCCCAGCATGATCAACACCAACAACGCCGAGGGCGGGTCACCACTGTATTGCTGATGCGAAACCGTGAACGAGGCCAAATTGGCGATCACGATCGCAATCAAACAGAGTTGCAACGTCGCCGGCGCCCCGTCAATCGGTGTGCGGCGCACCGCAGACATCATCCCACCGATCAACCTCAATCCCGCCAGAACGACAAGCACCACGCCGATCACCCCCAGTTCCCGGAACACGCGGCTGACACCGTCTTCCTGCCAACCACTCTTTTGCCGGCCGACGATGTGGTAGGCACCCTGCGTGGCCGAACCAATCCCTTCCCCCAACACGCCCGACTGGACCAATGTTACGATCACGGACCCACGAACGACCTCGTCGTACCGGTTAACTCCGTCGGTGAACAGCGTGCTCGCGTAATTCATGTATTCCGTCGCCACATAATCGTCCGTGCTCACCAAGAAAATCCCAACGACGATTCCCGCCAACGCAACCAGCGGAATCAGCTTCTGTTGAAACTGCCGAATTCCACGCCGGTTACAAAACAAAGCTAACGCCGCCAGGAACACCAGCGGCATCCCCAGCATTTTCCGTCTTCCCGATAGCAACAGACACAAACCTCCGAACAACGCCAACGCGATCCAAATCGGTGACCACGACCGTCCGCGTTGGAACGAAAGCGTCAGCGAGAACATCACCACCTGCGCCGCGTGCAGCCCCATGATATCGGGACTCCGATAAAAACCTCCGATCAGGTCAACGGTTTCTTGGCCCGAATAACGAATCCAAACCATGCCTCGCAGTCCACCCAGTAGCGGCCACCCGAGTTCGGCGTATTCGGCGAGCACACTGGTCAACGCGATGCCGTTGACAATGCAGTAGAACCGCAGAATCCGGGTCACCGTTTGCTCCTCGGAACCGAGCAGGTACCCCAGCATGATGCCGGCCGCCGGGGCGAGATAAGAAACCGAACCCAACGCCACCATCTTATAACCGCCGCTATACAATACCAGCGCCAGCAGTGACCCAGGGATGACGGCATAGACCATCAACCGGACGGCTTCAAATATCTTAGGGTGCCGCTGACGAGCGATCGCCATTTGAGCCGGTGATTGACGGTAAGCGGAAACCGCGATTACGCCCCATAAAATGAGCACACTGACCGTGATCAAGACCGACTCGTTGGGGTCCAGTTTGCGGACCGGATCACGGACGAAATCCAGGAGGATCGCGAAATAGATCGCTTGCCGCCAATTGGAGAGGGCGACAAAGCATGACAACGCGAGCGCCGCATAGTACAACTCGGTGATCATCGCAGCGTCTCGTAAACGTCAATGAGTTGATCCCCGAACGAGGCGAGGTCGAAACGCTTCACGTTCTGGTATCCGGCACCGATCAATTTTTCACGGCGGCTCGCGTCGCGTAGCAAAACCATCGCATCGTTTGCCATTTGACCGATATCGACGTGACGACTCACCATCGCCGCGTCGCCCACGACCTCCGCCAGTGACCCGCTATCGCTGCACACAACCGGGCAGCCGGATGCCATCGCCTCGATCGGCGGCCAGCCGAATCCCTCGTAGATACTCGGGAAAAGCAACAAGGACGCGGTCCGATACAACTCTTTGACCTCCGCGTCAGTGGGATGATGAACCCAATGGACTCGGTCGGTCAATCGAGTCTGCTCAATAAATTCGAGGTGTTCCCGAGTCGGTGGAGGCCCCGCCATTTTCAAGTGATGAGGGACATCCGCCGCCATTTTTGCAAAAATTTCCAAAACGCCTTTCCGGTTCTTATAGAAACCGTTGTTGCCGATGTGTAACACGAAAGGGAATGGATCCCGCTGAGTTGTCAGAGAAGTCGGGCCTGCAAACCCAGGCTCCAGAGGCGGATAAATGACTGGCAGATCGCAAGTCATCCCGTGGTCGCGGAGATCCCGCCCGGTCGATTCACTGTCGACGATCACACGACTCGCGTAACGTATGCCGGAAAGAGCTTGGTCGACGACGAGTCGCGACGCGCGGCCCAGACCTTGACCCGCAAAACGACCCTCGGACTGGAGTTTCGGGATGATATCATGGACGGTGACCACGGTCGCCTGTTGCGTCAGCGGCTTGAGAAGATAGCCGTGGCTGCCATCGACCACATGATAAATGTCGAATTCGCGGCGTCGTGCGAGTTGCCCTGACCGGCGATAAATACCCGCATGATGGGCCAGCGTCTGGGCCTTCGCCGGCAGCCACTCCCGTGTCGCCTCCGAGGCGAGGGAAACCCGATGGATAGAAAAACCCGTCCGGTCCGAGAGCCCGGTCTCGATCAAATTGGCGTACCGACGCATACTCCCCAGCGACGAAGGGGCAGCGGTTTCGACCAGGCAGATTTTCAACGGCGTTGCAGGCAATGGAGTGCGGCTCGGGCGATTCCCTCTGCCGCAGCATCGGGTGAGTAGGTTTGAATCCACTCTTTGGCAGATTGTCCCATTGCCCGCAAGTTCGTTTCCTCGCTCGCGAATTCGACGAGGCAAGCAGCCAACCGATCCCAATCCCCAAACGGAAACGAAACCCCTGTCTCGCCCTCGCGAATCAGATCGCGGGTGCAACCGACTTGATCGCTCGTGATCGCCGGCCGCCCGCACGCAAACGCCTCGTTGACCACCAATCCCCAGGTTTCCCCATGGTCCGAAGGCAGCACCAAACAATCCGACGCGACATAGGCACCCACGATTTCGGATTGATTTAGGAACCCCGTGAACGTGACCGGCAAATTCCGCTGCGTCGCGTATTGTTCACACTCGCGCCGCAATTCACCATCACCCACCATCAGCAATCGCATCGGACGCGGTTGTTCACTCCTCTCCCCGGCAGGGTCTATTGCATTGATTAGCCGTTGCGGCGCTAGCCCCGGTTTCGATGCGACAGAACCGGGGCTAGCGCCCAAACGGCTCATAAGATCTTGCCGATCCCGACTTTGGCAAGCTTTTTCAAACGCTTTGACCAGTTCAAGCGGATGCTTCTTCGTTTCAAACTTCCCGCAAAATAGAAAGCAGGTCTCCAACTCGCCAATCCCCCATTGCCGCCGCAGATCGGTTCGCTCAGCCACCGCTGCCTCGGCGGCTCTTTCAAACCGACCGTTTTCGATACAATATCTCGCATCGAACATCCTCAAGTCCTCGATACCATAACTCCGATAGAAATCGCGATTCGCCGACCCGATCGGCAAGAACGCGTCGTAGCGCCGGACCAGTTGGCGTTGCAGCAACCGTTTCCACCACGCACGCGGACGCAAGTGATTCGCCTCGCCCCGAACGATGCACGGAATCCCCAGCCGCTTGCACGCTCGCAACGTTTGCAGGCAAGTCTTCACGACCCAGCCATTGACGACAACCGCATCGATCCGATGTTCCTTCAAAACATCGCCGACCGAGGGCGTATCACACCCGCGAAAATGGGTGACGCTAGGGTTCTCCGAACGATTGTCTAGGACACGGTATTCGTAGCCTTCCAACAGCGGTAAATCCCACTCAAACTCAACACCAAACCCGGCGCCCTGGGCCGCCGCATCTGGCAGCATCGCGAACAAGACCTGAAAATCGAGATCATCACGAGTGGCAAGGTGCCGAAACACTGGCACCTGATATTGGATCGGATGACTCGTGACGAACGCCACGCGAGGAACGGAAGAAGTTGCGAGTTGCGAGTCGCGAGCGGCGGGTTGTGTCAACAGTTCTCAGTTTAAAATGCGTTGGGTCGAGCGGCAGGCATTGCCGTCTCCTCGGTAGCGGAATTCGTCAAGACTTTCGTTTTGTCGTTTGATCGAAACTCTCGACAAATTGCGTTTGCGTCAGTCATCGAAGCGAATTCCCAGGCTCTCGCCCAGCGCCGTGAAGCATTTTGCAGCGTGAAAGCAGCGTGTGCGGGCGGGGACGCCCGCGAACCGGTGCGCGGGCGTTCCGCCCGCTTACGCTGAACGCCGTTTTTTCGACAGAAAAAAATGCTTCACAGCGTTTGGCGTTTGGCTATTGGCGTTTGGCTGTTGGCTGTTGGCTGTTGGCTATTCGCTGTTGGCTGTTAATCGACCGATCGCTTTACGATCGCGAGGCGTCCGCGACCCGCCATCCCCAACGTAGGCCGGAGCAAGCCGCTTCGACTCCGGTCCGGCATCCCCTGGACCAAGCATGGATCCACCAAGAATCGTCCTGCCAGATGGGCATCGCAAGCCAACAGCCAACGGTTAGCTTTTGGCTTTTGGCTCTTGGCTCTTGGCTCTTGGCTCTTGGCTCTTGGTCGACCGGTCGCTCCGCGATCGCGAATCGCAGTCGATGCCTGCTACCACCCGCCACCCGCCACCCGCCACCCGCCACCGCCACCCGCCACCCGCCACCCGCCAATCGCCAATCGCCAATCGCCAATCGCCAATCGCCAATCGCCAATCGCCAATCGCCAATCGTTTTTGGTGATTCAGGCCATCTCGGCGGTGGCTCCGAACGCGTCGGCGTCGATGGTGATTTGATCGACCGAGTAACCTGCTTTGCGGATATCGGCGGTGGCCGAACGAATCGCGGCGTCGGGGGAGGTGGCATCGCGATGAACGTTGAGCTTCACGATGCCACCGGACGACGAGAGACTCGCGTCCGACATGACGTCGTCGATCGCGTCCGCCATCTCGCCATCGGCGGTGTCTGCGTTTGAGATTCTGACGTCGAAATGATAGATCTGTCTGGTTTCGTCCATCATTGATTTCTCATTGTTGGTGAGGACAATTGAGCAACGTAGGCCGGAGCAAGCCGCTTCGGCGCCGATCCGGCATCCCCTCGATCGAGCATGGACTCGCAAGGAACCGTCCTGCCAGATCGACATGCGAGTCATTGATAGTGGACATAATACTAGGATTGGCGATCGACCCGCGACAATAAAGGGAGCACGGAAAGTAGGATGACTCTTTGAGTCGTCCATACGAGCACACGAGGAACGCGACTCAAAGAGTCACGCTACTTTCCATCGAAGCCGACGAGTCCTACTACATTTAAAACGCGTTCGACATTCGAGGCAACGACCAAATCGCCCCCACTGTCGACCCACCCCCTGACCTCGTCATTGAAATCGAGATGTCCCGAAGCGCGATCAACCCACTCGTCTTCTTCGCGGCATTCGGCATCCCCGAAGTCTGGCGGTACGACAATTCCCGGCTCCGAATCCACCGACTCACCGCACAGGGTTACGTGCCATCGCCAGCGAGTGTGTGCTTGCCAGGCTTCCCTTTGTCAATCGCAGAAAGCATTCTCGTCAGGCGTGCCGGTGCAAACGAAACGCATCTGATTCGAGAATTCGCTCAAGTCTGTCAAAACGGCTAGGAAGCGGTATTGGCTGTTGGCATTTGGCCGTAGGGCGGGTCAAGGACGCTCTGCGACGCCGACCCACCATCGAACCGAGGGGCAATCAAAGTGTCGTTTTCAGGGTGGGTGATTTTGGCAGAATGATGATGGGCAGAATGATTTCACTTGTGCCGTTGTGCCTGGGTTCTAAAATCATTTTGCCAACACCCTATTTTTCGTCCCAGTAATCATCATCGCATTGCCGCTGTCCCTCGGGACCGATGCCGCTCATTCCAGGACAATGGGGACGATGGTCCTACCACCCTCACGCGCAAAACCCCGATCTCCCAAAACCTAATCAGCCGCTCTTTTTGCCATCGCCATCTTCCGTCCGGCCCAAAACGCTCGCCATTCCCCCAACAGCTTCACCGGAATCCACCACGGATGGGTGGCATGAAACCGCGTCCGGACCTCGCGAAACAAACGATACACGCTGTATCGCCAAGCTTCCAACCGGGTACCATGCAAAAACGCATAGTAATAATCGCCGATGCCGTGCTTCGGGTCCGCACTGGTTAGATGCGACCCCGTGCTCCGTGTACCCCCACGTTCGGCCCGTAAATGGTTGATACTGGCCGCAGGCCAAAACCGAATTTGTGCACCCGCAGCAGTCATCCGCCGTGCGAACTCGGTTTCAAATCGGTAGGCAACGCCGGAAAAATTTTCGTCAAATCCGCCGACCTGCAAAGCCAAACTGCGCTCGACGGACAAATTACCAGCCATCACATTACGAACGACCATGGATTGATCGGATAAAAACGGGAACTCCAGATCAGCTCGCAATCCCTGCCGCACGCCCCTCGCTTTGTAAACGCGGGGATGCTCCCCCGGTTGCAAAACTTGTCCCACAACGGCCTTCGCTTCCGGGTACGTCCGGTGGGCCTCGACGTGAGCAGCAACGAAACCGGATCCCACGCGGATGTCATCGTCCAGGAACAGCACGATCGGCTGGGTTGCCTGTTGCAGGCCGTAATTCATGGACTTCGGGATCGAAGGCTCTGTCCGCAACAGCCATCGAATCCATCCACGACGATCCCACTCTTCGAGTTGCTGGATCGTTTCGGAATGGTGTGTCGGAGTTTGGTCAACAACAACGATCTCAGTAGCGGCAGGCTGTTGAGCAAAGAGTTGTTTTAACGTGTCGAGCAATACCTGTTCGCGGCCAAACGTCGGAATTACGATGCTGATGGGCTGGCTAGTTTTCATTCGATCAGCACCTCCCATCAGCGGTTATTTGTTGACTCGAACGACCAACGGTTCACTGCGACTCAAAAAACCACGTATCCACGTCCGGTGAGAGAGGACCGAATCACCTTGACTCTGAAACCACTGAATCGCACTGAATGGGTCAATCGAGCTACACGCATCCGAGTCGGCCATCCAGAAAGTCGAGTAATCAGCATTCAGTTTTCGAAACGCCAGTTCATGTTTCTCCCCAATGCCTCCAGTAGCGGTTCTCCAAAGGCGAACAGGCAGAGTGCAAGCCGCCCGAAACGCGATCGAGTCTCGAACGGGGAGCGCGAACTTGGTGATTTTTTGGCGAAAGTTCAATTCGCGATAACCGCGAACCGGAATTCCCTCGCAGTTCCACGACCGACAATTCCATGCAGGCTTTAAGAAGATGAGTCCTCCCGGACGTAGCACGCGCCGCATTTCCTCGAGGGCTGTTTGCGGATTCGGGACATGCTCCAGCACGGTAATGCTCCACAACGCATCAAACTCACAATCATCAAACGGCAGGTCTTCGGCACTCGCTGTGAAAAATGGCTTGGAGTAGTTGGCCGCGACCGTCTTGCTCAAATCGACACCGGTGTAATCGGTCACGATGCCTTGAAAAGCACCACGCCCCGAACCAATTTCGAGACATCGTTGATCGAAAAGATCGTGAGCATTGCAAAACTGCTTCAGCTCGTCGAACGCGAAGTGGGATTCAACCTCCAGTGACGCAGCATATTGATCGCCCTTGTAGGCGGAGTCGTAGAAGTGATTGGGTGAATTCATGATTCCAGAGCTAACCATTCGTCAAATAGGACGCATCGTAAATCTGACCCGATCCTCTTCGCGATTGTCCGGTTCCATCGAGAGGGTCATTCATCCGACAAACAGATTCACCACGCCCTCGGCGGGGATTTGTTCGAACTCCGTGATCTGCTTGACATCGTCCCAGTCCGGGCGAGCGAGCATACTGATCGGACGATTGCTCAGCATGTTGTGCTCGTCCAGGAATCGCCAAACGGCAGCCGCACTGCTGCCCGCTTCTCGAAGCAAGTCAACATGAAGTTCCAATGCCAATTTAGGCTTTTGAAGTAACAAGTTCGCCGCTCCCTGCAGGACACCCATTTCATAGCCTTCGACATCAATCTTTAGAACATCCACTTTTGAAATTCCCTGCTCCGAGCAAAGCTGATCAGCCATCACCATCGGCACCTCACGCACGATACCACTGGCCGCAGCCAATGATTCTCCGCCGAACGAAACGGTTCCCGCGTGACTTCCAATTGCCGTGAACGAAGTCGTCACGTTTTGCAATCGGTTTTGGAAACAATTGGCATCCAGAACGAGTGCATTGTCGGCACTGGCTTCGACCGCATGCACGTGTCCGTGGTCACCCACCCAACCGGCCATCAAGATAGTCATCAACCCGTGATGAGCGCCGACTTCGAGCACGGTGCTGCCGTTTCTGCAAAGACGCTTCAATTCCGACAATTCTCCGTTGAGCGGGATCGTCGGTTTGTGCCACCACGACTTGGTAAACGGATTGGTGAGCCACAACCGGTGCGTTTGTCCGTCAGTTTCAAATTGATTCAACAACGGAAGCGTCGGATCCGGTCGTCGGTGCAGTTCAAGCCCAGAGGGAGCCAGGGCAGTTTGGATGAGTGACTTAATCGACATACGAAATTTCAGTTTGAGGTCAGCCGAGGCGTAGAAGAACCCGTCGGCGTGTCCAGCGTGGGTTCCGTTCGGCGTCTGGCAATGAATGGCTTTTCACAACAGTAGTAAAACGGGATGCAGCGCAAACAAACGATCGGAATCATCACGAGCTGTACCCAAACCAATTCAGTCGAGGCAAACTTTTCAATGATTATGCTCGGTAGCTTGTGAAGGTTGAAGTGCAGCAAGTAGACGGAATAGGAAATTGCTCCTAACGCGACCATCGGACGGAACAAAATGCCTACAACCTTAGACAGAGGATTCCCTTGGGACCGCTGCAACCAATCATCCACAGGCACGATGCACCAAAAGACCGCCGCACACAGAGCAGCAAAGACCAAACTGGACGCGGGTCGATCGACGATTAAACCGTTCAATGCGATCGTCGAGCAGACGATTGCACCGATCAAACCCATCGCAGCAGCGGTGCCTGCCGGAAAAATGCGTCCGAGAGTCCAGTCTCGACTTCGACATTCATACAACAGAATACCGATTGCAAACATCGGCCACATCGGAAGGAAAAATCCCGTATTGGCAATCAAAGAAACAAACGTTTCGCCTTGGTAGGCACCCAGACCAAGAATCGTTGTTCCGACGATGACCCGATAATAGTGCCGACGCGACGCCAACGCGACTGCCATCACGATGTAAAACTGGACCTGTATTGCTAAGGACCAGTAAACAACGTTAAAGTTGCCGAACTTTTCGTCCAGTCTCATGTCCCCGAAACGAAATGCTTGCAACAGCGTGCTCGTTGCCAACCAGTCCCAGCTATTAAAATCAGCAAAAAGTGGCGTGGGCCAATCCGGCTCATTGCCTGCGAAGCGGAGTGTTCCCCATTGCAACCACGGCAGCACCGCAATGACGAACATCGAGCACCACAGCAGCGGATAAATCCGACGAAATCGCCGTTTCAGAAAGTGCACCCAGGATTTTTTTTTCGTAAACCGCTGCGTCCGGACGCGGCAAGGCAATATCCCGAAATGACGAAAAATAAGGGGACGCCCAGATAGCCATGGCGGGCGATCGCATGGAGCCATGGATGATCCGTTGCAACGGCGTCGGACAACCTCAAGTGAAATGCGACGACGGCGAGCGCTGCAAATCCTCGACCGGCATCCAACGCCACGAAAACCGTGGGGCGCGTGGTGGGTCGCCGCAAAATCCCCTCACCGCCGAGATCACCGTCTATATTGGAAGCAGATGCAGAGCTCGGATCTTGTCGATGAGCGGCTTTAACGCTAGCCACGGTTTTCACACCGGGCAACGGAACGAACATTGGAAACGGCGATACCGATAAAATGCAGCCCTGAAAAAACTGTCGCCCGAAGTAGCGAATTCCATCCAAACTCAGGCACCGGCCCCTCCACCATGACAGATCAGAAAAGAAGAAGCGAACTTTACAGCCGACCGAAGCCGATTCGACTTCGCCGTAAGCGCCATCTTCAAATACTTGCGACAGCGACGGTCGCGTTGCTGATACAGTTGGCTACCCACAAAATAGGCAGCGTCTCCCGGTCCTGATGCGGAACCGCTAACGTCGGCGTGGTTCTCATCCCAACTGACTCGGTTCGCTTCTTTTAGCAGCGACTCCTCGGACAACCCGTTCTTTCGTGCGAGATAGCACTCGCGAGCAAGTTGCCCGAGGCGTTCTTGGCGAGTTCGATGTTGAGGACTGATTCCGGAAACATCCATTCGGTATTCGAACAGCACTTCCGGACATGTACCCAGCATACCTATCTCAGCCATTCGATACCAAAGATCGTGATCCTGGGCAAACCGAAACTGATTTCTGTAACCGCCCGCTAGCTCGTAGGCGTCTTTTCGAAACATCACCGACGGATGAACGAAACCGGTGCCATTTTCCGTCAGATCGAGAGTGGTTTCGCTTGGGGTTTGGTGGCGTACCCAGTCACCCAGATATTCTGATTTCGGGCCGATCCATCTAACACTACTGCCGGCAGCGACGACACCGCAATTTTGTTCAAGGAAACGAAGTTGTCGCTCGAATCGATCAGGCAGCGACAAATCGCCGACGTCTTGGCGTGCGATGAGCGGCCCTTTTGCCAACCGGCAGCCATTGATTAACGCTTCAGTAAGCCCTTGGTTAGACTGATGTACAACTCTAATGCGGGGCTCAGTTGAGGCGATCTGCTCAATCCGTTTTTCCGTGGCGTCAGTCGAGCCGTCATTCACAACAATGAGTTCCCAGTTCCGAAATGTCTGATTCACTATGCATTGAATGGAATCTATGATTGTAAGTTCATTGTTATGGCAGGCCATAACCACTGATAAAAATCGGGCGCTCATTGTCAACGTTTGCAGATGCATCCAAGAATTCCTCGGACAACTTCTCAACAATCTGCTGGGGAATTGCCAAGATCAATCGATTATAAAACGTCCGCTCACGACATCTTCGACGGTAACTTGTTTGAAATTCGGGTCTGCAAAAGCATACTTGTTGTATCCCCGAAGTACGCGATACGCCTCCCTTACGCGGCTTGGGACCCGTCGAAGCACTGCAGAGGCGATTCCTGACTTCGAGCTACGATCGTCCGAAGCGCTTTGGCCATCGGACCACGCATCTTGATAGAATCGCTGCTGAGGAGGCCTTCCGAATATCTCACATTCGCGGACGCGCTGAGCTAAAACCAAAATTTAGGTTTGGCGGTCGTTGCATAACGTAAGTCTGCCGCAAAAAGGTCCGGCGGCGCAACCGAGAAAAAACAATCTGGCCCGGGTACGCTCAACATTACTGTCCTTATCCTGAATCCATTTTCTTGCTTAGTATCGCAGGATGAGTAACTGACGCATTCATGGATTCGATGTATAATTCCATTTCGGTAACAATTCATCAAATACAGTTCGTAGATTCGACTTCATCTCATCCGTTGCTTTCTGGCCCGTCTCATAAGCACGTTTTATTACGTTGACCGTTGCCCGAAGCCCTGTGCGAGTTTTCGTCTGGCGCATCAGATCCACAACCGTCTCGGTACAATTAAACAGCATCCCCGAACACGCTCGACCGACGTGAGGAAAGGACTGACGTTCGATTGGATTGTACTTGCTGCAATAACTCGGCAAGTGGGCAACGCGGATCGGCAGACCGATCGACTCGGCTAGCAATTGAAGGTAACGCTTGAATAAATAGCGATTCGCAGCATTGCTGCCTCCGCAATCACAAAGTAGCAACAGCGACGTTGCGTCTGGGTAGCACTGCTTGCCGATGCGATTCCAATACCAACTCAGGCTATCGACCGCAAACTCGCTGGTGTCTTTGCTCAATCCGATGTTGATATGGCCGACGTTGCGTTGGACATCATAGATTGCGTGGGGAATCACCGCCCCGTCGCCCCAGCTCGGGAAATCATGGTCAAAGGCATGAAAGTGCTCGCTTCCATAGGTCCGTCCCTTGCGATACAGCTGCCCAAGAAACTCTTTTGCTTTCGTATCGACCGAAAAACACGGCTTGCCCTTTGATTCCCACTGTTCGACCAACTCATGAATCCGCTCAAAATGAGCGTTCCGGTCTGGGGAACTGCCGCCTGCAATGTCTTTGATGATCTTTCGGTGCCCCAAGTCAATCTCACGATACCAATTTTTCACGGTCTTAGCTGGACAGCGCCACTTTGAATCCGCTTACCAATGATTTGCGGGTCTTCTCGCACAATTAGCCGTTTTGGCGTTAGCCACGGTTCTCCCCACGAAAACCGTGGCGAACGCCAAAACGGCTAATCCAAAGTGGCGCTGTCCAGTTAGGATCGACAGGAGTTCCTTCGGCCGAAACACGATCGGCCATTTGCGTGGGTGACTGATTGGTGAAAGTGACTTCAGGGGCGTCAGGATCGCCCACCGTCCTCTATTGCAGAGCCTCAACTAGATTGTCTTCAAGACCGGGCACGGTTTCGATTTTCTTTTTACGCCCACCACCTTTCTGACGCGTTCGACCAGCGGCAAGATCCTCTGGAAGTTGCGTCAGTTCCGCGATGCCGCGTTCGACGGTTCTACGCGAACAGTCCAACAATCGAGCGATATACGCGATTCCTCCATGACCGAATCGCTGCGATTCTAACGCAGCGAAGCGTCGTCGGTCTTTTTCTGACAGTGTTGCGAAAAATGCTTGAATCCGTTCTTCCGTGGATTCATCAAGTCGTTTTTTGAAAGAAAAGCCCATCCGTGGCACCTGTTCGCAAGAAGTGGGGTAGTTGTCTAGGAATTGTATCAAAAGCGACTTCCGCCGACTACGACACTAATTGATCCCGCGTTACTTAGCACCCAAACGCCGAAATACCTTCGAACGGTTTCCCATGTTTGCCCCGACATCAAACACGACTTGGCCTTGTTTGACAAACTCGCCGTAGAATTCGGCGTAACGGTCATCGTCCGGTGTCCAGCGTCCAAGTTCAGCAATGTGTTGTTGGTGGATGCGTTTCGCGTGATAACGGTTCAAAACCTGGCGTGGGATCAATCGCTTGAAGAGACTTTTCATTGTATGGGACGCTTGCATTGGAATTGTCTGGACGGTCATTTTTTTTGCTCGAGCAAAATGTCGTTTGTGTATCGGAGGTGGGGCCGGAAGCCTGGTAACGCATCCAATATCTGCCTTAGTGACGGCGCGTTCGCATAAAGTGGTACCACCGAGTATTCGGTGTACAGGTAATGAACGTTTCGAAGTGTCTCCGCGGCTCCGGAAAGTACATCGAGTTCTGCCCCTTGGACATCCATCCAAATGAAATCGATGTCATCGACTGCCGCGTCGCAGCACCATTGATCCAGAGTTGAGGTGGAGACCTTCACGGGTGCGCCGAATTCGATGTTCGGATGGACTTCCAGGTGCATCGTCGGTTGGCGTATCGAACCGGAACAATCCCAAGGACGTGTGTCGTCCCCGGTCACCTGTTGAACGCTGGGGAAAAAGTCGATCTCTCCGACTTTGTTGCTGATGACGTGTTGGTGCAAATGAACCCCGGTAAGACCAGCCGTTTTGACTTCAAATCGCGATACGGCGCGGGGGTCCGGTTCAAAGCAATGGATCGTTGCGTGCGGAAACAACTCTTTGAACCAAATCGTATGCGTACCGTCATTGGCACCGATTTCCAGAATCAATGGGTCTGGCTTCTGAAGACATTTCCGAAGCGTTGCTCCAGTCAATTCACCACTGGTGATTGGCGGTAAGCCCGTCAGGCGTTGAAGTAGGTTGCTGATTATTCTTCGTATCATGGTTGTTTCATTCTGTCCGGCATTCTGACGTGCTCTTTGTTCTCAGTGAACCGCGAGTGAATTCTTTGGCTTAGATAACTTTCCTGGGGGGGACTCGAATTTCCCAAATCCACGCTTGTGGATTCGGAATTCTTTCGGTGTCAGCTCGCGTGTCTCGACCCCATACGCGGCTTCGTACTTTTTGTTGTGTATGTATCTCGGAGTACCACCGTACCATGAAGCCCACTGCGAAAAAGTGCTTTGTGGTGCAATCAAGTAGTCACAGCCTGCCAAGGTGAAAAGGTCGCCAGCCTCATCGCCTGGCCCCTCAACCCATTGCAGATCCCCAAACCCGTCGGATGATTGCTCCGTGTCAGAGCAAACGACGAAAACCACGTTTCGATCGCCCCACAAACGCTGCGCATGTTGCATCAATTTCGCGTACTCGCTGGTTTCAAAGTACATCATTCCATCGGCAAACGTCCGATAGTCTCCTTGGCGAATATGGACTCCCACCAGAAGATCGCCACGTTGTCGCGCCGATCGCATCGTTTCGTCAACGCGCCCGCGCACCTGATCAACAGGCTCAAAACATCGTCTCAATATCGAGGCGTGAATCTCGAATGACTTGTTGTCAATCGCGTAGAGCGATGACAACCAAACGTCGTTGCAGTCAAGATCGTTCAATTCACTAAGCGAGGTGCATTGCGAAGGTTCGGTGGCGGCCCATCGCTTGGACGAAATCCGCCTCAACCATCGAGACCGCCAACGCCAGGCCGGCGCATCAAAACTCGGTGGTTTGATTGCGGGGCTTTCGATGACCGCCTGGCTCCAAAATGCTTCTCTCGTATTCTCAGCAGTTCCGACAAAATACCCTGCATATCGATCAAACACTGGATTAACGATCTGAATACCGTGTTCCAATCCAAACGCGAGCAAATGTGCAAACGGAAACAACCGATTGGCCATTCCGTTCTGGTCGTAAACATAGAACAGTCGTTTCACGAAACGGGATGCTCGACTTGACCGTCAAACGACTGACGCATCGAGTGCTTCCCACTTCCGCTTGATAGCCTCTCGACAATTTGAGCAACGCGGCGCGTCAAGCCTGGCCCGACGTAACGCAGTGCAGCGGAATAAAGACTAATCGAGCGATCCGTGTGTGGCAGCGTTGCGGACACGGCGATCTCGCAGACCCGCAACGCTTCAGCGGGCATCCTGGCGATCAAACATTGACGGCTGATTGAAAAACACCATCGGGCGAAATGCCGTGCCTCAGGAGCGTCCTTGGACACGTTGGCCGCCTCTGCGGCGCTGGCAAGTGCCGTCAGCAATTCAATTCGATTTCGCAACCGTTTTGGATCGGTCCTCCAAACCGCCGAGTTGGCACTTGTTTGCCGATCTTCGAAATGATGAACGTGTTCGCTGACCATGGAGCCGCACCAAGCGAGATTCGCACATAGCGCTGCTGCCCGCGAGTCGTACTCCCAATCTTGGCTCCAACGAAGATCGCTCCAGGCCCCAATTCGATCCGTCAACGAACGGCGATACAGTGGCGTGTGAGTACACCACCAACGGTCAACCAGTAACCCCGGCAGCAATTGCTGACGACATTCCCCGGTCCATTTGAAGGGTTCAGCCAGCACTTTTCCCGAATCGTCGACCAATCGCGTCATCCCGTAGGCAATGTCCGCCTCGGGAGCGTTGCGTAAAGCTTCTACTTGATCCTCAAACTTGTTCGGCAACAACCGATCGTCACTATCCAAGTACTGGATGAACTCACCACGAGCGTGGATACGGCCTAGCTCGCGGGCCGGACCTGGGCCAGCATTGTCGTGACGATGATAGGAAATCACGCCCTCGTATTTTTTTGTTAAACCCCGCGCAACTTGCGGAGTGCTGTCAGTCGAACCGTCGTCCGCGATCAGGATTTCGATTGGCCGATAGGTTTGTGCCAAAACACTCTCCACTGCTTCGCATAGCCTCTCCGGCCGGTTGTAAACCGGGATGATCGTGGACACGCAATCAGGCCGTATGTCTGACATCAAATCCGTTCATTGTGTTGGTCGCGATTGGCCATTGTGAAAGTCTCAAATTGCCCCGTCAAGCGAACGCAACTCATCTGCCAGGTACCACTGGGACCATTGCAGCGTTTCCCTGATCGCGTCTTCAAACGCCAGCACGCTCTGATACTGAAGTTCGTCTTTGGCCCTGGATAAATCAATTTCGCCGTGCTGGGAATATTTTGCCAAATCCCACAACGGTGGCACTCCCAATCGTTCGATCAATAAACCCGCCTCGCGAATCGAGCGGCGGCGGACTCTTCGATGTGTCGGAGCGGGTGAACCAGCAAGAGCAGCGAGTCGTTCATCCAATCGTATTTTCAGCGCCGCAAGGCGGCTGATACATCGCGACTTACTGGACACGGATTTCCGTACCACGGTGGCGATGCACTCTTTGTCCAGCCAATCGGCGAGAGGATCGAAAAAGTCTTTCCAACGATGATCGGGGATATCGTCTGTCACTAAGTACGCACGTCCGCTTTGCCGTGTGGACTGAGTCACCCACGCACAAATCATGGACTCCACCAAATTATCGACGTGCACCGCATGGCAACGTCCTTCACCCCGATCGATGTAGCGGAAACTGCCTAATACCATCTTTTTCAGTGGGATCACCGTGAATAGATGGGACCGCGGACCCCAAACAAACGTGGGGCGAATGATCGTGCTGTGAACTCGATTTGAAAACTCTTTAACGACATTTTCGCCAGCGATTTTGGATTCACCGTATGCCTTGCCGGTTGACACCATCGGCGATTCTTCGTTCAACAACTCAGGCAGCACCGGACCGTGAACGGCGACCGTTGAAATATGGACGACCGGAATCCCCATCTCCAACGCTACTGTCATGACATTCCGCGTGCCCGATTCATTGACCGCGAAATACTGTTCGCGATTGGAACCACCGCTGGCACAGTGAAAAATCACTTCAGCACCATCGGCCGCTGCACGAATGGATTCCAAATCCGTAACGTCCCCACCCACCAACTCGGCGGTCGTTCGACTTACCCATGTCGCCTTGTGCCATTGTCGAATCACACAACGAACGGATTCAGCTTGTTCGTCCAACAGCAATCGCTCAACAAGTCGGCATCCGACAAACCCAGCTCCACCAGTGACCAAACATCGCAGTCCGTTTAGACGAGGTTTTCGATCATTCACGAAAGTGTCCCTGGTATGGGAGCGGCAGTCGGAATCTCGCGTTCGCGTTTCATTTGGTAACACTGCTGGATCGCAGCGATACATCGCATCGCTTCTTTGCCATTGACTACTGGTTCTGCACGGTTGACTACGGCTTGGTGAAACGATTTGAGCTGTTCTCTGGCGGGCAGCGATGCATCATCTGTGGATCCAACGATTTCCATTGCCTTCTGTCCATCTCGTAGAATGATTAGTTCACGTCGGCTATAAGTGGACAACAAGATTTCGCCATCGCGGCAAACAACTCGTATTTCGTCTCGTAAATTTGAAGTCCTGCTTTGCACCAATGAGCCGACCACATCGCCGGGGAAGCGCAACTTCATCTCAAAATTACTTTCCAACCCGCCCAATGAATCGTCGGTGTATTGAATTTCGTTTGGATCACCGAGCCACCACAGCATCGTATCGAGAGGATGGATGCCAGCGTTGATTAGGACACCACCGGGTACTTGGTCGCGCAACATAGTGTAGCCGGTCTTGCTGACCCACGAATAGGGTTTTCCCTGCGACATGCTGACCGACGTCACCGGCCCAAGGCGTTCTTCGTCGATCCATATCTTCACGGCCTGACGGGATGGCCAGAACCGGTATTGGTGGGAAACCGCGAGTAACTTGCCTGCCGTTCTGGCCGCATCAATTTGTGCTTGGCACTCGGCAACCGTGTTGCCGAGTGGCTTCTCCGCCAAGACGTGATACCCGGCTTGCACTGCCATCTCGGTCAAACGAGGCCGAACGTGAGGCGGAGTTGTGATGATCACGGAGTCATGACCGTCAGTTGCCGGTGGAATCGTATCCACGACCGGGCCGATTCCAAATTCGACGGCCAATGAGTCCGCGGTCGCTCGATCGGCGTCCATGATCCAATGAAACTCGACGCCACCGTACGCCAACACCGCTGGCACATGCATGTGCGCCGCGATACCACCACATCCGATTAAGCCGATTTTCATGAGCGAGAACTGTCCTCGGCAAAAAGACGCTGGTTCGATTTCAACCGTTTAATCCTCTCGTGTCGATCGATCGCAAGTTTGTCGGCGGTGAACTGATTTGCCTGTCGTAATGACTCCGCATCGACCCGTCCCGTCTGCGGAGAATGCCAAAGGTGTAGAAACGGAATGTAACTATGAAACATGCCATCGTGAGTCTGACAGCGATCGTAAAACTCGCGGTCTTCACCCGTCCAGCCGGTAAAGCTTTCGTCAAAACCACCGACCGATTCAAACGCGCCACGTTTTACCGCAAGAGTGCCGCCCGTCCAGTTTTGTTTGACCAATTCCGGCGTGGCATTGACCGCCCTGTCGAATGATTTATCAGTCAAAACTCCAGCGGTTGTCTCCTGCGTCAAGTAAAACAGAAAACGTCCTGGATAGAAGACATCCCGATCTTCTTGGCACAAATGACGTTTGATGCACTGATCATATTCTGTGGGAACCACGATATCGCCGTCGTGGCACACAAGGATGTCGCTGCGAGCAGCTTCAGCCCCGCGGTTGTACGCAAAACACTTGTGCCATCTGGAATCCTTGCTCGGATGGGGCGCGTGAATGTGACGTACCGACGAGGGCAGATCTTCGATCACGGAATGTTCGTCTTGCTCGATGACGATGATTTCCGATGGAGTCTCTAGTGATGCCAAACTTGCGATGGTCGCCAACAACAACGGTAAACGCTCGGTCCCGCGAACGGGAATCAAGAACGATATTTCTGGCTGCGAGTGCTGCTGCGGATCGTCGCTCCACTGAAACCTCCATCGTCGATTGGCAGCCTTGAGAATTCGCTTGCCGGTCCACGGCAAAACATCAGCGACGTGTAGTGAGGAGGTTTGATTACTGAGACAGCGCACAGCACTGGGGTCGGAACAGAACGAGTGCTCACCCAATCGGTTGGTGATCGTTACCCAGTCGTTTCCGCTCAGAGTTCGACTGAACAATGGAGGCACGTCACGAACCCATGCCCCAAACCATCGACGCAACCCATTCACGTATCAAGTTTCGTTTCGCTGGGGCGACCGAGCATCCGTTGCTTAACCGTTGACAGACGACGGCGAATCGGCAGCGTCGCGTGCCAACCAATCAACGACCAATCACACAAGTCCGGGCACAACCGACCAGCACGGTACAGGTGATACGCGTTAGCCAACCCGGCGTGCGGGTCGCTGTAACGAACGTGTATTAGGTGTTTGCCGGCCTCGGCTGCAAGTTGGACCGAATCGGATGCAGCAGCAATCTCACTGCTCTGATCAATCATCTTGCAATAGTCGCGAATGATTCGGTGCCCCTGTGTATCCCGCTGCGCATCGTGCATCCGCCGCATCGACCAAAACTGGTCGACCTTTTTCACTTTAGTGCGAAACCACATTCGCAGCCAAAGATCGGTGTCGGCCGCGTACGGAACCTCCGGGTTCCAACCGCCGCAAACGTCTAGCAACGGGCGGCGAAAGAAAGCAGATGGTTGAGGGATCCACGTCTTGAGTTTTAGGACATTTTCGAGACTCCAGGGACCGATTTGCTTGCGAAGCAATTCATTGCCATCGGCGTCAACCTTGATTGTGTCTCCATAAACCAATCCCAGCTCGGCATCCGCCTTCATTGCGTCAACCGCCGCCGAAATCGCACTAGGCAGGTAAACATCATCGCTACTCTGGATTCCACAAATATCGCCATCAATCAATTTGAATCCTTTGTTGACAGCATCGACAACACCATCATCCGGTTCGCTCACCCAACTCAATTCCTCGCAGTCGTGATAGCTTTCCAATACTTTCAACGTGTCGTCGGTTGATGCTCCATCGACCACTTGGATCTTTAGCGGTCGATAATCCTGTTCCAAGATCGAATCAATCGTGTCCCGAATAAACAGACCTTGGTTGTAGGAAGGGATAAGAATCGACACCAAGGGTTGATTGGGCAATACTGGCAATACCGCATTGGTAGCGTCGACCATCGCGTCACAGTTTCTGTTTTCTTTTGTTTCCATCGCGATACTCATTGTGACCAACCCAGCTCCCGTGCAATTATCTGGCTAAACCGTTTTTGCCCAACGTCATTGAGGTGGTCAGCGTCAGTAAGCCATTTTCGCTCGCTTAGCGATTCATCGGCATAATGATCCAGAATCTCATCTACTCCAGCAACCTTCGCCTTGGCAAGAAATCGCTCAAGTAGCGTTTGCTGATCATCCGTAATCTGATCTCGAAATAAGCGGTCATGAGGAGTCACAAGAATCACAACTTTCATGTCTCGCTGTTTCAGATCGGTTATCAACCGGCTCATGGCAGCCATGTTTTCATCGATTTGATCCATGTTCTCATCATTGAGCACTGAATTGATACTGTAAATTCGGTAAGCTGCGTTGTCGGTGTATGTCGCAATTTTTTCGACTTTGAATCCTTCCGCTTCAAGCCCAAGCTCCGGATGCATTCGTTTCAAGACGGTTTCCGGCGTTAACCGTGGGACACGAAGCGGAGGAAACGCGTCAACGGTATGTCGTACTTTTCCCAGACGCGTTCCTGGAAATTTCCGTGACGGAACGCCAGGCTCTCGAAAGCCATGATCGCGAATGTGCATCGGATTGGCGCCCGCAACCAAATGTCCGACTTCAAAGATCACCGTGTCGATTGACGGCGTTCTATCGATTGCATAGCGGACCTGACTCTCTATCATTTCAAGGCTATTTGCTCGGTGCGATAGATTTGCCGCTGGCTGTCCGGCTCTCATGGACCGGGTACCAAATAGATGCGACGATCCGACGACCAATACTCTGCTATCCGACGTCAGCGAAGCGGCATACCGCAGTTCCATTTGCAGCGACCGTCTCAACCAGATTGTGCATCCGATGGTCACGACAATCAACGTGCACACCATGGCCGCTGCAACGATGCCGTACCGGCTTCGGTGCTCCGACGAGATCACAACGTCCTTAAAACTGGAAGTAAATGAAGTCATTTGAGGAAATACTACCGCAAACCAGGATTACGGTAAAAGTGATGGAGTAGAGTCCGACGCGTGTCCATAGCGGCCATGCAGGCCTGTTCTGGCGAAACTTCCGGCGTACAGCAAGATACTCCAGTGCTATCACGGGAGTAGCAAACAAGATCAGAGTGGCGAGGGGAATCAATCCAGAGACCCTAAAATCGAGAAACGATCGGGTCAACGTGCCTACATCGCTCATGTCATTTACAAAGAATAGTAGGCAGACTCATTTGGGTTTTCGAACTGAAATTCGCACAGTGCTGGTCCATTTTGAAAATCGAAAGTCTAACGTTTCCCACCCAAAGCAGTCAGCCACGCATCAAGCAATTGCATTTCTTTGGCCGGAAAGATCTCGGCTACGATAAGAGATTGATAGCATTGCTTCAAATTGTTTCCGACGTTTTCGGATCCAGCCTTCAACTTGAGAGCTTCCAAAATTTCAGCGATGCGGTGGTTCTGCTGGTAACCCGGAATCTCGTCATTGAAGTCGCGATTCAGATCGTGAACGTTGCGATCCTGCCAGACTTCAGGAGCATGAAAAACGACACCTGTCCCGAGTTCCCAGAGGCAACGCTGGGCGACGAAGCTTTTCCAAATATCACACATCCGAAAGGAGCAATAGCTGGGAATATACAGCAACGGAAAAACAGCCGGCCACCACCATGTCGTTTGTGTGTTAAACGGACACCACTGGCCGGGTGGAAGCAAGGCACTGTCAGTCTGATTGAATATGAATTCTCGGTCCAGGACCAAACGCCAGATCGCATCAACGTCTGGCGAACCATCCGCCAGCCCTTGTTGGATAGGTGCCCACAGTTGACCACTGTCATTGGTGGCCGCTTTGAAGTCAGTGTCCTGAGTGTGTTGGGAATGGATCTGATCGAGCGGCAATCCTCGCGGCCAAATGTTCTCTTCGCTATAATGTCGATAAACATTGACCCAATTTGGTGTCTCGGTTTCGACGGCCTTCAGTGAAACCGCAGAGGAAATATGTTCCGTACGCGGTGCCCACGAATCTAGCGGAGCGTTGTCGTCGTCAGTTTCGTAAATACAACTGGCTCCGGATTTAATCGCATACAGATAGCCGATGTTCTTGCGGCTGTAATGTTTCGTCGGCAACAGTTTGGCCAGATCAAAGTTAGACTCCAGTTGATCTTCAATACTCAGGAACTTAAGTTGGCGTTCGCTGAAACCGACAACATCCGTTAGGTTGAACGCTGTTGGCCCTTTGGTGTCACCAACAATCACAAGCTGACCGTCTCCTCCAAGATGCTTCGCAAGCTTTTTGACACTAGTTGTCGGTTCCTGGATTGTTGTGATCACAGCGTAGAGCATCTGATGGGCCTTATTTTTGGAAATGTATTTTTTGTACTATTAGGCTTGATGCATGTGACATCTAAAGAGCTTAATGAAACGATCCACTTGCACGTCAATGGTGAAGTCTTTCGAAAACTCAATTGCGCGCTGCTGATATTCTTTCAATACATTCGGCTGTCGCAGTACTACTGATAGAATATCTGCAAGACAGTCTGCTCTGCCTATTGGGAATGTCCAACCGGTATTGCCTGGAATCACGATCTCGGGAACACCCCCAATCTCTGTTCCAATCACAGGAGTACCACACGCAAGAGATTCAAGTATTGCCAAGGGAAGTACATCTGCCTTAGTCGAATGACAAAAGACATCGGCTGCGCGATAGTAATCCGCAATTTTATGACGATCCGCTGAGTAGGGAAAGAAATGCACGTTTCCAGGCAGCGCCATGCGTGTCTCTTCGGTTGGCCGATCGCCGACGGTGATCAGGGTTACGGGGAAATCGTTTTGGTTTAACTGCCGAAATGCAATAACCAGCGTTTCAAAGTCCTTGAACGAACTCTTGGTTCCCGCCTGCGCAAGAAACAATACGACCTTCTTATCAAGCGAAATGCCCAAATTCCGACGAGCCTCGACACGTCCTGCTGGATTAAAGAAAACAGGGTCGTACGCGTTCGGTATATGGAATTGCGGCAAATGAGACAGAATTGGGGACTGATGTGCTAGCTCAAGAATCCAGCGTGCAGGCGAGCCAACTTGGACCGAAGCCGAACTCAATATTCGTTGCTTGCGAAGAAAATTTGCAGATGTTCGGTCCTTTGTAACTGATGGGTAAATAGTTAAATCGGGACATTGTCCACAACCCTGTTGCCACCGTTCGCAACCAAGAGAGTAGGCGCAGTGCCCAGTCATCAGAAATTGATCCTGAAGATAGATAAACGTCGGTGCAAATTCAGATAGCCACTTGAGGTCTTCGGTTCGAAAGTATGACGAAGCCCCATGAATACTGTGTACCAGAATCACATCGGGACGGAATGGAAACGGCCAGTTCTTCCCCGATAAAGTGGGTGATGCAAAGTACTGCAATCCGCGCCAGTCTTCAATCCACTTCCGGAATTTTAGTTCACCCCTGAAAAGTCCATGCCGTGGCGTGGGAACAGTTCGTTCCTTATCTCCATCAAGTTGTCGTCGACCAACCAAAAACCACGCGTCATGTCCATGTCGGAGAAATCCTTCATGGAGCATTCTGGCCATTACCTCAGCGCCCCCTCCCAGATCACCAGAATGAATCTGAACAATACGCAGTTTCCTATCCAAAACTCTCGTCCTCTGCTACGACCGCCGTGAACGATCTAGAAGTTGGGTCAACCGAGTTCGCACCAGGATGCGACTGATGTAGTGTTTCGCAGCACTGAGGATGCGTTCTATAAATACTTGAATCAGGGAGCACTTTATTCCCCTTTGAATGCCGCAAATCCACAACGACCACAGGTGGGAGACAGGGAGTTTTTGAACTGCCAGAATAAAGTGCTTATCCAGACGTCTCTTCAGCTGTGCCGTCAAATTAAGATCCACAAAAGATCTGGGTAAACTGGAAAGAAACAGTTCATCAACTTCCGTAAGGCATTTGAGATGCCCCAGGACGTCATTCTTTTTCTGAAAGCAGCCCGTAAACGAGGATGAGTGAACCCTGTAAATACTTAATGGCTCATGCAGGGCTAGGATAGGAGTTCTTACCGCAAGGCATTTCCACATGAGGAAATCTTCATACTGCAGCGACAGTTTCGGAGGTCCAGCAAATCGCAGACCCTCGGCAAATAATTCTGCACGAACAATGGGCGTTGGCGAAGGTATCAATCGAAAAGGGGACGGATGAAACAACATCGACTCAATCGCTCGATTTGTCTCGCCAGTAAACAGCTTGTCGTTCTTACTCCGGAAACCGTCGCGAACCAACGATTGCTCAGACATTGGCCGCGATGGATCTGGATCTGTGCAAATATACGTATCACAGAAAACAAATCCGATTTCAGGGCGTTGGCTAAAAACGCTCAATTGACGTTCCAGCTTTTGTGGAAGCCAAGCATCATCCGCGTCCAGGAATGCAATGAAACGACCTGATGAGTGATCCAATCCTCGGTTTCGCGACACCGATACTCCAAGATTCGCATGTTCTGGATGCACTAACACCTTGACGCGTGAGTCCTCCGTTGCAATCGCCATCGCAAGGTCAAAACTCTGATCGGATGATCCATCGTCAATGACGATGCATTCTAGATTTTGATGTGTTTGGGCAAGTACGCTTTCAACAGTCTCGCGAAGGGTTTGATCGCTGTTGAAACTCGGAATAATCACAGAGACGAGATGATTCATCCGAGACTGGAGTCGACTAACTGCTGTCGCTGAACGGCGTATGCGTCTTGCGCCCAGTCACAAGTTTGCCTCATGGCGTCAGCTCGTTTCACTTTGGGCGACCACCCAGTCAGCTGGCGAAATTTCGATGACTTGAATGTTGTGTTTGATGCGAAAAATTGGCCAACGGATGAATTCAGATAGAATTTATCTGCGTTCAGGAACCGTGATAGAATCAACTTCTTGTCTGGATAGCGGGCCTTTTCTGAAACACCGAATGCTACTGGATCGCAATCTTTTGCAACTGCCGAAGTGATCCGTCGTCTTGTTTTCCAAAATTGAAAGAGTCGATTTGTTGCGAGCCAGTCCTGAGACGGGATGTGGTTCCGAACCGCATTTCGAAGGACTTGGGGAAATGATCGTTGTTGGCGACGGTGTTTCTCAATGTACTGCAAATCGGCAACCGTCAGCGACGGAAACCAGTCAATGTCATACGCAAACGCGGCCATCATCAGTTCCGAAAAGTACTCCCTCCATTCGATGATGTCTTCCTCTTCATTCAGGATGAACTTCATACCAGATGCACATTTGATGTCTGCCGAATGAATTGCTGCATCGACTAGGTTATCCACAAAGATCAGGTTGGCAGAGCCAGCACCGCCATTGAACAGGACAAATGTTTCATCAAGAACCGAATCCAGGTGTGCCGTTCCGAAGTCTTTTCCAAACGGTCCAAAGACGCAGGTTGGTTCCAAAATCACAACCTCCAGTTTGCTTTTTGCCGCAAACGTCCGGCACTGTTCTTCCATCGCGTATTTTGCTTTAGCGTATTCCATGTCGCTTGGGCGAAAGTTGCAACTTTCGTCCACAACGCCGAACCCGGGCGGATCACCGTATGCGAGCATGCTGCTGAAAACAATTGCCCGCCGAAAACCATGTTTCTCTGCCGCTTCGAGCACATTTTGGGTTCCTTTTACGATAGTATCCCAAACGACCTGCTTACTACCCGATGCCACAGCGCAGTGGTAAAGCGTATTACCGCCCTCTCGGAAAACTGGATCCAGCGAACCTGTGGAAGTGATATCAGCAAGTCGTAAGTCTACAGGAACACGGGCCATTCGGCTACATGATTGAGGGCGACGAGCAATTGCCGTTGTCGGTCGCCCCCGTTCATGCAACATCTCGACTAGCCGCGTCCCAATAAACCCGCTTGCACCGGTCACAACCGAACGTTCGCGATTGTTAATCTTAATCCGTTGAGAGAGTTTTTGATGCGAACGACAAGCATCAAAAATCTTCACATATTTCATTGCATCTTCAGCCGTCGCTGCGCAGTTATCGTTCCCTGCGACTGAATTAGAAAACTCGACTAATTGCTCTTGAATTGCATCCACCATCCTTGTTGGTGGATAGCCAGAGCTAATCACAAATGGCCGGGAGGAAAGCGGTGTTTCCAACTGGACATGCACCTTATCCGGGTCTATAAGATGCCACGAGATCCGACCTCGCTCGCACTGAATCACCACGCAGTTCTTGAGAAGTTTCAGCCTGGACAGTGAAACGCTGATGGGCACGTTAAATTGAGTCTTGAGACTAACTTGGTACTCGGCAGCAGTGCCTCCGTTCGCGTCATCACGGTAGGACGTCACCTCAAGATCACCAAACCACCAAGAGAGCAGGTCGAAAGCGTGAGCACCAATATCGTACAGTTCTCCGCCGCCATGTTCTGCGAAAACCTGAGCGAGGGATTCCGCAGGCCATGCATACGGCTGCCCCTCCTCCCATGAAGCGGACGTCATTTTACCTAACCATCCAGTCTGCAATACTTCTCGAATTGTGCTCGCCGCAAAGAACGATCGTCGCGGTTGGCAAACTGTGAGCGCAACCCCAGCCTGTACTGCTGCGTCTTGCATCGCAAGAACACTTGCCGCCGTGAGCCCCAAGGGTTTTTCACAGAACACGTTCAGTCCTCTTTGCAAAGCTGAGGTAACGGCAGGTTCGTGCAAATAGTGAGGCAGAGCAATGATCACTCCATCCAATTCACCAACTTTCAACTGCGCGAAGTACGCTTCGTATGTCCCATGAAATTTCTCAATGCAGTCTGAGAACTGCGGTAGGCGTTCCCATGTTATTTTAGAGGGGTCGATGATCGCTTGAAGTTGGAGGTTTTTCAAACTGCGGCGCAGCAGAGGCAAGTAGAAGATTCGTGTAACTGCTCCGGCTCCCAGTATGGCTACGCGTGCAGGCACCGTCTTGTCCTCGAAATGGCTGGCGGCGACGGAATCGGAAATTTCCATGGAAGTCGTCATTAGATTGATGATGGTGTTCGTTTCCGCCCTGGAAACGGTATCTTAGTTCTTGCATCGCCGTCGCTCATTGCGATATCAAAAAAATCGACGCCAAAGTTTTTGAACAGTTGGGCATAGTCAGACCTTGCGACGGATTCTGCTTGCGAGGAATACAAAGGCGGCTCTGCACTCCAGACGGCTCGAAGCTGTGCTGCCAAACTTGGTGCATCCCGAGGATTAAAATACGTTGTCAGGGGTGGATGCTGCTCTCGATGCACAGGTATATCGGACAGGATGAGCGACTTGCCGAGGCAATGGGCCTCTTCGACAATCGTGCTCCAGCCTTCGAATAGCGATGGTTGTACCACAGCTAAGCAGCTTCGAATTAACTGGATCTGGTCCAGCTTTGGAATAAGCCCCAGCAGCCTCAAATTGGCTCCTAAATTCCGGCGATGAATCGCCCCCAAGAACTGGTCGATATATTCCGGCTTGCGGTAGTCATGTAACGAGCCGGTGAGCACAACCGTCATATCAGGGTAATCTCGGACTGCGAGCTCCAACGCCTCCAGCAGCAGCAGATGGTTCTTATGTTGCCAGAGTTGGTTGCAAGTCAGCAGATAGTTGGGTGGCAGGTTGTAGCGTCTGGCGGTCGCTGCTGGATCGACCGCAAACATTTCCTCGGGAATGTTTACGCGAAACCGCAAAACGCGGAGGTCCCGCTGAACTTGGGGGTAGTTCGCCCTGAAGTCGGCGACTGCTGCTGCACTGCTAAATACAATGCATGGCGCATCAGCGAGCATCCGATCGATCCAGTTTTCACGGTCAGCCAGTTCTTCCGAGGTAAAGTACTCAGGAAATACCCTATGTTGCAAATCAGGAATCCAAGCCGCTCTGCGGCAGGGGACAGTTACCGACAGCGAATCGACCGGATATACAAAGTCGAGGTTGACACTGCGGACTGCGCGGTCAATCGCCGAATCGATTGGCCGTGAATCAAGAAGTCTGCGGATGCGTCCAAACCGCGTGGGCGGAGGACCGTCACCGATCCGCACGACGTTCAGGGGCGATCGCATTTGACGTCGGATTGAATCCGGAATCTCCCCACGTGTGATGAGACTCAAGTCGAGTTTTATTCCTTTTTCCTGTGCTAATCTATCCATGGTGATCACCAGGTTCTTGATATACTCCTGGCCCCCAATCCAGCCGATGCCGCCTTTGAGGACGATGCCAAGACGCAAAGAAGAACTCATGGTAATACCACCAGTGGCTTGCACCAGTCCACATATTCTCGAACCCCTTCGGCGAAGGATATTTGAGTCTGGAACCCCAGTTTTGCCAGTTTCGTAATATCTGCCTGCCATTTTACGGGCGTACCGGAGGGAAGTTGGCCAGAGAACTCAATTGGCCGGTCTAGGCCAAACGTCTCTAAAAGGATTTCTGCCAGGAAGCGAATTGACGTCTCGTGACCACTACCCAAGTTATACACCTCACCAGCCAAAGGGCTCTTCTCATATATCAGGCGCACAGCTCTTGCAATGTCCCGCGCGTGCACAAAGTCGCGTGACTCATTCCCGGTCCCTTGCAACTTTAATGCACCAGTTCGCACAATTTTATTGGACAGATCCCATAGTACTTGTCGACGCAACCCGGCACCGTAGGCGGAAAAAATCCTTACACTTGCCGTTCGCACGCCATGCAACGAAGCATACTCACGGCAGATAAGTTCCGCCTGAAGCTTGTGAAAACCATACGGCGAGACCGGATCCGCCAAACACGACTCAGGAACCGGCTTGACTGGCGGATTGCCGTATACAGCTGCACTGGACATTTGCAAGAAAACACAATTAGGCGCACTTAGGCGAAGAGCTTCCAATATTTCGATTACTAGAATCGTGTTTTCGCGGAAGTCAGTGATAGGTTCACGCATCGAGAGCGGAACCGACGCCCGACCTGCACAATGAATGCAAAGTACGGGACGCTCTCGTTTAAGGATCTGGGTGAAACGGTCGTGCGGGAGATCGACCTGGTAGTAAACGGAGAGGTCAGACACTGTGACGTTCTCTTCGGCGACGAGGTCGAGTCCGATAATCCGCCAGCCGTGAGCACTGAACTCCCTACATACGTAGCGTCCAAGGAAGCCACCTGCCCCAGTCACCAACACTGTTTTTTGTTCATTCACTATGGTCTGCTTGCAAGGAAAGAGTAGAGCCGGCCAGCTTGCTGATTCGTTGAGTCGATGCGGTTCGCCGCCCATCGCCCAACTCCGTGAATGGTAAGCAGCAGGCTCGCGATCCTCCGCGGAATCCGAGGAGAAAATGCGTTCAGGAGTACCTGCGTTCTCCGTTCGTTGGTGGCCGGATAGAAGTTGATCATGCTGCTGTGAGGACCAAGGACATGCTTGAGATTAAAACCGCTCTTCCTGAGAGCAGAAAGATAGTCCTGCAGCATATAAGCGGCTTCTCCGCCATAAAGACTATGAAGAGGGTGTCCCTCTAGGAAGGTCCGCAGGTCTTCGGGCTTCGACAGAACATGCTCTCTGGTAATCAGAAACTGCCCGCCAGGCTTCAGCACGCGAAAAGCCTCTTTACAGAACTGCGGAAGATCTTGGGCGTGGTGAAAAACCGCCCGCCCGTAGACGAGATCGAAGCTAGCGTCATCGAAAGGAAGTGACTCTCCCCACTGCTCGACTACTTTGATCTCCAATTTTCCAAGATTGGCTAAATCGCGAATTGCTCCTGCTCCAACAATTGGACTTGGATCGGGTTCGAGTGCCGTTACGTCGCACCCATCTCTGGCGAACGCAAACGACGTAATGCCTCGTCCAGCGCCAAGTTCAAGCACTCGGCAGGGAAATTTATTTCCAATAAGTCTCTTTACTTCTCGCCACTCTTCGCTCGCGTGAAAACGTCCAGCGGCTTCAATGAGTGGATCGTCGTAATAGCACCACGCAACAAGGTCCGCCTTCGACGGATCATCTCGTAGCACGCAGACAGCTTCTTCCCACGTAATCATCACGGGTTCCCTAAATACATTCTTCGCTACCGGTCGTCACATTGATAACGGGTAGTCGCCGAATAAGCTTAAGCCGGGCTTCGCCACTCAGAAAACTGAATTCACCTCCGCTTGAGCGAGATTCACGAAATTTAGACTCGACAAAACCCTCGTCTGGAGAATATTCTTGAAGCCCTTGAAGGCGGTCCCGTTGAACAAAGTACGCATTGTTACCCGCAGAATTGCATCCAGCGAAGGCATACCCCTTCTGATTGGCCAAATGACAGAACGCAGGAATGGAAGCTCCCCAATACAAGTGACTAAAGTGTGCTTGAGACCGCACAAACATCGGATCGTAGGGAATGGAAATCGGGCGTTTTTTCCCTAAAACACTGTTGTATTCCACAATGACAACCACAGGGTTGACGATATTGATCGCCTCCCACACCCAATAGTCGTTGCCATCAATGTCGACACTTAGAATACCGATCTCGCCCGAGAAGCCCGCTTTCTCTATCAGTGAGTTAATGTTCTGAGTGTCAATGAAAGCTGGGACGACGGTCAGATTATGCTTCCAGTAAATTTCGCTACTTCTAACTCGATCCATATTCTCGTAGGAACCGTCCAAAATAAGGCCACGCCAATTGTCGTTCATCAAGAGGAAACGAGTATTTGCCTCGGTATAATCTTCGACCCCAAATTCAACAAACGTCCGTTCGGTGATTTTCAGACGCTGGATGAGATATTGAATAATACCGTCATCACCAAATTGAGAAAAACACTTGAACTCAACATCCCGGAAGGAACTGATGTCTTGCTTCTGGTGGATCATATCGACCATGATCCGAGCTGAGAGCATCATTTGATGTGAATGCAGTAATTCTCTTCGAAGGCCTACCTCGGAGATGTCCCGAGGAAGCTGGCAATCGTTTTTCGGCGAAGGGCCGAGCATTCTATGGACAAAAGAGCGAATCATGTTTGTTTCTGAATCAAATGTTGATTGATCATTTAAACGCTTTGCCGACCACTTTGGCTGGATTGCCAGCCACAATTTGATAGGCGTCGACATCGCGTGTCACAACAGAACCAGCGGCGACAATAGCCCCTTTTCTGATTGTGACTCCTTTCAGGACCGTGACTTTTGCTGCAATCCAGACGTCATCTTCGATAACAATCGGTGCACACTTTGTCTGCGTAGGCAGACGGTATGATTCGCCGCGCAGGATAGCTGCTGCATCCCTGCGACGCTCGGACGCCGAGAGGGGGTGACTGTCGGTGTCGTGAATATCAACCGAGTGGGAGATCAATACGTGATTTCCTATTGAGATTCGAGATTGTGACCAGACGCGTGAACCTTCGCCGACATAACAAAGATCTCCGATCTCGATGGATCCATGATTCCAGAAAGTAAGTAGTTGACCTTTGATCATTGTCCCAGCCCCAACGGAAATCGAATTCAAAGTACCGGACAGGTTATTAAGTTCGGCAAATGGATATAGTTTTGCTGATTCATGAAAGGAAACGCCAGGTAGTGACTTCCTCTGTTCAACTCGTATCAATTCTAATTGTTTAATTAGTTCAACCGCGCGTAACGCTGAACGAATCGCAACCCGATCAATAATTGGTCTCATCAAAAAGTTTAAAAGTGATCGTAAGTGGTTCAAAGCAGTTACGGCATTTCAATGCAAGAGTCGTTTTCGCGGTGCATCCAATCGCATTCGGCGAAGACGACTCCATGATCGTGTGATTGATATCGTGAATGGACACTTCCGGTTTCCTCAATTGTCATGCTTAGAGCATCTTCAGCGATGTTGATCACCGCCTGCCCCGGAATATGAGCTGCTACGGTCACAAGGAATTGTCCGGGAGTCAGGAAATGAGCGGGAATTTTCGCAACGGCTACGCTCCCTTTTTTTGAATCTGACGCGGTGGGAATCGGGAATGTAGACGTAAAGATTTTCGTTCCTCGGGAAGTTGATACTTGGAATCCCAGCTCCACATTCTCAATTCGACCGTGTACGGAGTAGGCGAACTCTAAGCTGATAGGGGAATTTACTCCGAAATGGTTGGTTTCCGTCTCGTGGATATTTAAAAGGCGGACACGCTTCAGCCAGAAGCTGGGATCGGTCTGTTGTAGGTGAATAACAGCCTGTTCAGGGCGGACTTGAATTTGCAAATATTGATCCATGCAATCATCAACTGTCCCCGCCACTTTAATCACGCCGTCTCGCATAAAGACCGCAGACTCGCATAATTCGGAGATTGCTCCCATATTGTGACTGACAAACAAAATCGATCGCCCTGATCGTGAGACTTCGTTCATTTTTCCGATGCACTTCGCCTGGAATTCTGCGTCACCTACGGCCAAGACTTCATCCACGATTAAGATTTCGCATTCGAGATGTGCTGCAACTGCGAAACCCAATCGCACCATCATACCACTGCTGTAACGCTTCACTGGCGTATCTAAATACATATCGCAGCCGCTGAACTCCGCTATTTGCTCTAGCTGTTTTGCTATCTCATGCCGCCTCATCCCCAGAATCGCGCCGTTCATGTAGATATTTTCGCGTCCGGTCAGCTCCGGATGAAATCCAGTGCCGACTTCGAGCAAACTCGCGATGCGTCCCTTGGACTTAATACTGCCGGTCGTCGGTGCGGTGACCCGTGACAACAGTTTCAGTAACGTGCTTTTCCCCGCACCGTTGCGACCGATGATGCCGAGGATTTCACCTTGCTGGACTTCGAGGTGGATGTCCCGCAGTGCCCAGACGTAGTCGGTCGCTTCGCTGTTCTTGCTTCCTCGTTCATGGTTCTTTGCCGAAGCTTGGGTCCGGTCGTTGACTTGGCCTACCTTAGTATATGGGTCTTTTTTGCCACGGACGGTGTGCCACCAACGATTGATGTCGTGCGAAATCGTTCCCGTACCCACGGTCCCGAGACGGTAGAGTTTGGAAAGGTTTTCGATGCGAATTGCTACAGTCATGAGCGTGTCGAGTCGCTAGGGACCTGCGTAGAGAAAAAAAAGTGGGGCATCAGTTGTGGTTTCTAAATGCTGGGGTAAGTAAGACTTGCGTTCTGCCGGAAATTGAGACTCTCAAGATTGTACATTTTGCTAATCGCTTAGGTCGGTATTCAAATCTCTGTTTTACAGTTCCGCGATCAAACCGTATCCATGAAAGTCTGTTCGGTACGGTTGAAAATAACTATGCCAAGGGCCAGGACGACGACTGTGAACACCGTGGTGTATGCGAGCCCAGGAATACTGGCTTGACCGGCACCCAGGAACCCGTATTTGAAGGTCTCGATAATGTGGGCAAGAGGATTCCACCAGAGCACGGCCTGGTACTTCTCACTGAGTGTGCTCATCGGGTAGATGATCGGCGTCGCGTACATGGCGAGCTGCACGCCGAAGGACAACAAAAACGTCAGGTCGCGGTACTTCGTCGTGAGCGAGCTGAAGAGAATTCCAAATCCAAGACCGAGGCCTGCCATTAGCAGCAAGCAGTAAGCGGTGGCCAGCATCCAGGCGTTGGGCGTGATCTCCGCCCCTCGGGCGAGGAAGTAGGCCCAGACGACGAGGAACAATCCGAACTGGATCGCGAATTTGATTACGTTGCTGATCACGACCGACAGCGGCACGATCAGTCGTGGAAAGTAGACTTTGCCGAAGATGCCCGCGTTGGCGGTGAATGTCGTGGAGGTCTTACTAAAACACTCTGAAAAATAGCTCCAGAGGATGATTCCAGACAAGTAAAACAGTGGGGCGGGGATACCGTCGGTGCTGATTTTGGCGATGTTGCCGAACACGATGACATAGACGAGCATGGTCATGATCGGTTGCACGAAGAACCAGATCGGGCCGAGGACGGTTTGCTTGTAAACGGTGACGATGTCGCGTTTGACGAACATGAAAAGCAGGTCGCGGTAGTCCCACAGGTCTTTGAAATTGATGTCCAGCAAGTGCCGTTTCGGCTCGATGACCAGATCCCAGTCTTCCTCGACGGAGTCGGCGAGAGGCGAGTTTTCGGCGGTGAGTTGTGAAGTGGACAAGGTTTTTGAGTTGGCGGTTAGCTTTTAGGTTTTAGCAGTTGAGTGAGTTTGAGCAGTGGTTGGGAGCATTCTTGCCAGGTGAGTGTGGCGGCTTGTTTCCGCGCCGCTTGGCTGTGGTGGTCCCACTTGACTTGATCGGTCAGCAGCTCTTGCAGTGCGTCGGCGGTCCAGGTGGGGTTGACTAGGGGGCCAAACAGGCCAGCGGGCTGGCAGATTTCGGCAATCGCACAGCAAGTGGTACTAATGACGGGGGTGCCGAATGCCATGGCTTCGGCGGCGGGGATGCCGAACGACTCACAACTGCTCATCAACGCATACACGCCGCTGGTGGCATAGAGTTGGTGTAATTCGCTATCGCTGACTTTGCCGAGTATTTCAACGCAGTCGGTAAGATTCAGTCGCTGAATCTGTGTTTCAATTTGCTGTCTGTACTGCGGTTGTGGCCAGGGGCCAACTAGTTTCAACCGAGCCGGGATATCTCGTTGATGCAAAAGTGCGACGGCGTCGACGAGCGTTTCGGCACCTTTCCAGGATGCCATGGCGGAGACCGAGAGGATGGTGAGCGGCTCACGCTCCAGATCCTTCCAATCACGTGCTGCTTGGTACGTATCTTCGTTCAGACCGACGTAAGCGATTTCGGAACGGGTTTCTTGAACGCCTGGATTGCCCGCTCGGTACAGACTTTGCAAATGCCCCGAAATGTAGATCATCATGGCGGCGTTGCGGTACGCGCTGGCGTAACCGCGTCGCTGAAGTGCCGCTTTGATTCGTTCTTTGAAATTCAAGTGGGCCATCGGACGATAGGCCCACGGGTTCTGGCACAAGACGACCTGCGGAACAGGACAACGAGGTGTCATGCCCCCGGAGACATTGAGCACGATGTCGGCGTTGAGCTGCTTGGCGAGTTTGCCAAATTGAAAACTTTCCCACAGTGTTCGTTTGAGCCAGTGTTTTTTGCTGGTGGAAACGGCAATCGTCTTGGCCCCGATCGCGATCAGATCGGCAGGCGGTGTGTGGTCTTCGTAGTGCAAAATCGTGAGAGAATGCTCGGGCATGGTTTGGCGAGCATAAGGCCGTAGGAATCCGTAAACGACATGGTTGCCGCTCATGGAGCCGATCGAAAGGGTGTTGACTAGGAGGTGCAAGAGGGAAGGCAGCGGCGGGTCGGGACCAAAGGTGGTCGGGACCAAAGGTGTCAGGACTCTTTTTTGGGCTGTTCTTAAGCGAGGAGTCGGGAGTCGACTTTTGACGGGGTGTCCTGCTGCGACCAGAGGACGGGTGTTGGGCGTGGTTTCATCGCATGGATGATTTGGCAGAATGATGGGGCAAAATGATTGACAACTGACCGTTTCGATGCTGGGGAATCATTTTGCCCCCAAATCATTTTGCCATTTCTTACGTCATTTTGCAGTCAACGAGGGGGCAGCAGTCGATTCTCGGCGGGGCGAATGTTCCTGACGAGGACGGTTTCGGACCGTGGGCCAAAGCTTCCGTCGGCGCGGACTTCGTCTGCTTGGGTGACAGGGGGCGTGTTTTGAAAACGGTTCACGCCACCGGCTGGGTCACTTCCTGGTGAATTCGAAGGGCGACTGCCGCTCCGGGGTTAGCTTGCTTGATGGAGCGTGGCAGGGCAAGTGAGATCGTGGGCGAATCTGGATAGATTGGCGAGGGGGTGGCGGTTGGGACGGTTGAAGGGAGTTGGGAGTTGGGAGTCTGGGAGTCTGGGAGTTGGCTGGGTATTCAGCAGGGATATCAGAGCTAATCGCTGAACTGCTAAGCACATTGTGACAATTCATTCGGTGGAACCACGTAGCAGCGTTTCTCTGGGACGCTGGAAATTGCGAGTCTCAGAGAGACTCGCCTACGTGAGGTTCTGCTGATGTGCTTAATCGCTAACAGCGAACCGCTAATCGCTTTTGGTTTGGGCAGGCTAGCAGGCTGGCGAAACACAGGTTTCAGGAGTCTTTTTCGGGCTGGTTTGGGTCAAGGTTTCCGAAGTCGACTTTGCCGAGGTGTTCCGCTGTCATCGGAAGGTCTCGTGAATAAGTTGGCAAAATGATTGAGGGGCAAAATGATTAAAACTGGCCAGCTCAATCCCTGGGAATTATTTTGCCCCCAAATCATTTTGCCATTCCTTACGCCATTTTGCCGTCAACGAGGGGTCAGCAGTCGATTCTCGCCGGGGCGAATGTTCCTGGGGCGGAAAAGGGGGTTGGGTTCGTTGTTTGCCCGTGTGAACAAATTGGCAGGATGATTACGGGGCAAAATGATTGCAAACCGCGCGCTTCGCTCCTTAGGAATCATTTTGCCATTCTTCCGCCATTTTGCCGGCAACGAAGGGACTGGAGTCCACTCTCGCGTGCCTGGGTAGTAGGTTCGGCCGGCGCGGACTTCGTCCGCTTGGGTGACAGGCGGGGTGATTTCGTTCACGCCGCTGGTGGGTCACTACCTAGTGATTTTGAGGGCGACTGTCGCTCTGCGGGTAGCTTGCTTGCTGGAGCGTGGTTGGGCAAGTGGAATCTGCGGCGAATTGGGATTGATTGGCGAGAGTTTTGGGAGTCTGGGAGTCGGGAGTCTGGGAGTTGGGATGCGAATGATGCTGCGGCAAAACGCTTAGTCGGTGGCCTTGTCGCTCGTGCCTTTAACCCTTTGCCAAACACTCGCCATCAACTCACGGGCGAATTGGTGGTTTCGACCCAGGCCGTCGGGACTGGGGATCCAGCGTTGCCAGGGTTTGTCGTTGGGGCTGGCGGCTCGGGTGGTGCTGTAGTCACAGGGGGCTGGCGTGGCGGCGACGTTTTGTCTCGCGAAGGTGTCGATCGCTCGCGGCATGTGGCTGGCGGAGGTGACGAGGATGATCGCGTTGTCGGGGTAGCTATTCTTGATCGCTTCGGCTTCGTCTTCGGTGCTTTCGGCGCTCGTCAGGGCGGTGATCCGCTCGGGGGCGATGTCGAGCAGGGAGGTGATGTCGCTCAGGAATTCTGTCTTGGCTTGATCGGGTGCTTTGCCAGCGATCGAGACGTGAAGTTTCGAGTCCGGTATCGCCCGGTAAATCCGCAGCCCTTCGAGCAGTCGGGCGTGGAAGGATCCGGTCACGCGGCTGTTGGCGGGCAACAGCTCATCGGCGTTGAATCCGGTGCCCAGGACGGCGATCACGGTTGGTTGATTGGGATCGCGATCGTGTTGATCGATTTCAAAAGGCGGGTAGGTGTATTCGAGTCGACGAGTGCGATCGTATGTCCATCCGGAGAGGCTGCCTAGGAGCAGAACCACGGTCGACCCCAGCAGGAACGCGATCGCGAGTCGTTTTCGTTTGGTTCGGTAAATCCCCCAGCCGGTCGATGCCATGATGATGGCGATTGACAGTGGTGAGATCAGGAACGTGATGAGGTCTTTGAAAGGTTCCATGAGAGAGTGGCGAGAAGCGAGAAAGAAATTGCGGGAGGACGTGGCGAGGATACGCTTCATTGCTCGAAGCTCGAAGCTCGCCACTCAAAGCTCGCCACGATCAACTCGCTGCTCTTTCAGTGTTTCTCGCTGCTCGGGACTCGCCGCTTTAATTAACGTTCGTCAAATAGTCTCCGTAGTCGTTGTTGTAGGCGCTCGCGAGGGATGCGAGCTGGTCTTGGTTGATGAAACCTTGTGCGAAGGCGATTTCTTCGGGGCAGGCGATTTTGAGGCCTTGGCGTTTTTCGACTGCGGCGACGAAGTTGCACGCGTCCAGCAGGCTGTCTTTGGTGCCGGTGTCGAGCCAAGCGAAGCCGCGACTGAGGACTTCGACGCTCAGGTCGCCTCGGTCCATGTAGATGCGGTTGACGTCGGTGATTTCGAGTTCGCCACGCGGCGACGGCTTGAGATTGGCTGCGATCTCCAGGACGGCGTTGTCGTAAAAGTACAGGCCGGGAACGGCGTAATTCGACTTGGGTTTGGCGGGTTTTTCTTCCAACGAGATGGCTTTACCAGCGGCATCAAATTCGACCACGCCGTAACGCTCGGGATCGGTCACGCGGTATCCGAAGATGGTAGCTCCGCTTGCGCTGGACGAGGCACTTGCGAGCGTTTTCCGGAATCCTTGGCCGTAAAAAATGTTGTCACCGAGTACCAGTGCGACTGAATCGTCGCCGACGAACTCGCGGCCGATCACAAAGGCTTGGGCAAGACCTTCGGGTTTGGGTTGCTCCGAGTACTGGAAACTCATTCCCCACTGCGACCCGTCGCCGAGGAGTCGTTCGAACCCGGGTAAATCGTATGGTGTGGAGATAATCAGCACCTCCCGGATCCCCGCTAACATGAGCGTCGACAACGGGTAGTAGATCATCGGTTTGTCGTAGATCGGAATCAGTTGCTTGCTGACCCCTCGCGTGATCGGGTGCAAGCGTGATCCGGAACCACCGGCCAGGATGATACCCTTGGGCGGAGCCGAGGGAGTGGCGAGCGGCGAGTGGCGAGTGGCGAGTGGCATTCTTTAGTTGCGAGTTACGAGTTACGACGGGGGCGAGGAGTCGAGCAGCGAGTTACGAGCGACGACTGAGATTTGGGTCGGAGTTCGACGTGGTGCCGGAGTTTGGCGGATTTTCTTGACGCTCGCTACGCGTTTCTCCAATCGCGAAGGGATCCGATGATGGCGTCTTCGACGCTGGACATCGTGATGCCGCTGGCGAGGAGTTTACTGTTGTCCATCACGCAGTTCGAGCGTGGGGTCTTGGCAGCGATCGTCATGAATTCGGCTTCGTCGGTGAAGAAGTCATACTGTTTATTGGGTAGCAGATGCTGTCTGATCAAATCAGTGACTTGCCGCGTGGTCACGTGTCCGGTGTTGGTGATGTTGTAGGTTCCGAAAGGAATTCGTTTGCACCAACTTTGGATGCAGGCGTCGACAAATTCGCCCAGGTGTGAGATGGAGTTAGTGGCTTCGAGCAATCGTTCGTAGCGGGTGACTTTGGAAAGATAATTGCGAGGTCCGTCGACGTGGTCGAAGGGAATTCGAAGTCGCCAGATATAAGTGTTCTCCGCTCCGTCTAAAACGTCTTCGCCGAGGGCCTTGCAACCGGAGTACCAACTGCAGTTATTCGTTTGGAAGCAAAAATTGGGCGTGTCGTCTTCGATGAATCCTCGGCCATCCTCCCGGCTTCCGGTGTAGATGCAGCCGGAAGAAACGTGTCCCCAGGTGGTATTGGTCAACTCGCACGCCTCACGAATGGTTCCCGGGAGAACGGCGTTGCCGTCGAGGCACTCCGATTTGTGCAATTCACAGGTATCGACGTTCGGTTTACCCGTGTAGCCGGCGGCGTTAATGAGGAAGCCCGCGTTGGATTCCCGGATCGCGTCGATAAGTTGATCGCGGTCGGTGTAATCTGTCTGTGATCGGGACAACGCTCGATACGGAATGTCCAATTCGTCGAGGCGTTGTTGGAACGCGGTGCCGACGTAGCCGGTAGAGCCGAGGAGTAGGATCAAAAGGAACTAGTTGGGAGAGGGGAGAGGGGAGAGGGGAGTCTGGGAGTCTGGGAGTTGGGAGTTGGGAGTTGGGAGTCTGGGAGTCTGGGAGTTGGGAGTGTTTGGTGGGGGAGTTGGGGGAGTTGGAATTGGCACCAGCGGGTGAGTTGGGCCAGGGGCATGCGGTTGTCGATGCCTCCGCTGACGTTGACGATTCGCGGCTTGGTGAGTGGTGAGTGGTGAGTGGTGAGTGGTGAGTGGTGAGTGGTGAGTGGTGAGTGGTGAGTGGTGAGTGGTGAGGGGTGAGTGGTGAGTGGTGGGGGGTGAGTGGTGAGTGGTTCGGCGAATTGTCTTTGTAGGAGTGGCACGAGGTCGTTGGGGTGCAGGCAATCGCGGACTTGATGGCCGTGGCCGCTGAAGCCGATGTATTTCAGGGGCTGGTTTTCGCGGAAGGCGTGAATCCAGTAGGCGAAGATGCCTTGGGCGGGGTGCTCGAATTGACTGGCGCTGGCCATCACGCCGCAGCGGTTGCCCCAGGCGGGGAAATCGAAGGTGCTGCCGTATTCGAGGGCCAGGTGTTCGCTGGTGACTTTGGTGCTGCCGTAGAGCGAAACGGGCGGTAGCGTGGTGTAGGTTTCACCCACACCGGCGGGGGTCATGCCGTGCGGGAATGCTTGATCGGGGTCGGGGGTGAACGCGTCGTCCCGGGTGTTCATCTTCAGTTCGGCGAGTGTCGAGCCGACGAAGCCACCGATACCGGTGATCAGTAGTTTCAAGGGCCTATTGGTTGAGCTCGCGACGAAGCCGTCTGAGGCGTGTTAGAATTTCGGGTTCTTCTTTTAGATTGGCCAGCATTTCGACTTCTGGAAGAATGATGTCCCAATCGAGTTTGTCCGCACTGCGAACAAGAACGCCGCGAATGTCTTGCCAGTCGCGAGGTCGGTTGGCGAACGCTTTGAGAATCACCAGGTCGGTTGGCCCACAGACCAACAGTGATGTCTGACGCAATGTTTGGAGCGAGGCTCGGTCGATGAGATCTCGCTCGAATGGAAACGCCCCCAGCGACACATCCACGTCAACGCCTTGGGATTCGCGAGCCAGCAGCACTCGATTGACCAAGGCGAAGTTGGCCGCGTCTTCGATGCGAGGGGAGAGTTGTTGGAGGAGCTGGTCGATGATCGGACGTTCATTGCCGAATTCGGTCCAGACGGTTGCGTCGACATCACTGGTGTTTCGTGGTTCGCCCCAAAACTGAACTGCCAATCCGCCGATGAAGCAAAAATCGATGCCTTCGGACTCCCACACGGCTTGCAGCCGCGCCGCGGTGGCGACCAGTTCCGTTAGGTCGAAATCATCCATCGCAATGGCGAGTTGTTTTTTGGATCGTACTGATCAAGTGCCTTCGCAAGAACCAGCGTTGCATGACGACCATACCATGTCGTTCGGGGTATCGGTCAAACAGGATGACACCCGAGTCTCTCTTCGAAGGGTGCGAATCACCTGGATCGGAAGAATCTCGGCATCGAAGTTCTTCGTCGCGGATGGCTTGAAGTCGCGGAGCAGCATCCTTCCACTGTTGGATCCACTGTGCGGCGAACTTAGGAAGTGGTTGACTCATTGGCTAGTTCAGCTTGCCTTGCCAGGCGGCGACGATTTGGCTGATCGTTTCGGCGAGGCTGACTCGAATGTCCCAGTCGGGGTAATGCTGCCTCATCTTGGTCAGGTCGCTGTAGTAGCAGATGTGATCGCCGATTCGGTTTTCGTCCACGTAGGTGTATTGCATTGGCTTGCCGCTGAATTTTTCAGCGATCTGAAACGCTTCCAGGATGGAGCAACTGTTGGCTTTGCCACCGCCGATGTTGTACACCTCGCCACAGCGCGGCGAGGCGATGAATTGGCTGGTGAAAGCGGCGACGTCTTCGCTGTGGATGTTGTCGCGAACCTGTTTGCCTTGGTAACCGAACACGCGGTACTCACGACCCTCGAGGTTGCATTTGATAAGAAAACTGAGGAAGCCGTGCAGTTCGACGCCGGTGTGATTGGGGCCGGTCAGGCAGCCACCACGAAGGCAGCAGGTCGGCATTCCGAAATATCGGCCGTATTCCTGAACGGCGATGTCGGCGGCGACTTTGGAGGCACCGAACAGCGAGTGCTTCGATTGATCGATGCTGAATGTTTCGGCGATCCCGTTTTCGTACGCTGGGTCGTCGTAATCCCAGCGGGTTTCGAGTTCTTTGAGCTTGATCGTGTTGGGACGGTCACCATACACCTTGTTCGTGCTCATGTGCACGAACGGTGATTCGGGGCACGCTTGCCGGGCGGCTTCCAGCAGGTTGAAGGTGCCGACGGCGTTGGTATCAAAGTCATCGAACGGAATCGCGGCGGCCCGATCGTGACTGGGTTGAGCGGCGGTATGGACGATGGCATCGGGTTTGATTTCCTTCAGCAGACTCAACACGGCGGGCCGGTCGCGAATGTCGATCTCGTGATGCCGGAAGTTCTTGATCGCGTTCTGGATGCGGGTCTGATTCCAGCGGGTGTCGCCTGATTCACCGAAAAACACGGCGCGTTGATTGTTGTCGATGCCATGGATCGTCCAACCTTGGTCTGCGAAGTGCAGGCAAATCTCGGAACCGATCAGGCCGGAGGAGCCGGTCACAAGAATCGATTTCATACGGTGTCCATGAAGGTTCGTTCGACGCGGTTGAAAATGGTGGTCGAGGCCAGGAAAATGATGATGGCGAATGGGATACTGTAGCCGATCATCCAGGGGTCGTAGGCTCCGGCACTGAGGAACCCGTAACAAAGCAAAGGTGCGAGGACTCTTTTCCGGGCTGTTCGTGGGCGAGGCAGTCCGATCCTGGGTTTGACGCGCCGTGCAGGAGCGTTGTTGAAATTGAGGACGGTTCGTGACCGGGGTGGAAACTTCCGTCGGCGCGGACTTCGTCCGCTTGCGGGCTGTCGATTTAATCGTTTTTACGCCAGCAAAGATTAGCCGATGGGCGTTAGTCCAGGTTGCCGGTGTGATAACCGGGGCTAACGCCCATCGGCTAACGAAATCGACAGCCCGCTAGGGTGACAGGGGGCGTGTTTTGAAAACGGGTTCACGCCACCGGTTGGGTCACTTCCTGGTGAATTCGAGGGGCGAGTGCCGCTCTGGGGCAAGCTTGTGTGCTGGCGCGTGGTTGGGCAAGTGGGATCGGGGGCGAATTTGGATTGATTGGCGAGGGGGTGGCGGTTGGGGCGGTTGAAGGGAGTTGGGAGTTGGGAGTCTGGGAGTTGGGAGTTGGGAGTTGGGAGTGTTTGGTGGGGGAGTTGGAATTGGCACCAGCGGGTGAGTTGGGCCAGGGGCATGCGGTTGTCGATGCCTCCGCTAACGTTGACGATTCGCGGCTTGGTGGTGGTGAGTGGTGAGTGGTTCGGCGAATTGTCTTTGTAGGAGTGGCACGAGGTCGTTGGGGTGCAGGCAATCGCGGACTCGATGGCCGTGGCCGCCGAAGCCGATGTATTTCAGGGGCTGGTTTTCGGGGAAGGCGTGAATCCAGTAGGCGAAGATGCCTTGGGCGGGGTGCCCGAATTGACTGGCGCTGGCCATCACGCCGCAGCGGTTGACCCAGGCGGGGAAATCGAAGGTGCTGCCGTATTCCAGGGCCGGGTGTTCGCTGGTGACTTTGGTGCTGCCGTAGAGCGAAACGGGCGGTAGCGTGGTGTAGGTTTCACCCACACCGGCGGGGGTGATGCCGAGCGGGAATGCTTGATCGGGGTCGGGGGTGAACGCGTCGTCCCGGGTGTTCATCTTCAGTTCGGCGAGTCCGGGGATGCTGTACACACGGCTGGTGGAGAGCAGATTGAACCCCGAAGCGTGTTGTTTGCAATATTCGAGCAGGTTGATGGTGCCAGCGAGGTTGTGCTCGATCAGTTGCCGGCTGCTGGTTTTGCCGTCCACGCCCGCCAGCACGCTGGGGTTGGCGGCGGCGTCGAGGACCCAGTCGCATTTTGGCAAGGAGTCGACGTCGCTTTGGTTGCGGATATCACCATGCCGAACATCGATTCCGAGGTCGAGCAGGGGCTGGCGATTGAGGTAGCTGCCGGGGCGGGACAGGTTGTCGATGCCAATGATTTTGTCGACGCCGTTGGTGGCGGTGAGCGATTTGGCAAGCGTCGAGCCGACGAAGCCGCAGATTCCGGTGATTAAGAGTTTCATGGTGAAAGGCTATCGTCGCTCGTTTTCTTGCTGCCGCTCTTGCCTGGCCTCCTCGGCGAGCTGATCGAATCGAGCCACGTAATCCGAGTGAACGGACTGCAGGTGGCTGCGAATCTGGGCTTCGGTTTCGAGCGAAACTGTTTTGAGGACTTCGACGAGATGGGTCTGGTCTTTTCGTCGCCAGGAACTGATTTTCAACTCGGCCCAATGAGGCAGATCGGCATAGTCAATCCCCGATAGAACGCCCATCTCGGTCGGACTGGGGATCTTCGTTGGCGAATCGTTGCGAGCGGTACCGCCCTCGGGCACCACATTGATCTCAACGTCCCCAAACTCCAGTGTGTGCCAACCTGAATCGGCTTTCCATGTGACGTTGAACCCGTGCTCCACCGCCACACGGATCAATCGGTCAAGGTCATCGCGGCGGATCGCCACGTCGATGTCTTCCGTTACCGCCGGATAACCGTAGCGAATCGCGGCCAACCCACCGACGATCGCGATGGGGATATTCTCTTGGATCGCCAATTTCTCAAGCGCCAGCAGAGCGCGGGTGAAGCGGTTATCACTTGAAGGGGTGTTCATCACAGCAGCGACACTTTCGGAGCGATGTTGCAATGTTTGCAATGCATGAGTAATTTCAGGCGTAAGCATCGGCGCTTGGTGTCAGACAATGGGACTTCAATGTACTAGCGTTCCTGCCCGGTCGCGTCGGTGAGGGAGTTCATGAGCACCGATCCCGCAATTACGCGCCGGGCTATGAATAAAGTTCTACTTCAGCTTGCCTTGCCAGGCATTGACGATTTGGCCGATCGTTTCGTCGAGGCTGACTCGAATGTCCCAGTCGGGGTAATGCTGCCTCATCTTGGTCAGATCGCTGTAGTAGCAGATGTGATCGCCGATTCGGTTTTCGTCCACGTAGGTGTATTGCATTGGCTTGCCGCTGAATTTTTCAGCGATCTGAAACGCTTCCAGGATGGAGCAACTGTTGGCTTTGCCAC
>Ga0163216_100495_pt1 | contig 60406 bp, 43 predicted proteins | sample SynspAceP_FD_167610 | JGI IMG/M metagenome (GOLD analysis project Ga0163216, IMG submission 167610) | Saline lake microbial communities from Ace Lake in Antarctica - Synechococcus sp. Ace-P (Illumina Assembly) | ecosystem: Environmental > Aquatic > Non-marine Saline and Alkaline > Saline ...
GCACCGAGTACCTCGGACTAACAATGCCAACCCTGCGTCGCTGCGCTCCGACTGCCTGTCCGAATGAGCGTGGAACAGTTGTCCGGATCAGCGTGGGCTGAGTGTCCGAATGGCGTGGAATCCGCAATAGCTTGAATACCTGCCAGCAATCGTCCGCTTTTGGCCGATTCTGTTGAAAAAGTAGCGGCCTTCCCATGCCGTTGGCAAAATTGCGTTGTCAGCGAGCGTGGGGGCGAACAGCATGATGGGACAGTTACCGGGAGGACAGCAGCGCTTGTTCTACTCGTTCAACCTGGAAGATCACGTCCCGGCCCAACATCTCCTGCGCAGCATCGACCAGTGCCTGGATCTCAGTGATCTGCGTGCCTACCTAGCGGATTTCTATAGCCCCATCGGGCGTCCCTCGATTGACCCGGAGTTGACGCATCGCCAAGACACCGGAGTACCTCGTCTCTCGCTGCGAGCGAAAGAAGGTGGAGATGCTTTTCGCCCAAATCTAAGGTTGAAGCCCGGGATGCCTGTATAAAACATGAACTCCTGCCGAAGGAGTAAGTAATGTCGAGGAATAGATTTAAATCTAAGGGCAGAGCGGAATCCGGAGGCTTTATTCTGTTTCCGCACGCCCTTTACGATCATCCGTCACTTGCTAGCCTGAGCGGAAACAGTACTAAGGTTCTGTTGCTGCTTATGCGGCAGTACCGGGGCAAGAACAATGGTGACTTGTCAGCGTCCTTCACTCAGGCAAAAAAGATAGGTATTGGCAGCAAAACCACTCTAGCCAAAGCGCTTCGCGAACTTCAAGAGGCCGGCCTGGTGATTCGTACCCGAGAGGGCTATTTTACAAATCCAGGCGGTCGATGCGCTCTCTACGCAGTCGCCTGGGTGCCAATTGATGAGTGCCCGGGTAAAGACCTCGAAGTAAAGCATACGACGACAGCACCGCTCAAACTGAGCAGCAAAGCCAATAAAAAGCCCGGTATCGATTGTGGACTCAGCTAAGTACATTTTCTGTACGCAGGGCGCGTTTGAGACGCGATAAAAGCCTGCGCTTGCGTACAGAAAGTGTACCGATGGAGGATATTACCTCAGTCCAGTTTCTGGACTCCTTTTTAGATATACCATTCAACTGGCGAACATCTCTGAAACTCTGTCCGTTGCTCTACTCGCCTCATATCGCTCCCATTGTCCAATCAATCGTAACTAACCGGATCAGGTGAAAAGCCGGCCTCCGTCTTCAGCATCTTCAAAATCACCAGCGCAAACGCTCGGCTCTTGGTCTCGTTATCCAGCACTTCCAGCGATAGCTTCTCGTGGTCGGTCATGGCATCGAGTACGGTGTCCAGCACGCGCTTGGGGAAAAGGCCGTGCATCACTTGCTCAACTGAGTGGTTGTCCACCTGGGCCATCACATCTTCCTGACGACTGATGCGCTGGGCTATACCGGTGAGGAACTGAAGCTGGTCCTCGTCGCTTACCTCGGCACCAAAGATATCGTTCAGCGCATCGATGATTTCCGACAGGCGCTTTTTATCGGGGTCATGGGGTTTACCGCTGCCCACATCGCTGCCTGGCTTGAGGGTGTAATCAGCGCCATCCTCTTTGGCCAGGCGCAGCTGATGCTCGGCACGCTTGCTCAGGCGGTAGTGGCTCAGTTGCAGCTCGCCCACGTCCACGTCGTCTTGTTGCAGGCGATCCACGCGCAGCAGCGGATGAAGGTGTTTGGCGAAGACGCAAAGCTGTTCCAGCTCGCGGTCTTCATAGGGGACGATCTGCGAGAGAAACTCGTACAAACGCACAAAGCTCTGCAGGTTCTTCCGGAAAAGGTCCAGCTGGTCGATCTGCTCGCCGGCCTCCTTCAACGCGTGCTCGGCTTTCTTCAGGCCGGCGCTGTCTCCGTTAGCTTCGGCAGTGCGTTTGAAGTCCAACGCATGCTGTCGTGATTCGTTGCTGAAGACATAACGCTTGGCAAAACGCTCCTTGGCAGGCGTGCAGTAGTAGCTGAGCTTGCTCGCTGCCGCCTTGGGGTCAAAGAAGGCCATGGCGAACGCCTCGACCTCCTGCCAGTAATAGATCCCTTCTGCATCCAGCTTCTTCTGCAAGTCGTAGATGATCTGCGGGTCGGTCACATCGGTCAGCTCGGCCTTGGTGTAATACGGCAAAAAGGCGTCGAGAATGTCCTGCGGCTCGTTGAAGAAGTCGAGGATGAAAGTTTCTTTGCTGTCGCCGAAGGTGCGGTTCAGGCGCGACAGGGTCTGCACGCAGTCCACGCCTTGCAGCTTCTTGTCCACATACATGGCGCACAACTTGGGTTGATCAAAGCCTGTCTGGTACTTGTTGGCCGCGATCATCACATTGAAATCCTGGGTATCGAAGGCCTTGGCTAAATCGCGGCCATTCAGCCCGGCGTTGAGCAGGCTGCTGCTTTCCGTCACTTCCTCGGGAATCACCTCATCGGCTAAAACGCTACCAGAGAATGCCACCAGTGGGTGCACATCGCTGTAACCCATCTGCTGCACATAGGACTTCACCGCCAACTGGTAGCGCACCGCTTCCTGGCGGCTACTGGCAACGACCATGGCCTTGGCCTGGCCACCGAGCAAACCACGGATGTTGGCGCGGAAGTGCTCGACAATGATCTCGACCTTTTTGTCTATGTTGTAGGGGTGCAGGCGCACCCAGCGAGCCAGTTTGATGCGTGCTTTCTTGCTATCAACCTCGTCGTCCGCTTCCTCCCCATTGGGGTGAGCGATCTTCCAGGCAGTGCTGTAGGTGGTGTAGTTGCGCAGCACGTCGAGGATAAACCCCTCTTCGATGGCCTGGCGCATGGAGTACAGGTGAAATGCTTCCGGCTTGTTGCTGGAGCTCGCCGGCAGCGTCGGGTCAGCCGGGCGACCGAACAGCTCCAGAGTCTTGGCCTTGGGCGTAGCGGTAAAGGCGTAGTAGCTGATGCGCTCATTGGGTTGGCGGGCCTGCACAGCGGCGTCCAGCAGCTCTTCGGCGCTGACTTCTTCGCCTTCTGGTGCATCACTGCCAAGAATCTGTTTCAGCTTGCTAGCCGATGAGCCCGTCTGCGAGGAGTGAGCCTCATCGGCGATAACCGCATAGCGTCCGCTGGCCAGCTTGGGATACTTGTCCAGAGCATCGAACAGCGCCGGGAAGGTCTGGATGGTGACGATGATGATGCGAGTCTGTTCGGCCAGCGCCTCGGCCAACTGCTCTGACTTGCTCTGGCTGCTGGTTTCACGGTTGATCTGCTTGACCACGCCCTGGGCATGCTCGAACTGGTAGATGGTGTCCTGCAACTGCTTATCCAACACGGTGCGGTCGGTAATCACGATGACCGAGTTGAACAGGCGCTGGCCGGCATCGTCGTACAGCGAAGCCAGTTGATGCGCGGTCCATGCGATGGAATTGGACTTGCCCGAGCCAGCGCTGTGCTGAATCAAATAGCGCTTGCCTGGCCCTTCGGCGCGGGTGGTATTGATCAACTGGTTGACCACTTCCCACTGGTGGTAACGCGGGAATATCATCGTCTCCTTTGTCACCGACGTGCCGTCAAAGCCTTCGCTGGTTTTCTTCTCGAGGTGCAAGTAGCGCCCCAACACCTTGAGCCAGGCATCAGGCTGTAACACGCGCTGCCACAGGTAGCTGGTGGCGTATTGGCTATCGTCTTCGGGCATCGGGTTGCCCGCGCCGCCTTCCGCGCTGCCGAGGTTGAACGGCAGGAAGAAGGTGTCTTTACCCGCCAGCTTGGTGGTCATCGCCACCTCGTTCTGGCCTACGGCAAAGTGCACCAGCGCGCCGCGTTTGAAGGTCAGCAGCGGCTCGGGCTTGCGCGTGAGCGGGTCTTTCACCGGGCGGTCTTGGCGGTATTGGCGCTTGGCGTTTTCCACCGACTGTTTGAACTCGCTTTTCAGCTCCAGCGTGGCGGTGGGGATGCCGTTGACGAACAGCACCAGATCCAGCCGTGGGTTATAGCCCTGCCCATTGCTACCCGCCTCGCGCGCATGCGGCGAATAGGACACCTCCGGCACTACGCGCAGGCGGTTGCACTGGTAACGCTTGAGGGTGTCCGGGTTCATGCCGTGGTCGGGCTGAAAGCTGCACAGCTCCACCTTTACCGCCGGCAGCTTAAAGCCATGGCGCAGCACATCCAGGGTGCCGCTCTGCTCCAGCTCGCGCACCAGCTTTTGCACCAGTACGTCTTCGGGGTTGCTCGGGTTGGCCTTGGCGAACTTGTCCCAACGCTCTGGCCAGGCGTCCTTGAAGTAACCGAGCACATCTTCGGTATACAGCGCGGTACGACGGTCGTAGCCGCTGGCGGTGCCGACCAGCCAGCCTTGGGCGGCCAGGGCTTCGATGATGTCCTGTTGAAACCGGTATTCCTTGCTGTCTGCCATAGCTATTCCTTTTCAGGGGCGCCTGCGCCCAGGTTCATTCAGTAGCGCTAAACCGCGCTGGCTTGTCTGAACCTTGTCTAAATCTTGTCTGAATCCGGCCGCACCAACACCCAACGACCTTTTTGCGGACTGCCTTGTTTTTCAATGGTTTGGTCACGTTTAGACATGGCGTACAGCAGATTGCGAAACTTGTTCTGCTTCTGTTTCTCGTCTAAGGCATCGGAAAGCTTGTCTAAAACAAGCCCTTTCAAGTCATCAGGGCTGGCAGAACCAAACTTGCGCAGATAGTCGTGAATCAGATCTTTGTAATACGGATCATCAAAGGCACGATTGCGTATGTACTCACCTTTATTTCCGGTCGCCTTGGCAATCTCCGCAGCCGGGTAATAGTTGGGTTTGCGCCCCTCGATCAGCCCCTGCTTGCGCAACAGAGCCGCGGCATCGTCTGTGATCGACAGCTTCTTCTGTACTCGGTCCAGCAACATCACCGTGTTCAATGGTAGGTCTTGTCGTTCCAGCAACAGTCGGGTGTAGTTTTCGTCGATCACATGGCCGTAGATTTCCAGCACCACTTTGTCTGGCGAAGACTTGCTGTAGTCGGGCAACGGGAAGTAGCGCTTGCGCTGCGATAGGGTCATGGTGCTGATACCAAAACCCATGGTATCGATCATGCTCAGGCTGACCATGGCCTGAACCAGCCAGGGATTACGGTAGCGGCTCGGCGTCACCTCCCCGCTGAAGTAATCCTCAGGCTTACCCTCGAAGAAGCCACCGGCGTTCTCGAACACAAGCCGGTCTACACGCTCGGTCAACAGAATGCGCGAACGCAACTGATAGTCCTGATGGGCGATACAGTTATGCAGCGCCTCCAGAATTACCCGGGTGTCGTACTTACTGACCTCGGTGGCCAGCAGCTGATTCTGCGGGAAGAGCTTGTAGCCGATGTTGCGGATGCGATGCAGCACCTTAGTGGTGCTGAGCAGCAAGGGCGGCCCGAAGTGCTCGTAAGCCTGCTCCTCCCCCACCAGTTTCCAGGTAATTTGCGCCAGTGCCGGCAGGAAGTGACTGGCCTCAGGCTTGCCGAGTAGCAACAGGGCCGTGCGGGTTACCCCACCCTGAATGGTGATCTTGGCCTTATCGAGAAAGGTGGCCACGTCCCAGCCGGCAATGTCTTGGGCGAAAGCCGCATTAGGGTGTTTCTCGGCAAATTTCTCGCGAGCAAGTTCCAGCGCTGCAGGGTCTAAATCATTCAGCGTTGCACCTTCGACAATTTGTGCAGACCAGTCACTCGCATCGAGCGGCTCATGCAAAATGGCCTCTAGGCGTTCCTGGCGCATTTCCACCAGCGAATCATCCAAACGCTGCCAAGCTTTGTCATGGGCGTAAACCGGCATCCGCGGCCGATGCTTGGGAATATGGAAAACCCACACCGTTTTGCCGGTGTCGTCTGTAATGAAGGACTCGACGCGGAAGCCTTCCGAATCCAGCGCCCGGCAACGCTCCAGCAAGCGTTGCCGCACGTTATCGACCGTCTGGTTGTTGAAGTCCTGAATACCCACAATGCGCAGCGTGCTGTCCTCCACCCCAATCACCAGATGCCCACCCTGCATATTCGCGATGGCCGACAGGTAGCTGATCACATCCTTGCCCTCGGCACCCATCAGGGCATGGCGCAGGTTCTTAAATTCCTTCCATTCGCAGGCGGCGTTTTCCTTGGGAAATTGCGTCAGCAGAGATTGCTGTAAGGTTTTTTCATCCATGCGTCAGGTCGCTCAGCGCAAAAGTGTTCATATTCAACGAATTATTCTGCCGGCTGCGCACCCGATTTTGCACCCGCACGCCGCCTGGGTTATTCGAGTTGACCTTGGCGAACACGCCCCAGCGCACCTGCCGCGCCCCTTCCTGGCGAACGACTAAGCAAGCCTTAGTGGTTGCCTTTTTTGCAACAACTGCCTCGCACTGCAACTCGTTGCTGTCAAAGATGTTTTTCAGGTGGCGCGAGATAACCGACTTATCTCGATCCAACAGCTCAGTCAATTGCTGCAGGCTCAGCCAGACGGTGTCGTGCTCCAGCGCGACCTGCAGCTGTGCCTGGCCGTCGGCAGAGGTAAATAGCTGAATTTGCTGCCGGCTCATTGCCTGCTCCAGGCCAACGGGCCGCAACGCTGCGGCCAGGCCTCCTTGAAGTAGCCCAGCACATCTTCGGTATACAGCGCGGTACGACGGTCGTAGCCGCTGGCGGTGCCGACCAGCCAGCCTTGGGCGGCCAGGGCGTCGATGATGTCCTGCTGAAATTGCGCTTCCTTGCTGTCCGCCATTACACGGCCTCTTCTACTAATTCAGGAGTTGGCGCGCTGGCCGGTGGCTGCCAGCCGCGTACGTCGATTTTGCCGGTGACGGCGGCGGAGATGAGGGCGGAGCGGCGCTCTTGGAGCAGCCTGACGCTTTCATTTGCATCGCTGGTTAAAGCACTGAATTTACGTATTACATCGTCGAGAAAGCCTGCAATCTGCCCTTGCTCTGTAATCGGGGGAACAGGAATGAACAGGTTGGCCATCGTCTCGGAGTAGATAACCTCAATCGTTGTTGAATTGCTCATCAATGAAAGCTGCGTTTTCAGCAGGTGACTTTCCTGAATGAGCCGACAAAGGTATGACGAAGTGATCTTCGATTTTTCTACCTGAATCCGGAGCAAGCAAGGATGGAGAATTCCGACTTCGGCGTTATCTGGCAAAATGGCGGCTCGTCCAATCGTCCCTCTGGTTGTCACTAATACATCACCTGGGAATGCAGTAAACCCTCTGAGCTCCCCGAACTTCTCCTCCGAAATAAAATTATCCCCAGCACTGAAGTCAGCATCTATAACACTGCGCTGGTTAAAAACTTTATACGGACCTTCCTTCATATCTTCCGATTTCAGGTGACTTCCAAATGGTCCTGTTTTGATAGCGCCTGGCACAGGAGAAATGAAGTGTTTTAATGCGCCTACGTGCCAATGCGCCGGTACCTCGCCCAGCCACTCCACGCCAGAGTCTTTCATCGGCACCGTGGGGTCGAGCCCTTTGGTGACGGCGTGAGAGATTACGGCCTGGCGCTTTTCCTTGAGCAGTTCGATCAGGCGCTGCTGTTCTTCGATCAGCGCGTCGATGCGAGCGGTTTCGTGTTCGAGGAAGCGGGCGATTTGGGTTTGTTCAGATAAATTCGGGGGGAACACTACTGAAGTAGCAACCACTTCTCCCATATAAACGCCTGCCTGAGCTGAACTTTTGGATCGGCCGACAAGCTGCTCTTGGAAGAATTTTGATTGTGACAAGTAGTAAAAGAAATATGGGCAATGCCGCTTGTGCAGGCGAAGGAAGCAAACGCTGCGCTGAAAGGCAAGAGACTGTTCAGCCGTGTAAACACATGACCGGCCAATCGTGCCAACGATGGTAAGCAACAAGTCCCCAACAGCTGGGAACCCATTTGAAACGATCCTTTTCGAGTCAGCCTCAGATATCAAGCTTTCGCCTTCACTGATATCCAAAAAGCCATTCTGAACATTTTTTGCACTGAGCAGAGGAACACCCGTAACTACCCTCTCAAAAGTACCGTGTGTGCCGTCCCTGATGGCCATTACCACTCTAGAGAAACGTGCTGAATACCAATGCTGCGGCACCTCGCCCAGCCACTCCACGCCAGAATCTCTGTATTCCGGATACGCTGGAAACGTACTCGGGCTTTCCATGCCCTCGCCCTGCGGGCCAACGGCTGCGCCATTGTTCAAATTTGCTCCCGGCAAATTTGTCATGCCGACAGTCCTTCAATCATCTGCTTGATACGGTCGGTGCAGGCTTTCAGGTCGCGGTCGATCTCGGCCAGCGAGCGCGGCGGCTGGAACACGTAGAAGTGGCGGTTAAAGGGAATCTCGAAGCCGACGATACCCACGTCGCCGTCTTGAGCATCGGTCTTGCTTTCGTCGATCCAGGCATCCTGCACATGTGGGATGACTTCGCGTTGGAAGTAGTCGTACACCGATTCGCCCAGCGGTACGTTCTCGTTGTCGCGCAGGCTGGCGTCGGCTTCGGGTTGGCCTTTGCTGGTGCAGATATCCGCTTCGGGGTCGCGCTCGCTCAGGGCGCTCATCAGGGCTTTTAGCTCCGGTGCGCTGAGGCTGACGCTGTGCCCAGTGAGTGCCTTTTTCAACAGCTTGCTGAACTGCTCGCGGTTGCGATGCAGTTGCCTGGCGTCCATCGCGTACAGGGCGGCCATCAGTTGTTGCTGTGCGGCACTGTCGAGCTTCTGCAGGGCTTTTTCTTCCAGCACTTTGGTAAGGCGCTCGGCGCTGGTTTGGAAGTTCAGGCGCAGTGGACGTTCGACGGTGATACGCCGGTAGCCGAAGGCGTCGATGGGGAAGATTTTGCTCTGTGCGGTTTGCTCGAAGCTGCCATAAAGACGCACCAGCTCGCTGATTTGATCCTCGGTGATGTACTGGCGCTTGCTGCCCAGCGACTTGCGCATCTTGGCGTAGTGTTGGCTGCCGTCGATCAACTGCACCTTGCCCTGGCGAGCAGCGGCCTTGTGGTTACTGAGTATCCACACATAGGTGGCGATACCGGTGTTGTAGAACATGTCGGTGGGCAACGCGACGATGGCTTCGACCAGGTCATTCTGCAGCAGGTAGCGGCGAATCTCCGACTCACCCGAACCCGCGCCGCCGGTAAACAGCGGCGAGCCGTTGAGGATGATGCCGATGCGCGAGCCACCGTCGCGCGGGTCACGCATCTTGCTGACCAAGTGCAGGAGGAACAGCAGCGAGCCATCGGACACGCGCGGCAAACCGGGGCCGAAGCGGCCGTCGAAGCCCTTTTGGTTGTGCTCGTCGCTGATCTGCTTCTGCACCTTCTTCCATTCCACGCCGAACGGCGGGTTGCTGAGCATAAAGTCGAAGTGCTTGCCGGCCAGTTGATCGTTGGACAGGGTGTTGCCGAGCTTTATGCTGGCCACGTCCTGGCCCTTGATCAGCATGTCCGCCTTGCAGATGGCATAGGACTCGGGGTTCAGCTCCTGGCCGTGCAGCGACACGCTGACCTTCTCGCTGATGGACTGGATGTACTCATCCCCCTCAGAGAGAAAGCCACCGGTGCCGGCGGTTGGGTCATAGATGGTGACGATGCTGTTGGGCGCGAGCTTGTGGTCCTGCTCGGTGATCACCAAGGAGGTGGTGAGGTGCACGATATCGCGCGGGGTGAAGTGCTCCCCGGCGGTTTCGTTGGAGCTTTCCGCGAACTTGCGGATCAGCTCTTCAAAGATGATGCCCATGCCGAAGTTGCTGATGAACTCGGGCTCCAATGGTGCGACGGCGAAACGCTGCACTACCTGATACAGCAGGTTGGCGGTTTCCAGCTGCTGCACGAAGTCTTCAAAGTGGAAGTGTTCGAAAATCTCGCGGGCGTCCTTGCTGAACGCCTGCACATAGCTCATCAGGTCGGCGGCGGTCTGGGTGTCGGACAGGGCGCCGAGAGTCAGCGGCGAACCATTGAAGAACTGCTGACCGGCAGCACGTAACAGAAACATCTCGCGCACGGAGTCAGGTCGACCTTCCTGCGCGAAGGTCTGATTGACCACCTCATCCTTGGTCGGCGCCAGCACGCACTCCATCCGCCGCAGCAGGGTGAACGGCAGAATAATGCGGCCGTACTGGGACTGCTTGAAGTCGCCGCGCAGTAGGTCTGCGATGGACCACAGGAAAGCGGCGGTCTGGGAATGGTTTTCCGTGTTCAAGCAGTTGCTCCTTAGGGGTGCGCGCAAATGAGCAGTGTAACTTAAAAGGTCGTGAGTAAACCCGGGCACTGCCTGTTCGCGCGAAGCCGCCCTCTGCCCGGCTGAGGCTCGCGCAGTTACCAAACCTGGCTATGAAGTGATGAGCTGCTTCAGGCCACCTGCGCATCGCAGGATGTTGTGGAATAGCCTTAGCCGTAATCACCAATCAAAGAGAGCACATCATCAATAAAGCGTCCCTCAGCAGGCTCGGTTCCTTCACGCAGGTAACCCGGCAACATTTGCTGAAGCTCGCTGCGATCCACCGGCTTGAACTCCAACAGGGCTTCGAGCATGGCGGGACGAAGCAGCCGGCGGTAATCAGGCGTATTCGGCAAGGCAGGACGAATGATCTGCTGATCCAGATAAAGCAGCTTCTCGCGCAGGCTGACGCCAGATTGCTGGGCTATGCGCTCGGCGTGCTCAGTCTGCTCCTCGGCAACTTGTTGAATGACCTCATCTTCGGCCTGTTCCAGCCCTACCTCCGCCTTTGGCTCGGTACGCAGTGCGGCGAGCTCCTGAAGAATAGGTTCAAGCTGAAGCTTGGCATTGCGAAACCAGTCCACTGACCATATGCGGCGAATTTGCCAGCCAAGCTGTTCCAGCACACTCTGGCGCAATCGGTCGCGATCACGTGCAGATTTGGCTGAGTGGTAGGTCGCGCCGTCGCACTCGATGCCCATAAGGTAGCGGCCGGGCTGGCCGGGGTCGCGTACGGCAAGGTCAATGAAAAAGCCGGCGACGCCCACTTGCGGCTCGCACTGATAGCCATGACGCTCCAACGCGTCGATAACAGCCACTTCAAAGTCGCTGTCAGGCTTTTTACCTGTTTCCTGGGTGTGTGGCATGTGGCCGGACTCGGCGAACTGCAAAAAGTCTCTGAGAGCCAGTACGCCGCGGCTGGAGGTGCCGGTCGCCACCACGTCTCCGGACGTGAAGGACGCAAATACCTGCATGCGCTTCTTGGAGCGGGTAAACAGCACGTTCAGACGGCGCCAGCCCGCGGCTCCGTTGATCGGGCCAAAGCGCTGAGGCACGCTGCCGCCAATCTCCATCGGCCCGTAGGTTGTGGAGATGTAGATAACGTCACGCTCATCACCCTGCACGTTTTCCAGGTTCTTGATGAATAGCGGCTCGTCGCTTTCTTCGTTGCGGCTGAAAGCCTCCTGCAACGCCATATTTTGCTTGGCCAGTTGGTCCAGGGCGCGTTGGATCTGCTCAGCCTGCTTGACGTTCATGGCAACGACACCAAGCGACTCCTCGGGGCGGTGGAGCAGGTGGTGCTCGATGGCCTTGGCAACCACCTCGGCCTCTTCAATATTGCGCTGCTCGACAAAGCGGCCGCGCGTCACCCGCACGAACTTCACCCCGAACTCGTTCGACTCGCGGTTTGGTGACGGGTAGACCACCAGATTGCTGTCATAGAACGCCTTATTGGAAAAGGCGATTAGGCTCTCGTGACGCGAACGATAGTGCCAGCGCAGGCGGCGCAACTTGAACAGCGGCATTGCCGCTTCGAGAATACTCTCTGAATCCTGCGCCAGAGAGGTTTCGTCAGAATCTTCGTCGTCATCCCCGCCTTGGCGTGAGAAGAAGCTGGTGGGGGGCAGTTGCTTGGGGTCTCCGACCACGACCAATTGGCTGCCGCGCGAGATGGCGCCCAAGGCTTCTTCGGGGCGCAGCTGTGAGGCTTCGTCCATGACGATGATATCGAAATGGACCTTACCGGCCGGTAGGTACTGGGCGACGGCCATGGGCGACATCATGAAGCAAGGCTTAAGCCCCTGCAGGGCCTCGGAGGCACGTAACATCAGAGAGCGAATGGGTGCGTGGCGTGTCTTCTTGCCTGCTTCATGTGCGAGCAGCGCAAGCTGGGTACGGTCTTTTACTCGGCCAGAGTTATTGCCATCCGGCACCTTATGCTGATCGATCTTCGCGGCCAACTGCTCACGCTGAAGTTTGGTGAGCTGGCTATCGATCTCTGCGAAGCGAGCGCGGATAGCCTCTTGATCCTTGCCGGAAAATTGGCCCAGCGCCGGATTGTTCTCAAGAATGTGCCGGGCCCAGGTATCCATCAGCCCTAGCAGGCAGGCATCCTTGGCGCTCGCTGCTGGCAGGGTTTGGTTCTCAACAGCAAAGATGACGGCCTCAAAGCCCAAGTCGGCCAGCCGCTTACGCAGTCGTCGGTACTCCAACCAATGTTCAAGCAGCTCTTCGTTTTGAGCAGCCCATTGCAGGCGTCGCTTGATGGCCGAAAGGTCATCCAGATCAATACCTTTCCACCAGTGAGCTGGCTCTATCCCAGCTTTATCAATAAAGCTGGCTGAGGCCTGCTGCCAGGCCTGCGTAGCAAAGGCCAAATGCCGCCCTATCGCATTCCACTTGGCGACCAGTTGCTCCGCCTGCTTGGTATTGCACTCTGTAAGCTGAGGTACCAGCACATGGCGTATCGGCAGTGACATCACGGGACGAATAAATGACACCGTGTGGCGCCAACTGATCAACCTGCCACGCGCCTCCGCCATATTGTCAAAACGAGGCAGCTCCTCTCCTGCAAAACATGCCAGAAGCTCCGCATTATTCTGCAGATCCGCTGCGCGCTCCTGCCAACTCTCCAGGGATTGGGCGAGCGACAGCACACGCCCGGTCGTCGGCGCTTGCTCATTGATTAGCGGCAACAGCGCATCCAATGCACCGCCCAGTTGAGTGATCAGTCGCGCGTACAGCCCTGCAGGTGCTAACAGGTTTTCTGATTTAAGTTGATGCCGATCGAGAGGAAGAAGCCCTTCCAGCTCATCACGATGAGACAGCACGTCTACGAGGTACTCTTCAAGCTCGGAGGCGTCCCCCTGCATCAGCTCCAGTATCCGAGGGCTCTCTTTAAGCAGATACTCCGCGATCCATACGTTGCCTCCAAAACCGCGCCCACACTTGTCTCGGAGCGCCCGGTACCACTCACGCAGGGCAGTGAGCTCAGCGGTTTTCGTCGCATCGCCTTTGAAATGCTCGCCCAACACATCGCGGAACGACGCATCGGTAGCCAAGCGATTTTTCTGCAATGTGAACGATATACCAGCAGGCAATACCTGAAGAGCTGCCGCCAACTTGATGCCCGGTCGCACCATGCCAAGGACTTCGGCCTTGGCTGACCGCCAGCCGCTCTTGAACCAACGAAACAGAGAGTCATCAGCGAGTACTCGCTGCAGGTCCTCCAGTCGCGTATGGCTTGGCAGACGCTCGACAGTAAAGACGCTGGCAACCCGCTCTTCCAACCGACTAATGTCCGCGAGCAGATCGCTGAGTTGAGGAAGCAGGGTATCTAGAGCGTCATCTTCGAAACGTTTATGGCGCCACCCTGCCAGAGCGAGCGGCATCTGCACCAGCAACTCAAGTAGCAAGCGCAACTGCTCCAACCCCTGCTTGTCCGTCTGGAGTGACTGGGCAGCAGCCGTTTTAGAGATAACCTGAACCAACCGCTGAGCCTTCGGCGATTCTTCAATGAGCTCTTTGGCTTCCTCGATTAATTCAAGAAGGTCGTCCAGCTTCAAGCTATTACTGTCGTTGTGCTGTCGAATTTGCGCACAAGACTGCTTGATTTTCTCCAGAGCAGAATCCGAAGTAATGACGCTGGAATGCACAGCCTGGCTCAGCGTGACCTGCTGCTCCATCAATTGATCCATGCCCTCAAGCCAGCTCTGAAGCGCCTCACAGCTAGACGCATCAAGTCGAGTGATGAGGGTCCAGTCTTCATCACCCTTCGGGAACGGCATCGCCGAAAGCACTTCTGCCACTTGCTGCATTGCCAGGGTAGAGAACGAGGCAACATCATCTGACTGAAGCTCGGTCGATGCGCTGATTCGGGCCGTGCTCAGCTCATCCAGGGACGTCACGGCTTCTTTCAGTTGATGCAGAATATCGGTCTGCTCAAGCCCGCTCACTTGCGTTTTCGTGCAGCCAAACCACGGATGAGTCTCCAGCTGCCCACTCTGACCAGCTTCCTCCGCGGTCTTTGCGAAAATATGGGAAAAGTAACCCGCTTGCTCGTAAACCTGGTTTCTATCCAGATCAACCGGGCCAGAAGGGTGGAAGTTGGTCGGGCGAACAGCAAGCATTTCGCGCAACCGAGCCGCTTGCATAAGAACCTGGTGAGCAGTTAATCCAGTGCTGGCATAGGGGGCATGCAACTGGCGAACATGCTCATTGAGCTGCTGCTTCAACCTTTCATAGTTATTAATCAAGTCGCTCAGCTGACGGGGCTGGCGAAAGCAGCCACGCGTACTAATACGCTGCCCGATGCTCGTGGCAACTGCGCTCTTTTGGCTCTTGTGACTGTGCAGTTCCAAACAAAAATCACCCAGGCCAGCACGCGTTAGCCGATTTTTTACCACCTCCAAGGCAGCGCGTTTTTCAGCCACGAAGAGCACCTTCTTCCCCTGCGCCATGGCAGCGGAGATCATGTTGGTGATCGTTTGCGACTTACCCGTGCCAGGCGGTCCTTCGATAACCAGGTCTTCGCCGCGCATTACATCGACCAATGCGCTGTGCTGGGAGCTATCGGCGTCATCAATCAACGGGTAGCTCTGATGCACATCATCGAGCTCATCGATTGCGTACTCACTGGTGAAGCCGATGCTGCCCGACGGCTCGGAGCATTCGCTACCAGCCAGACCTATAAGCCGCTGAACGAGACTGTTCTGCAGCAATGTTTGGTTTTTACCGGGCTCAAGGTCCAGATACATCATCAGCTTGCCGAACTCGAATAGCCCGAGGGAAGCAAAGCGATGCAGCTTCCAGCCGAGCTTTACTTCGAGAACAGTCTCCCGCACACGAGCGAAATACTCTTCCGGCAGCAGTTCTTCAGTGATTCGCGGCAGAGCAATGCCGAAGTCGCGGCGTAATTTTTCCCGGAGCGAGAGGTTTGTAAGGATGTCTTCGCCGGTATACACAACCTCGTATTCGAAGGTCGCGGTTCTGGGGTTAAGCTTCCCTTTCTCCAGGCGAACGGGTAACAGCATGAGAGGAGCCAGGCGTGTGCTGCTCTTCCCGACTATCGACTCGTCCCATTCGAGAAATCCGAATGCCAAGTAAAGGATGTTGGCACCGGTTTCATCCAGCGATAAACGAGACTGGGTATGCAGGATCTGCAGGCGTGACTCAAGTTCGAAGGGGTAGTAAAGCGTTTGAATAGCATCGTCTGCGTGCTTGTCGCAGGGATCCTCTGATCCTGATGGCAACTCGTAGCTGGTTTCCATACCAAGAATCTGCGCCCAGATTTCCGCAGTAGGTGGTTTTTTCAGCTCGCTGACACTGCCTGTTTGCTCGTCGTATTGGAGATAGCCGTGCTCAATCAACTGACGCTCAGTCGGTTCAGGAACCGGCGCGAAGCGCATGGTCAGCTCGCTGGTCAGCGACTCAAAAAGCTGATCGGGAAGCTCATCGATAATGCGAGCGAAACGCTTGGAGCGAGCGTGTGAGAAATTAAGCAGTCTGTTTCTTGCACTGAGGTCTAAAAGGCGGCTACGCAGTTTCTCCAAGCTTTCTGGACTATCGCTGACTGGCTCTTCAAGATCTTCCCAGCTGTATTGGTCGTCAGTTTCGCTATCTGGCGTGCTGGCCTTCCAGTTTTTATCAAAGCGGAACACTGAACCGCCACGGCCGCTGCCCTTCTGCAGTTTGCCCCGCGCGATCAAATCTTCTCGAACTGACCAATAGTCTTGGTCGGTAATTATAAAATCATGACGCTCTGCCTTGTGATCAAGGCGCTGCTTCAACGTCTTGTTCCCTACAGCAGCGCCATCTCCAGGCACAAGCTCCAGCATCCAGTCCTGTACAAGCTTCGCTTCATTAACTGCCAAAGGTCGGTTGGCTGGCGTTTGCGCCGTCATGTGAATAATCCATTGGGAAACGTTGATGCAGATGCAGGCCTTGCTTGTCGAGACAGACGATCGGGAGGCGGGACATTGAAAACGTCTCAAATGCTACTGACTTGCAGAAGCCATCCTTGGTGTCCTACGGCAAAACTGTGACTGCGTTGGCATTACAGTAGCGTGCAGGGCGTCCGTGGTAAAGATAGAGCGACTGATAACTAAACACAGCGAGCAGGAGTGGCCGACACAGATAAGAGACAACTCCAACGAACGTGGCTATTTCGGTGCCCTCGTTCATTTTTAGCGCGGAAAAGTGTCAGGTTTTGTACGGTTCCTGTAGCTCACCCATTGTGAATTTTCATATTAAAATCAATAATCTGACTAAATTTAAAAGATGGGCTCTAGTGACGCCACGGAATACCACCGCTGATAGCCTAGCGCGGGTGTACTGGCTACTTTTAGTGCTCTAGGTATAGCGCGGCTGGGTGGGTGGTCGCGCTGTGACAGCGCAAGGCTGCGAGGAGGACCGCCTACAGGTCTATTGGCATCCACGGATGGTTTACAATATCTCCCAAGGTAACGACCTGCCACGCCCCCTGGAAACCAAAGGCAGCCTTGAGACGGTCAAGCGCGTATCCCATCGGCTGAACGAGATCATGACCTACGCAGTTAACTCCGGCCTGATACAGGCCAGATGAAGAAACGCCGACCGCACACCGTTCCTCTAACCCCGCAAACCCTCGCTACCCTTGAGGCAGTCAAACCCTGCAGCGGGCATCGCGAGTATGTATTCCCCGCAGATCGCAACCCACGCGACCACTGCAACAGCCAGACCGCTAACATGGCCCTGAAACGCATGGGATTTGACGGTCGCTTAGTCAGTCACGGCATGCGCTCCATCGCCAGCACTACCTTGAACGAACACGACTTTTCCCAGACACAACATTTTCAACGCCCCTGCAGATGCTCCGTTGGCACCATCCGCTGATGCAGCACAGCAAATACCACTAGCTGCTTCTTTTCCAACCGGTAGTAGAGCATGTGACTGCCATACGGAAAACTGAACACCCCTTCACCCACATCCAGCCTGGCCAACCCCTGAGCGGGAAACTCGGCTAATAGCTCCATGGTTTCCCTCGCACCCTGCAGGTACTTTCTGGATTGCTCCTGCCCCCAGGTGTCCACTGTGTAACGGCGGATAGCTTTCAGATCCTGCTGTGCATCACGGGTTAAACGAAAGCCAAACGCCATCAGTCATCGTTTCCCTGCAGCAAGCGGTCAAAGAACTCCTCGCCATCCACTGTCTCTCCGGCTGCAATCTGCTCCTTGGCGCGCTCTGCCCTCAGCTGTAGTAGCTCCAGCTTCAATACTTCACTGCTGACAAAGTCTTCAGCCGCAACCAGTACTGCCACCGGCTTGCCATGCTTGCTGATGTGTACCGGCTCTCGCTGAGCCTTCAGCAACACCTCACCAAAGTGAGCCTTTGCTTCGTTTGCTGTCATTAGGTTCATAGCCATAGCCTCCCACTAAAACCCCAGCCTTATAAAATCGTGCGTTTCGTACGAATTGCATGAAACGAATGAATCGTTCGTATCATCCAGAGTTTAGCACAATGGTGCTTGCCGGGCTGAATGAAGCCCAGAGTCACGCCGGTCTCTTTGCTCCAAAAAACATCGCCTTGCTGGTGAATTCTGTGCCGTTATCACAGATTATTTTCAGCGGTTGGCCTGCAAGGCGAGACAGAAACCCGCATAAATTTTCTCGCCGAACTGCACCACCGGTAGCAGGAAAAATCCTCAACAGCAAAAATGATGTACCCCTCGATGTATCCCCAGAAAATTATTAACTAGCATATCCCTTTAATTTCATAATCTTACGGATCGAAGAAAGGTGACCCCGGCAAGCAAAAAAGGCGTCCCAGGACGCCTTTTTTCTGGCCGGGATTTACTCCGCCACATACGCCCCCTGCTCCCGCGCAGTCCTGACCAGCAGCTCCTCATTGATGTCTGCAATCGACTTGGCGCCGGTGAGTACCATGGCGACTTTCATTTCCTTTTCGATCAGGTTCAGCAGGTTGGCGACGCCGCTTTCGCCGGCGGTGGCCAGGGCGTAGATGAAGGGTCGGCCGAGCAGGGTGAAGTCGGCGCCGAGGGCCATCATGCGGACGATGTCCAGGCCGGTGCGGATGCCGGAGTCGACCAGAATCTTGATCTGCCCTTTGACGGCGTCGGCGATGGGCGGCAGGGCGCGGGTGCTGGACAGGACGCCATCGAGCTGGCGACCACCATGATTGGATACGACAATGCCATCGGCACCGAAACGAACGGCTTCGCGGGCGTCCTCGGCGTCGAGAATCCCCTTGATGATCATCGGTCCTTCCCAGAAGTCCCGAATCCACTGCAGGTCCTTCCAGGAAATGGAGGGATCGAAGTTGGCGCCCAGCCAGCCGATGTAGTCGGCCAGCGCGGTGGGGTTTTCCCGGTAGAGGGAGATATTGCCCAGATCGTGCGGCCGGCCATGCAGGCCGACATCCCAGGCCCAGCGCGGATGCAGGGCGGCCTGGCACATGCGGCGCATGGCGGAGTACTGGCCGCTCATGCCGGAATGCGCATCGCGATAGCGTGAGCCGGGCGTGGGCATGTCGACGGTAAACACCAGTGTCTTCACGCCAGCGGCCTTGGCCTGCTCCAGAGCGTGCTTCATGAAACCGCGATCCTTGAGCACATAGAGCTGGAACCACATGGGCCGGTCGATCGCCGAGGCGACTTCGGCGATCGGGCATACCGAGACGGTGGACAGGGTAAAGGGAATACCCTTTGCCGTGGCCGCGCGGGCAGCCTGGACTTCACCGCGGCGGGCGAACATGCCGGTCAGCCCGACGGGCGCCAGCGCCACTGGCATGCTCAGGGTCTCGCCAAACAGCGATGTCTCGAGACTCACACCCTCGACATTCTTCAGCACCCGTTGCCGCAGCGCTACGTCGGCGAGATCGGAGACGTTGCGTCGCAGCGTGTGCTCGTCGTTGGCACCGCCGTCGATATAGTCGAACAGAAAGCGTGGCAACCGGCTTTTTGCCGCCGCCCGATAGTCGTTGGGTGAAGAGATGATCATAGGAGGTGGTACCTTTTGATAATAGAAAGCCATGCCGCGCCAAGTGAGCATGCCAAGTTCAGAGCGATTAGGGAAATGCTCTATAAGTCTCAGAGCGGGCCGCTGACGCCCTGCCACCGTCTGATTGGCGCACTGCAGCGCATTTGCGTATTCTGCTCCCAACCCTTGGTGCATTGTGGACTTGCCTGCGCCATCGAGGCAGGGGCCTTGTGACGAATGGCCACCTTGGCATGGATATCCGGGACGCACTATGCTGGAACAGACGCTGGTACAAACGCTTCTTCTATTGGGTGCTACCGTTCTGGTGGTGCTGGTCTTTCAGCGTCTGCGCGTACCCTCCAGCCTGGCCTACCTGCTGGTGGGCGTACTCCTTGGCTCGCATACGGCGGGGCCGGTGGTGGAGATGCCCTATATCAGCGCGATCGCCGAGTTCGGCATCGTCTTTCTGCTGTTCACCATTGGTCTGAGCTTTACCCTCTCGCAGATTTACGCCATGCGCCACAGCATTCTGGGGCTGGGAACGGCGCAGGTGGCGCTGACCACGGCGGTGATCGGCACAGGGGCCTGGTTGATCGGGGTGCCGGCGGCGGCGGCCTTTGTCGTCGGCGCGGTATTCGCGCAGTCCTCCACCACCGTGATCAGCCGCCAATTGACCGAACAGGGCGAGAATGACACCCGGCACGGGCGCCTGGGCACGGCGATGTCGGTATTCCAGGACGTCACTGCGGTGCCCTTCGTGATCATCATTCCGGTACTGGGCATGGCCGCAGCATCGCAGATCGCAGGTTCCTTGGGCATGGCGCTGCTGAAGGCGCTGGTGGCACTGGCGGTGGTCCTGGTCGCTGGACGCTATCTGCTGCGTCCGCTGTTCCACCTGGTCGCCGAACGGCGCTCGGCAGAGCTGTTCACCCTGACCGTGCTGTTCGTCTCCCTGATCGCCGCCTGGACCACCAGCGCGCTGGGGCTGTCGATGGCGTTCGGTGCCTTTCTGGCAGGGATGGTGCTGGGTGAGACCGAGTTTCGCCATCAGGTCGAATCGACCATTCGTCCATTCCGTGATGTGCTGCTCGGGCTGTTCTTCGTCAGCATCGGCATGCTGGTCGAACCCGCCGTGTTACCGGACATCTGGCTAGAGGCCGTGCTGTGCGCGCTGATCCTGCTGGGCAGCAAGATTCTTCTAGTGGCGGTGATCGTCAGGCTCTCCGGCATCGATGCGCCGACAGCCTTGCGCACCGCACTGATTCTGGCGGTGGGCGGCGAGTTCGGCTTCGCGCTGATCGCGATAGGCCTGAGCGGCGGCGTGATCGACAGCCATCTGGCGCAGATACTGCTGACCTCGGTGCTGCTGTCGATGGTGCTCGCGCCCTTCATCATTCGCTACAACCTGGTGCTGTCGCGCTGGCTGCTGCGGCGCAAGGTGGCGACGACGAAAGAGCCCCTGGACACCATCGAGAAGCCGGACCTGTCCCGCCATGTACTGATCTTCGGCTACGGCCGGACCGGGCAGATCGTCGGCCGCTTTCTCGAGGACGAGGGCCTGCCCTTCGTCGCGGTGGATGTCGACCCCGGTATCGCACGCGAGGCCCGGCTGGCCGGCCAGGCGGTGTACTACGCCGACTCCACCGACCCGACCGTGCTCGAAACACTCGGCATTGCCAGCGCCTCGCTGGTAGTGATCTGCCACAACGACAAGACCGCCGCGCTCAAGACCCTGATCAATGTACGCAGCGCGCGCCCCGATGTGCCAACGGTGGTGCGCACGCGCGACGAAAGCCACGTGGAGGAGCTGCGAAAGGCCGGCGCTTCGGAAGTCATCCCCGAAACCCTGGAAGCGGGCATGACCCTCGCCTCGCATGCGCTGTTGACACTGAACGTCCCCAGCTACCGGGTCACGCATTACCTGCAACAGCAACGTACCCGCCGCTATCCGATGCTGAAGGAGCTGTTTCGCGGTAGCCTGGGTGATTTGCAGGCCGACAGCACGGAACTGGAGCGATTGCATTCGGTGCGGATCGACGCCGGTAGCCATGCGGTCGGCAAAGCCCTCGGCACGCTGGAGCTGGGCGAGGTGCTGATCACCGCGATGGTGCGGGCCGATCAGCGCCTGCGCTACCCCGCCGCCACCATCGAACTGTTGCCGGAAGACGTTCTGGTGCTGCTGGGTACCCCCGATGCGCTGCAGCAGGCGGCGCAGTATCTGACCGGCGTGCCGGACCTCGGCTGAGCGGCGAACTGTGACGCAGTTCGCCATCCAGAGCAGAACAGCCCGCCCAGCAGTATTGTCTGGCGTCGCCGAGCGGTACCATGGGCAGCCTCGGCGATCAGCGCCAAGCACCGCGCGGAAACGCGCAGTAAAAACCTGCAGAATAGATCCCTGTCCCGTATGAAGTTGGCATGCCCGGCCTGGCCGGCCCAGATTTCCTCACACACCTGGCGCTGCGAAAGCGTTAGAATCCACGCTGAGATAGTGCCGCGGCTGACCTGCCGTGGCCTTGCCGATTCTCGAGCAGGCTGCGCAGTGTCCAGCCAGAAGGGCTTATGAATACTCGGATGAAATTGCCTGATATTGCCTGGTACCTGCTGCAATGCAAGCCGCGCCAGGACTTCCGTGCCCACGAGCACCTCACGCGTCAGGGCTTCGAATGCTTCAACCCGAGCATTCAGCTGCAGACGCTCAAGGCCGGGGCGATCAAGCAGAAAGTTCAGCCGCTGTTCCCCGGCTACATCTTCGTGCGGGTCAAGGCCGAGGACAACTGGACCGCCCTGCACTCCACCCGCGGCGTCACCCGGATAGTCGCGTTCTCCGGCAAACCCTGCAAGGTACAGGACGACATTGTCCAGCATCTGCAGGAGCGCTGCGCCAGGGTCGAGGAAACCCAAGCGCTGAACCCCGGCGACCGCATACACGTCAGGGTCGGCCCCTATGCCGAACTGGATGCCATCTTTGTCGCCATGGACGGTGATCAGCGGGTCATGCTGCTGCTCAACGTGCTGAACCGCGAACAGATGATCAGGGTGCCGCTGAAGCACGTGGTGTGCTGAGCGGACAGCCAGGACTCAGCCTGCACCGGGCGGGGTGTACTCTGCTACAGTAGCAGCCCGTCACCGCTGCCGATCCGACTCCATGCCCGACCGCCTGACCCTCGAACGCCACCAGTTGCGCCTGTACCTGTGCGCCGTCGCACTCGGCCTGCTGCTCGGCACCCTGGCACCCACATACAGCGCCTGGCTGGAAACGCTGTTGTGGCCGACCCTCGGGCTGCTGCTGTATGCCACCTTCGTCCAGGTACCGCTGCTCGAGCTGCGTGAGGCACTGGCCGACCGGCGCTTCGTGGCGGCCGCCGTCATTGGCAACTTCGTGGTGCTGCCACTGGTGGCCTGGGCCATGCTGCCGTGGCTGCCGGATGATCCGGCACTGCGCCTGGGCGTGCTGCTGGTGCTGCTGGTCCCCTGCACCGACTGGTTCATTACCTTTGCCCATCTGGGCGGCGGCAGCACCAGCCGGGCCATCTCCCTTACGCCGATCAATCTCCTGCTGCAGCTGCTGCTGTTACCGCTGTACCTCTGGCTGATGCTGCCAGACAGCAGCTTGCAACTGACGCTCGATGCACCGCACCTGCTCGGCGCCGCACTGGGGCTGCTGGTGGGGCCCATGCTGCTGGCGCTGCTGACCCAGCGCTGGATGCGCAGCGCGCCCGCGCGCGCGCGCGTGGGAGAAGGGCTGGCCTGGTTGCCGGTGCCCTTGCTCGCACTGGTGCTGCTGATGATCTGCGCCAGCAACAGTCAGGTACTGGAACAGGCCAGCCCTCTGCTGCTCGCCGTGCTGCCGGTCTTCCTGCTGTTCCTGCTGATCGCCGGTGTGCTGGCTCGCGGCCTGGCGCAGCTGTTCAGGCTCGACATCGCGGCCGGCCGGACGCTGGCGTTCAGCTTCGGCACGCGCAACTCCTTCGTCGTCCTGCCGCTGGTGCTGGCGCTGCCGGCCGGCTGGGAGATCGCCGTCGTGGTGGTGGTCCTTCAGTCGTTGGTGGAACTGACCGCCATGCTGGTCTATCTATGGTGGGTGCCAGGCAGGTTGTTTCCTCAGGACTGAACCCGCTGCAGGGTAACCAGGTAATCAGGATGGCTATTCATGGATATTGAAATCATCGAAATACGCGACCATCTGAGTCGCTTCCCGCCCTTCGACGGCCTGCCGGAAGACATTCTCGGCGAGGTGGCAAGGCAGGTGGAAATCAGCTATTTCAAGGCCGGCACCGACATCCTGCTGTTCGACCAGGACATCCAGTTTCTGCACTATGTACGCAGTGGCGCGGTGGACGTTTTCCGCCGCAATGGCGATCTCTACAACCGCCTGACCGAGGGCGATATCTTTGGCCACTTCGGCTTGCTGCGTAATAACAAGGTGCGCTTTCCAGCCCGGGCGATTGAAGACAGCCTGATCTATTTTATTCCCGCCAATCTGTTCGACCGCCTGTGTGAGGAACACGAGACCTTCGCCGACTTTGTGGAGGCCGAAGGGCAATCGCGGTTGAAAACCGCTGTCGACAGCCAGAGCAAGGCCGGCGAGCTGATGCAGATCAAGGTGCGCAAACTGATCAGCCGTCTGCCGATCATGGTGCCAGCGCATATGTCGGTCAGGGAGGCAGCTGGGGTGATGACGGCGGAGAACGTGTCCTCGCTGGTGATTGTTGACAGCATGGCCGCCGTGGATGGCACGGGAACACTGCCGGCTGCCGGCCCTGGTGCCGGCATCATGGTCGGTATTGTCACCGACCGGGATTTTCGTACCCGGGTGGTGGCCGAAGGGCTGACCCAGGACACCCCGATAAGCCAGGTGATGTCACCCAGCCCGATTACCGTGCAGGCCGAGGATTCGGTGTTCGATACCATGCTGTGCATGCTGCGTAACAATATCCATCACCTGCCGGTGATCCAGCGCAAAAGGCCGATTGGCCTGATCAACCTGACCGATATCATTCGCTTTGAATCCCAGAGCAGCCTGTACCTGGTCAGTAATATCTTCAACAAGCAGGACGTCGCTGGGCTGCAGGGGCTGTTGCCGGATATACGCGCCACCTTCGTGCGCATGGCCAACGATGAAGCCACCGCACACATGATCGGCAGCACCATGGCCGGAATTGGCAGAGGCTTCAGCCAACGCCTACTGGAGCTAGCCGAGGCCGAGCTGGGGCCGCCGCCAGTACCCTACTGCTATATGGCGCTTGGCTCAATGGCGCGCGACGAACAGTTGGTGGTGACTGATCAGGATAACGCGCTGATCCTCGATGACCGCTTTGATCCCAAGCTGCACGACGACTACTTCTTCAAACTGGCGACCTTCGTCAGCGACGGCCTAGCGGCTTGCGGTTACACCTACTGCAAGGGCGGCATCATGGCGACCAACCCCAAGTGGCGCCAACCTCTGAGCGTCTGGAAGCAATATTTTACCCAATGGATAGAACGGCCCAATCCGGAAACCCTGCTCAACAGCTCGATCTTCTTTGATCTGGACAGCGTTTACGGCGAGGCTGATCTGGCCGAAACCCTTAAAGACCTGCTCGCGACAAAGGCCAGCGCCAGCGAGCCCTTTCTCGCCAGCCTGGCGCGCAATGCCTTGAACCGCACACCCCCGCTGGGGTTTTTCCGCACCTTCGTGATGGAGCAGGACGGTGAACACAAGAACATCATCAACCTCAAGGGCCGTGGCACTGCGCCGCTGACCGATCTGATCCGTGTACATAGCCTGGCCTGCGGCTCCAAGGCGCAGAATTCCTTCGAGCGGCTGGACGCCATTGCAACCACGCGGTTGATGCCACCTGAAGCCATCACGCGCCTGCGCTACGCGCTGGAGTTTCTGTCCATGGTGCGAATCCGCCACCAGGCGCGGGATATCGAACAGGGCCGTGAGCCGAACAACTACATTCAACCTGAAACCATACCGGCAGCGGATCGGCATAATCTCAAAGAGGCGTTCCAGGTACTAAGCAACGCGCAAAAATTTCTGCGCTACCGCTACCCTTCGCTGCAATCCATGCGCACGCTATGAGCAAAGTGGCCCCCGCCAGTCCGGACTGGCAGAAGATTTTCAGCAACCTGGCCAATACCGCACGGGATGAGCGTCTGGTGCGCTATTACCAGGCCGGCGCCGTGGCGGCTGATACCCCACTGAGCGAGGTCGAGCTGATCGCCATGGATATCGAGACCACCGGGCTGGACCCGAGCCGCGATGCCATCGTCAGCATTGGCCTGGCGCCCTTCAGCCTGCAGCGCATTCGCTGCGCGCAAGCCCTTTATCATGTGGTCAAGCCGATCGCCGAGCTAAGCAACAAGTCCGTCACGCTGCACCGTATTACCCATAGCGAGATCAGCAACGCACCCGGGCTGGACGAGCTGCTCGGCACGCTGCTGGAGAGTCTCGCGGGCAAGGTTGCCGTGGTGCATTACCGGAATATCGAGCGCGGCTTTCTGAGCGAGGCTGTGCGCTATTTTATTGGCGAGCAACTGCATTTCCCGGTGATCGATACCATGGAACTGGAAGCCCGCCTGCACCGGGGCGTAAACCAGCCTGGCTGGTTCGCCCGGCTGCGCGGGGTCAAACCCACCTCCATTCGCCTGGCCGACAGCCGCCTGCGCTACGGCCTGCCGCACTACCAGGCACATCATGCACTGGTCGATGCGCTGGCCACCGCCGAGCTGCTGCAAGCGCAGGTGGCCACCCACTACCATCCGGATATCGCCATTCGGGAGTTGTGGAACTGACGCTGGGCAATACATTCGGGCAATAAAAAAGGCGCGACCTTTGCAGGTCACGCCTTTCTTGAACTGCTTACCGCGATGGGCTACCGGGGTTCAGACATCAGCCCCTTGACGATCGAGATACACCCGACCAGCAGCACCAGCGTAAACGGCAAGCCAGTGGATACCGCCATGGCCTGCAAGGCGACCAGTCCGCCACCGAGCAGCAATGCGATAGCAATCACCCCTTCGATGACGACCCAAAACACCCGTTGCGGTACTGGCGCATTGACCTTGCCACCGGCGGTGATGGTGTCGATCACCAGTGAGCCTGAGTCCGACGAGGTAATAAAGAACACGATCACCAGGATGATGCCGATAAACGAGGTGATTTCCGCCAACGGCAACTGACCCAGCATCGCAAACAATTGCAGTTCCAGCGCCGCATCCTGCACACCGGTAAAGCCATCGTTAACGAACTGGCCGATACCCGTACCGCCAAAAGCGGTCATCCAGAGTACCGATACCAGCGAGGGGACCAGCAATACCGCAATCAAAAACTCGCGGACGGTACGGCCACGGCTGACCCGCGCAATAAACATCCCGACGAAGGGCGACCAACTGATCCACCAGGCCCAGTAGAACGCCGTCCAGCCTTGACTGAAGTTGGCGTCTTCACGACCAATCGGGTTTGACAGTGCCGGCAGGTGCTGCAGGTAAGAACCCAGATTGCTGAAGAACCCGGTCAGGATCGCCAGGGTCGGCCCGACGACGATGACAAAGCCCAGCAGCAGGATCGCCAGGATCATGTTCAACTGCGACAGGCGCTTCACGCCCTTGTCCAACCCGGCCAATACCGAACACAACGCGATAGCCGTAATACCGATAATCAGCAATACCTTGCTGGCGTCAGTAGCGGCAATGCCAAACAGATGGTCTATACCGCCTGCGGCCTGTTCAGCACCGATACCCAGCGAGGTCGCCAGACCAAAGAGCGTGGCAAATACCGCCAGGATATCGATGATATGGCCCGGCCAGCCCCACACCCGCTCACCCAGAATCGGATAGAAGATCGAGCGGATACTCAGCGGCAGACCCTTGTTGAAGGAGAACAGCGCCAGCGCCAATGCCACAATCGCGTAGATCGCCCAGGGATGCAGACCCCAATGGAAGATGGTCGCGGCCATGCCCAGGCTGGCCGATGCCTGGGCATCACCAACGGCGCCGCCCAGAGGCGCCCAGTCTGTACGCAGGCCATCTTCACCCACTACCACGCCACCCATGGAGGCAGAGAAGTGCGACATGGGCTCGGAGACACCGTAGAACATCAAACCGATGCCCATGCCAGCAGCGAACAGCATGCTGAACCAGCCCATATAGGAATGATCAGGTTTGGCATCCATACCACCGAGGCGCACCTTGCCCAGTGGCGAGACAATCAACACCAGGCAGAGAATCACGAAAACGTTGGCCGCTGCGAGGAAAAACCAGGCCAGGTTGCCGGTCAGCCAGTCGCGAATAGCGTTGAAAATAGGGCCGACATCGTTCTGCAGCGCCAGGGTAATGATCACAAAGGCGACAATGGTCAGCGCCGAGATACTGAAAACCTTGCCGTGAATATCAAGCGCAAAGGAAAACTGGCCCTTGATATTATCCTGGCCAATAACGTAATCAGTATCGATCAAGGTGGATTCGCCAGAGGGCGCAGGGATCGCGTCCAGGGCGGGATTTTCCGGTTCGCTACCGGTATTCAAAGAGGGGTCTTTATCATCCATCACGGTCTTGCTCCTGAGTGAAGGCGGCCAGCTGTACCACCACCGGAACAGGACAAGACAACGGTTTCTTGGCCAGCCTGGTGCGCAACTCAACCATGCTCGACGGAAAACCGGTACAGACTACCGATCAACAGCCTTTTGGCGACAATCGTCACCAATAAGCCACCATGATAGCGATTTATGGAACATTTGGGAAACGGCAGGGTCAAATTGCCCCGCAAAAACGCCTATATCACAGGGTAGATCAGGACCCAGACTGCAGTATAGCCAAGGCCACTCGGGGCGAATAACCGTACGCCTTCATCAGCGCCTTGAGCTCGTCATTGAATGCGAGCTCCTGTTGCAGGCCAGCGTCCTGCTTCATGTTTTCCAGTTGGGCCAGTTGTTGCGCAAGCTTGCGCTCTGCAGCCCGAAATTCAGCTAGATTGGTCATAACGTACCTTGAATATAAGGAGAAAAAGCCTGCGACGATTCTACACCATAGAACTGAGAGTTAGACGTGTCCTCACGCACAGGTTAGCCTGTTAAACATGTCAAAACTTCTCTTCGACACGCTCTTCAGAAGGCTGGCCAGTGGCGCCAGCCTATGTTGCCTGCTATTTCTAAGCGCCTGTGGCGGCAGCGATCCCGCCACCCCAAGCAGGAATACACAACCGCTGGCAGAACGTCAGGCCGATAACATGATGGTGTCGGCCGCCCATCCGCTGGCGGTAGAGGCCGGGCTGGACATGCTGCGCCAGGGCGGGCACGCGGTGGATGCCGCTATTGCCGTGCAGATGGTACTGGGCCTGATCGAATCGCCCGAGACCGGCATTGGCGGCGGCGGTTTTTTACTGCTGCATCAAGCCGATCACCATCACCCGATGGTCTACGATGGCCGCGAGACCGCTCCAGCCGCCGCAATGCCCGACCGGTTTCAATGGCGGGGCAGATCCTTACCTCTGGCTGCCGCGATTCCGAGCGGCGCGTCCATCGGCGTACCGGGGCTGGTATCCATGCTCGCGATGGCCCACCAGGAACATGGGCGCCTGCCCTGGGCCAGGGTTCTGGCGCCCGCCATTGCGCTTGCCGAGCAAGGCTTGCCGATGCCGGCGCGACTGCAAAAGCAGATCGAGTCTGACATATCGCTGCGGTTGTTCAGTGACACGCGCCGCTATTACCGCCAGCAAGCCGCAGCAGAGCCAGCCATATTGCATAACCCCGAACTGGCGGAGACCTTGCGCCAATTGGCCGAGCAGGGTCCCGAGGCATTCTATCAGGGCCCGATTGCGGAAAAATTGCTTGAGCGCGTCAGCCAGGCGCGTTGGGGCGGTAGCGATATGACGGCGCAGGACCTGGCCGGCTACAGCGCCATCAAGCGCGATGCGGTATGCGCCCCCTACCGTGAATGGACGCTGTGTGGCGCTCCGCCGCCCTCCTCCGGCGGCGTCACTGTGCTGCAGATCCTGGGCATGCTGGAACATTTTGATCTGAGCTCGCTGCCGCCAAGCAGCCCCGCGGCGCTGCATCTGATAACGGAAGCCAGCCGCCTGGCGTTTGCCGACCGCAATGCCTATATCGGTGATCCCGACTTTGTTCAGGTGCCGGTCGATGGACTACTGAATCGGGATTACCTGTGGGCGCGCGCGCAGTTGATCAATGCCGATCAAGCCTTGGCCAGCGTATACCCCGGCGAACCCGGCAAACAGACAGAAATGCGTGATATCGAACAGGCCCCGGACGCAGCCGAACAAGGCACATCGCATTTCAGTATTGTCGATTCAGAAGGCAATCTGCTGGCGCTGACCAGCTCCAACGAAGCACCCTTTGGCAGCCGCATGCTCAGTCAGGGTTTCGTGCTGAACAACCAATTGACCGATTTCAGCTTCGACCCGCAATTGCCCCACAAGGCCCATCCCAATGCCGTGGCAGGTGGCAAGCGACCGCGCAGCTCGATGGCGCCTATAGTGGTGCTGGACGCCCAGGGCGAGCCGCGGCTGGTAATAGGCTCGCGCGGTGGGAGCCGAATCATCGGTTATGTGGTCAAAGCCCTGGTCGGTGTGCTTGACTGGGAGCTGGATGTGCAGGACGCGATTGCCCTGCCCAACCATGTGGACCGTGGCCTGGGCCTGGAAATTGAAGCCGGCACGCTGCTCGAGCAGTACCAGGCCGAGCTGGCCGCGCTCGGCCATGATGTTCAGGTGCTGCCGATGACCAGTGGCCTGCACGGGATTGAACGGGTCGGTAATCAGTGGCGCGGTGGTGCCGATCCGCGGCTGGACGGCGTGGCCTTGGGTGACTGAACCTGCCCGCGCTCGTCCGCAGTGGTTTTATCAGGTGGGGCCGCTAACCGGTGCTACCGCTAAGGAGTGAGGCATGACCGTCATCGCTTTTCCAATGCCGCCGCGGCAGCACACCTCCACGGGCGCGCTGCGCCGTGTTGGCGTTGAACTGGAAATGAATGGCCTGACGCTGGACCAATTGGCGCAGCTGTCCGCAAAATTTCTGGGTTGCGAGATCGAGCACACCAGCCGTTACGAGCGCACGCTGCAAGGTGATTCTGCCGGCCCCTGGATTGTCGAGCTGGACTTCCGGCTACTAAAACGCCTAGGCCGCCAGCAACGCAGCAAGGATGATCTGGGCGATGACCTGAGAAGCTCCGCCGAGGACATGCTCAAGTGGCTGACCGACAGCCTGGTCCCGCATGAATTGATCAGCCCGCCCTTGCCGCTGGATCGCCTGCACGAAATCGACGGGCTGATCGCCCATCTGCGCAACGCCGGCGCCAAAGGCACCGGTGATCGCATGACCAATGCCTTCGGCATGCAGTTCAACCCCGAGGTGCCCGACACTGAAGCAGACACCATCAGCGCCCACCTCAAGGCGTTTATCTGCCTGTACGAATGGCTGCTCAAGCGCGCCAATATCAACCTGACACGACGTCTGACCAGTTATGTGGATCCCTTCCCAAGCGTCTATGTGCGGCAGATGATCACCCTCGCCTATTGGCCGAGCATGCCGCAGCTGATCAGCGATTACCTGCGCGATAACCCGACGCGCAACCGCGCCCTGGATATGCTGCCGCTGTTCAAATATCTGGATGAGGAACGAGTGCTCGCAGTAACCGGCGACGCGCTGGTCAAGGCGCGCCCGACCTTCCATTATCGCCTGCCCGACTGCCTGATTGATCAGCCCGGCTGGGGCCTGCACCTGGCCTGGGCGGACTGGCTGGAGGTGGAACGCCTGGCCTGCGACCGCGAGCGGCTGGACGCCTGTTGCGAAGCCTATCGGCAACACCTGGACAGCGGCCTGAGCCGGCTGCTGACTGACTGGGCAGACCAGGTGGCCCACAATTGGCTGGATGCTACTGTATGAAGAAAATAACCGTTGCCGTCACGGGCCCGCGCCGCGGTGCTTTCGGTCCCCGCTTTCTGGTCGCCTGTGCGGTGCGCTGGTACGGCGCCATTCCGCTGCAGGTGCGGCCGGGTGATGATCTCAAATCTCTGGAGTACGACGCTGTTGTGGTGACCGGCGGGCACGATATCGATCCGGTTATCTACGCCGCAGAGCCTGAAGTGCAGCCCAAATACGATCCCGAGCGTGACGCGCTGGAAATGGCGGTTATTGATGACGCACTGGCCCGCGACCTGCCACTGCTGGGGATTTGCCGGGGTGCACAACTGCTCAATGCGCGGCGCGGCGGCAATCTGTTTCAGGAGCTCAAATCACATCGCAAGATGACCTCCAATCGCTGGACCATCCTGCCGTTGAAAATGCTCAAGGTTCAAGCCGATAGCCGTTTGTGGCGCTTGCTGATGGCCGACGACTGCCGCATCAACAGCCTGCACAATCAGGCCATCGACCGGGTGGGTGAAGGGCTGGTGGTCAGCGGGCGCGACCTGGACGGCATTGTGCAGGCCGTTGAAGATCCGCACAAAGCCTTTCTGGTCGGCGTGCAGTGGCACCCGGAATTCCTGTTGTTCTTCCGCCGCCAACGCCTGCTGTTTCAGGCGCTGATTCAGGCCGCTTCGCGCCCGCAAACCTGATTACAGCGGCTAATTACAATGCCAATCCGCTGATCCGACGCACAGGCGTTTGTATCGCCTGCTCGAATACACCATCGCGCGCTTCAACCAGTGTGAAATGCTGACTGGCGCGGGTGATGGCGGTGTAGACCAGCTCCCGGGTCAATACCGGGCTGCGAGCATCCGGCAGCACCAGTGCCGCATGATTGAACTCCGAACCCTGGGACTTGTGTACGGTCATGGCAAACACCGACTCAACCTCGCTCAAGCGGCTGGGCAGCACAAAGCGAATGCCGCCCTTGCCGTCATTGCGGGCAAAGGCCACGCGCAATTCATCGCGCTCCACGCCCCCGGCCTGCAACGGTTTTTCGCGCACGCGCAGGGCAATGCCAATGTCCCCGTTCATCAAACCCAGGCTGTAATCGTTACGGGTGACCAGCACAGGGCGGCCTTCATACCAGCCTTGATCGGCACTCAACAGACCTTTGCGGTGCAGCAGGCTGGCCACCCGAATGTTGAGCGCATCAACGCCCCAGTCACCCTTGCGCACAGCACAGAGCAATTGAAAGCGATCAAAGGCCTGCAGCACCTGCTGGGCCCAGTGTTCCCAGGCAGGATCATCCGCCTGCACCCCGGCCGACGGCCGATTCGCCTGCAGGTATTGGAGGTAGAGCGCATACCCCGGCAGCTCATTGCCCAGCACCAGGCTTTCAAAGGCGCCATCGGTCACGCCGCTGACGCGCTGCCGGTGAATATCGGCGAAGCCGCCAGTCTGCAGCAGGCTTCTGGCTGTGCTCGCTTCACCGCCATTGACTGCGCGCGCCAACTGCCCAATACCGCTGTGTGCGCCAAATCGATGGGAGTAGCGCAGCATCGCGGTTTGCTGTTCCAGCCGATGCACAGCCTGGTCACCGGTCTGCAGATTGGCCGCAGCCAGGGACTGACCACTGGTAGCCTCCAGCCAGTCACGGGTGGCCTGGGTATAGAATCCGCCTTCGGCTCGGCGGCACAAATCACCCAATACCGCGCCCGCCTCCACCGACGCAAGCTGGTCCTTGTCGCCAAGCAGAATAAGCCGCGCGCCAGGTGGCAGTGCATTGAGCACAGAGGCCATCATCTCCAGGTCGATCATCGAGGCCTCATCAATCACCAGCACATCCAGCGCCAGCGGATTACCCGCATGATGACGAAAATGCCGACTGTCGGGCAGGCTACCCAGCAATCTGTGCAAGGTGCTTACCTCACTGGGAATCTGTGTACGCACTGCCTCGCTCACCGGCAGGCGCCCGACCTGCTGACCGATGGATTCAGTCAATCTGGCGGCGGCCTTGCCGGTCGGCGCAGCCAGACGAATACGCAGTGGCCTGCCGGCTTCCACAGCGGGCGTCTGCAACAGCGCCAGCAAGCGCACCACCGTCGTGGTTTTCCCGGTACCGGGCCCACCGGTGATGATACTGAAAGCGCCACGCGCGGCCAGCGCACAGGCAATACGCTGCCAGTCCGGCGTTTGCTGGCTATCGGCAAACAGCGTCGCTAGGCGCTGCGGCAATGCATCCGGTGTACTCAAGGGCTCTGCCAGACGCCGCTGCAAACCCTGCACCACTTGCTGCTCGTAGCGAAAATAGCGGCGCAGATACAAGCGCTGGCCGACCAGCACCAGAGGCCGCTCGACGTCACTGGCCTGCCCCGTATCCACTACGCGGCTGCCCGCTAATGCGGCCTGCCAGTCGGCCAGTGTCAGGCTGCGCAACAGCTGTGACGGCAAGACAACCTCCTGCGCCCCCTCTCCTTCCGGTGGTAGCGAGAGCGCAAAATCCGGCTCGGCCAGGGTGGCGCCCAGATCGAGACAAACATGCCCATGCCCAAGCTGGTGACTGACCAGCGCTGCCGCCAGCAGCACCCGCGCATCGCACTCCGGTTCACGCTCCAACAGAAAGGCCGCCAGCGCCCGGTCCAGGGCACGTAACCAGCCACAGTCCAACCAGGCATCCAGCAGCGCGCGCAAGGCGTGCGGATCCTGCAAGGGGTTGTGTATAGCGTTGTGCAAGGGGCTGTGAACGGCGTTGTGAACGGCGTCGGGCTGCTGCCCCGCCTGCTCCAGCCAGTCGATCTGCGCATCTTTCATAATGGCTCCTGCACTGCGGGTTGGCCGGTAAACAGCCGGTCCAGTGTTTCAATCAGGCTTTGCGCGGGGCGGTCGTGCCAGAGCCCACCCTGGGGTGAATCCACGCCGCGGATAAACCAGTACAGCGCCCCGCCCATATGCGTCTTATAGTCATAGTGGGGTAGGCGTGCCTTGAGCTGTCGGTGCAGCGCCAGCACGTAAAACACGTACTGCAAGTCATAGCGCTGCTCGACAATGGCCTGCTCCATGGCTTCATCCACATAGTCACTGGCGGTCGCGCCAAGCCAGTTGGACTTGTAGTCCACCACGTAATAGCGCCCCTGATGCTCGAATACCAGATCGATAAACCCCTTGAACAGACCATTGAGCCGGTCCCGACGCAGTGCCGGCCTTGGCCGGCCATCGAGTGTCGCAGCACAGACCAGTTGATCCAGTTGCTGCACATCAACGCGACGTGCGCTGAACATGAACTCCATTTCCGGCTGATACAGCCCAGGCTCCAATTGCGCCAGGCTGATGTGGTTGCCTGCGCCCAGGTGACGCTCCAGGCCAGGATGCTGCAGCAGTCTGATCAGCCAGTCCGCTAGGCACTCGGTCCACTCCCCCCAGCCACGGCGGATGCAGCGCGGGCGCAGCCATTCGATACAGTGCGCCCGATCAGCCAGGGTAGCGAAGCCCTCTCGCCCGGCCAGTTCCAACAGACCATGCAGGAAGGTGCCCGGCTGCGGGCCACGCGGGAAACGATGAATAGTCGGCAGCTCGCCCGCGCGCAAGGGTACAAAGCGGGCAGCGCGCTCGTCGTCAGCCATTTTTTCCGCTGCTGGGCTGTCCGGCGCATTGCCGACGGCGCGCCCAGCCACATCCTCACTGCCGATAGCCAGGGCACTATAGGAGGCGATCCACCAGGACTCGAAGCTCGGGTGTTGCGGCTGCCGTGCCTGGAGCTGCGGGTTGGCCACTTGCTGCGGCTGATATAAGCGGTCGTCCACTTCCGGGGCGGGGCTGACGGCGATGGTCTGATCTGCACCTTCGCTCCACTGCTGCAACCAGCCGACCAGCGCCGGGCTGCCGACCAAGGGCTGACCACCGGAGAGCAGATGCCCGATGGCGCTGTGATGCAATACCGAGGTTCTGCCCTGGCCGGTTTTCAAGTCCGCCAGACCCAGCCAGCAGGCATGCCGTGCGCGAGTCAGGGCGACATACAGCAGCCGCAGATCTTCACCCAGCCGTTCACCATCGGCCTGCTGGCGTTGATCCTCGGACGGCTCCAGCACCAGCGTGCGCCGCTCGCCGTCATGGAAGCGCACCGGTTCGCCGCCCTTGACCGGCCGGCTGTGGCAGATAAAGGGCAGGAAGACCAGCGGGTATTCCAGCCCCTTGGATTTGTGAATGGTCACTACCTTGACCAGCTCGGCGTCCGTTTCCAGCCGCAGTATCTGATCTTCCCCGGCTCCCTCGCCGGCAAGCGGGATCAGTTCAGCCAGATGGCGCACCAGCGCCTGTTCGCCGTCCAGCTCGCGCGAGGCACGTTGCAGCATTTCCGCCAGATGCAACAGGTTGGTCAATTGCCGCTGGCCCAGGGGTTGCTGCAATAGACGCGCGGGCAAATCAAAATCGTGCAGCAGCCTATGCAGCATGGGCAGCACGCCCTGGCGTTGCCACACCCGGCGGTATTCGGTGAATTGGAATACCCGCCGCTCCCAGAGCCGCTCATCTTCATTCAGACGTTCCAGCGTCGCCCAGGACTGGTCCAGCGTCGGGCTAGCCAGCGCGGCACGTAATAGCCGGTCATTGCCAGGCTCGGCGCAGGCTCGCAACCAGCGCAACACATCCACTGCCTCCTGCGAGTCGAGCACCGAATCCTTGTCCGACAGATAGACGCTGCGCACGCCGCGAAGCGCCAACGCACTGCGAATGGCTTCAGCTTCACGGCCGGTGCGTACAAGCACCGCCATGTCTGCCGGGCGTAGCGCTTGCCAGCCTTTCTCGGGATCAGCAAACCCGGCATCGCCAGATTGCCCGGCCTGGAGCATCTCGACCATCGCCGAGGCGCAGCGTGCAGCCAGTTGCTGGCGGTAAGCCTCGGCGCTCATTGGCTCTTCGCTATGCAGATGCCAGGCCGTCAGCGCTGGCGCCACCTGACCGTTGAGCATCCAGCGTTCCTTGCGCCCCTGAGCCGCCACCGGATAAAACGGCAAGGATGAATCCGCGCCAGCACCAAAGCGAAAGGCGCCGAGGTTATCTGCGCGTCGCTCTGCCAGCTCGAATACGCGGTTGACCGCCGCCACCATGCTCTTGCTGGAGCGGAAATTGGTATCCAGGTGTTCATGCCGGCCCTGGGTCGCCAGGCGGGCGCGCAGATAGGTGAAAATATCTGCGCCGCGGAAGGAATAGATCGCCTGCTTGGGGTCGCCGATCAGCAGCAAGGCGGTGGCTTGCTCTTGCTCATCCAGAGCGCTGTCGTGCAGCGGGTAAATGCGGTCGAAGATACGATATTGCAGTGGATCGGTGTCCTGGAACTCGTCGATCATCGCCACGGGAAACTGCGCCCGAATCACCGCAGAAAGTCGCTCTCCATTCTCCCCTTGCAGGGCATCATCGAGCCGCGTGAGCATGTCATCAAAGCCCATCTGCGCACGGCGGCGCTTTTCCGCGTCGAAGCGTTCGGCGATCCAGGCGGCAGCGTGCCTGAGCGCTGGCTGCGCCGGGCCGGCCAGTGCCGCAAGGGCACCCTTGAGCTCGGCCATGGCGCGCAGTGCCGGGTGCTCGGGCGGCGTACCCTGCTTCCAGATCTCCGCCAGGCCGGCGTCGGTCAGCCGCTCGAAGCCCTTGCCGATATCCAGAGTCTGGGCATCCGGATTGGCGGCCCAGTCGCGCAACTTTTCCAGCCAGTTGCCCAGATTCTTGCGGTTCAAGCTCTGACCATTGAACGCCTTGGCTTCCCGGGCTTGCTCAAGCAACCCTTCCAGCTCATCGGCCCAATCGACCCAGGGTGCCTTGAGCGCCTGCAGTTGTTCCGCAGCTGCCTGCAAGGCATCTTCTATCAGTGTTTGCAGCGCCAAGTCGATGACCTGCGGTTTCTGGTCCAGCAGTACACGCGTCTTGCCGAGCAAGGTATCGGGCTGCTGCCAGTGCTCGCTGACCCAAGCCAGCGCTTTGCCGTGCAAGCGATAGCAATGCAGCCGCCAGTAATCCCGCGCGACCTCCGCGAGCAATTCCCGCTGGTCGGTTTCCAGCGTCTGGGTAAAGAGGCTGCCGCTATCGAAGGCGTGCTCGCGCAGCATGCGCTGGCACCAGCTATGGATGGTCGAGACGGCGGCCTGGTCCATCCACTGCGCGGCGATATCCAGCTTGCGCGCGCAGGAGGGCCAATCCGCTTCTGCATAATCGCCGCGCAGGCCCTGCAGAATCGGATCCAGCTTCTCCAGCTCGCCACGGAAGGCTTGGGCTGCCTCGACCAGGCGCGCGCGAATGCGATCGCGCAGTTCCTGAGTCGCGGCCTCGGTAAAGGTCACCACCAGTATCTCCGGCGGCAAAAGCTCGCGACCAAATCCCGCTGCGCCGCCATGGCCAAGCACCAGGCGCAGGTACAACGCAGAAATGGTAAAGGTCTTGCCGGTCCCGGCGCTGGCTTCGATCAATCGGCTGCCGCGCAGCGCACAGCGTAATGCCAAGGGTCTGGGATCAGCGGGAGCCGTGATGTGAGCCTCGGTCATGCCTGCTCCTCCGTAGCCGGGGTGACGGTCAGCCATTGTTCGGCCTGAGCCCGAACCAATGGCTGATACAACAGGCTGGCGAAGGCCTCGAATTCACCGATGGCACTGAGGCTGGCGAAATCGGCAAAGCTGCGCAGCAGTGCCGCACTGTCTTGCCGCTCACCACGGCTGAAGTCATTACCGTCATAACATTGCCGGGCCTGAGCCAGGGCCTTATCCTCGTCCTCGGCGGCCAACCAGGCCAGCGCCGTTTTCGGCGCCACCGGCAAGGGCCTGCTTAGCCCCTGATGCCAGGCATCCAGCCAGTCATGCACTATGGCAGCGGCCTGACGTTGATCCAGCGGCAACAGCTGCACGTCGGCATCCGCGCTGATGATACAGGTGCTCATGGCGTGGCCACTGGCAGCAGCGCAGACATGCACGACCAGATCATTGAGCAGCTTGCGCCAGTTCAGACTCTTTTTGCCCAGTAACTGCCCGGGCAACAGGCTCAAGCGCCGCAACCCCTCCTGGCTGGCCGAGCAACGTACATCGGCCAGCCAGCTACTCAGTTCCACCGCGGCGGTGCGGCCTTCAATTGGCAAGGGATGATCCAGGCGCTGACTCCAGAGCCGCGCCTGCTGGTGGTAGCGCGTCAACTGGTCGGCCAACGGCGCTAGCAATTGTCCGCTGGCCAGGCCAGCAAATCCGGCCAGAGGCAAATCCCCACGCTGCTGCAGGCGCAGCGCGCCCTGCTCCAGCAGGGCAGACAGATCAGCGTCCGGCGCGGCGTCCTTGAGGCTGTCGAGCAGGGCCTGGCTAAGCTGGTAACGCTGCAAGCCGTCGAGACTGAAATGCTCATCGTCTTCGGCCGTGACCTCGCGCTCATCCAACCAGACCTTGAGCCGCTGGCTGTAGAAATGCCCGACCGGATTGCGCAAAAATCGCTGTAACGCGGGCAACTCAATGGGCGCTTCCAGCACCGCTGGCGGCAACGCCTGGTTGGCCGCTTCGCTGTGCGTCTGAGCATGCAGCGGCAGCCATTCGCTGGCGTAACTGAACAGACCTCGCTGGCCAGTAAAATAGTCCAGGCTGAAGGGTTGCAAGGGATGGTCGGTGGTCAGGCCTGCGAGCAGATCGCGTTGACCGTCAACGGCGCCCATACACTGCCAGCCGGCAGCCAGATGATCGCGTAACTGGCCGACCAGTACCGAAGGCGGACGCTCGCCATTGTCGCGAATGCTGCGTCCGACCCAACTGATATATAGCGTTTGCCGAGCGGACAGCATCGCCTCAAGCAGCAGATAGCGATCGTCCTCGCGCCGCGACCGGTCACCGGGCCGGTAGTCGCGGCCCATCAAGTCAAAGTCCAGCGGCTGCTGGGCGCGTGGGTAGTCGCCGTCGTTCATGCCCAGCAGGCAGATGCGCTTGAACGGGATGGCGCGCATCGGCATCAGGGTGCACACGTTGACGGCGCCAGCCAGAAAGCGCTGACTCAACTGGTCCTGACCTACGCCCTCCAGCCAGGCTTCGGCGACCACATTCAACGGCAGCGCCTCTTGCAGGTCGACCGCCTCGCAGAGCTCAAGCCAGTGTTCAAGGCTTTCCTGCAGTTGCACCAGCAGCAACTGATCACGTTCGTTGCTGGCCGCGAAGAAATCGGCCAGCAACGCGCGCAGGCGTTCGCCCCATAACAGCGGCATCGCCGGCTGGGCCAGCGCCTTCTCGTGAAGGTCGAGCGCATCCAGCAAGGCACTGAGCGGGCCGAGTAGCGCCGCATCCAGGCCGCCTATTTCGTCATAGGGCTCGATCCCGTTCCAGGCGTCGCCCTGGCCAACCGCGTAACCCAGCAGCATGCGCCGCAGGCCGAAACGCCAGGTATTGGCCTCCAGCCCCTCGGGCATGCCAAGCTGACTGCGGCGTTGCTGATCCAGCCCCCAGCGCACCCCGGCGCCCTCTATCCAGCGGCGCAGGGTGGGCAGGTCCTGTTCGGTCAGGCCAAAGCGACCACGCAGCGCGGGTACATCAAGCAGATCCAGCACCTCGCTGACCGGCAAGCGGCTATCGGGCAGACGCAGCAGGTGCTCCAGCGCGATCAGCAGCGGCTCCTGGCCGCGCTGCCCCTGATCGGCGAGGGTAAAGGGAATATGCCGTGGATCGTCGCCGGCATACTGACCGAACACCGCCTGAATATGCGGCGCGTAGGTATTCACATCCGGAACCATGACAATGATGTCGCGCGGGCGCAGCTGCGGATCGCGATCAAAGGCGTCGAGCAACTGATCATGCAGAATCTCGACCTCCCGCTGCGGGCTGTGGGCCAGATGGAACTGGATCGAGCGATCCACCAGCGGATCGACCTGCGGCCAGCGTTCGCGCGTTTCCGCCAGAGGGCTGAGCTCCAGGACATCCTGCTGCAATTGGTTTAGCAGCGAATCGCCACCGGGCTCTTCGAACAGGTCAACCCGACCGCCGTTGATCGCGGCAAAGCGCGCCTCATAACCGGCGCGTTCATCGTGGCTGTCCAGCAAGTTGATGTAGTCCCGCCCCTGTTTGCCCCAGGCGGCAAGCAGCGGATGAGCGTGCTGGTGCAAGGTGCTGTCGTCCAGTTGCACCGGGCTGTTGGGCCGGCGCTGCTGGCGGCGGTACTGATGGCGCAGCAGATCCTGATCGGCAACGATGTCGCCCCAGTGATACTGGCAAGGGTTGAGCACGCAGAGCAGCACCTGGCTGAAGCGGCCGATAGCCGCCAGCGCTTCAAGGGTCTGTGCAGGTAGCGATGAGATGCCAAATACGATAACCCGGCGCGGCAGCCCCTTGGGCCGGCTGTCCATGGCGAGCAACTGGTCAACAAAACGCGGATGAATCCCGGCGCGGCTGTCACTCAGACGATCATTGCCCACATCTGCGATCACCGCGCGCCACAGCGCTGGCTGCCAACACTCCTCGCCACCCAGATCACGCACCCCATCACGCGCCAGGCGAATCCGGTCGCGCCCTTGCGCCCACTCATTCAGCCAGTCCGCCCGATACACCTGGTACTGGTCAAACAGGTCCGCCAGACGCTCGGCCAACTGATAGCGCTTGCGACAGTCCGCATCATCGGCCAGAAAGCGTTGCAATGGCTCAAATGCTGGCTGATCGAGCAGGCCTGGCAACAGGCGCATCAGCCGCCAGGTCAGCGGCTGCTTGTCCAGCGGCGATTGCTCAGGCACTGCCTCACGGCCAAGCACCGTGCGGTAGGTTTGCCAGAGAAAGCGCGCGGGTAGCTGCACATCGAGTGCGGCGGCAATACCACAACCGCCACCCTCGGGCTGCGGATCCGCCGCCAGCGCCAACTTCAACCACTGGGCGATGCCGTTGCTCTGCACCAGCACCACTTCGTTCTCCAGCGGGTGCAGCGGGTACTCACGGGTCCAACTGACCACTAGCTCACGCAAGGCCTCCAGGCGGTTGCCATGGATGATCATCAGGCCGGGGGTGAGTGTGTCGGCATCCTGCATGGCGGCTCCGTAGTGGTCAGGCATTTCGATGCGTGCAGGTTAGGCAATCGCGTGGCTGACGTCCATGCTCGGCTGGTTTATTACTCTGCTGCCCGCAGAATGCGTAAGGCCTAGACCTGGCTGCCGAGAAAACGCCTTTCCCATGGGGTTATTTCGTTCATGAAATCCTCCAGTTCCAGGGCTTTGGTGGCTATGTAGCCGTCAATAAACTCATCGCCCATCAGTTCCCGCGCTAACGCACTGCGACGCAAGCGCTGCAAGGCTTCATGCAACGTGCCTGGCAGAGTCAGCACGTCGGTCGCCTGAAACTCGCCCTGGGATACCGTGCTGGGCTCGATCTCATGCTCTATGCCATAAAGACCGGCTGCCAGGCTGGCGGCAATCGCCAGATAGGGATTGGCGTCAGCGCCAGGCAGCCGATTCTCGACACGCCGGTCCACCGGGCCGCTGGCCGGAATGCGCAGGCCGGCGCTGCGATTGTCGTGGGACCAGCACAGGTTGTTGGGCGAGGCGAAGGTATGGCAAAAGCGCTGGTAGGAGTTGATATGCGGCGCCATCAGCAGCGTCAGATCAGCCAGGCAATGCTGCAGGCCGCCAATATAATGCGGAAAACTGAAGGTCGGTTCGCCATTGTTCGGATCGGTAAAGATATTACGCCCCAGTGTCCGCTCGACGATGCTCTGGTGAATATGCATCGAGCATCCCGGCACCCGCGCCAGCGGCTTGGCCATGCATACCGCGATCAACCCATGCTTGAGCGCGACTTCATGCAGCATATGCTTGAACAGAAAGGTCTGATCGGCGATCAGCAGCGGATCACCGTGGACAAAGTTGATCTCGAACTGGGTGACGCCCATTTCATGCATAAAGGTATCGCGAGGGATACCTAGCGCCGCCATCGAGGCTTTCAGTTCCTCGAAGAAGGGCCGCAGCCCGTTGTTGGAGCTGACGCTGAACGCCGCATGCCCCGCCTCACGCCGCCCATCCAGCCCAACGGGAGGTTGAAAGGGCTGATGCACATCGGTGTGCGGTTCAAATATGAAAAACTCCAGTTCGGTAGCCACCACCGGTTGCCAGTTCCGCTCAGCGTAGCGCTCGATAACCCGCTGCAACAGGCTGCGGCTGGATAACCCGGACGGCGCCCCGTCGAGCTCTACCGCATCGCACACCGCCAACGCGCGTGGAGTGTCAGCCCAGGGCAGCACATGCACCTGATCGGCCACCGCGCGCAGCACCAGATCGCCATCCTCTCCGCCGTAATAGCGCGCTTCGGGATAACCGCCCATCACCGCCTGCAACAGCACACCGCGGGCCATCTGCAAACGTCGACCCTGCAGGAATCCCTCTACGGTCATGACCTTGCCACGGGGAATACCGTTGAGATCCGGCGTCACGCACTCGATGTCAGGCACCCCGGCCAGACGCATTTCCAGAGGGAGGGCAGACAGCGGCGAGGACATGAGCGGGCACCTTTGTATGGCGAGGTCAGAAGACAGTTTCCGGATGATAGCCTGCCAGGCCACATACGTCACCGCCGCCACCTTGAGCAAGACCATAAACGCCAGTTGGCAGCGTCCGGGCAATCGAGTATCTTTGATATATGAACGAACGTTCATTCGTAATTTGCATTGCTATTCCACTATCTAATAACAAAGGATTACCGCATGCCTGCCGCCTCAACTATCAAAGCCCTTCTATTACTGGGGATCATTAGCTTATTGACTGGCTGCCTGGGTGGCGGAGGTGGGGGCAGCAGCACCAACGACGCGCCGCCTGTCACCGGTCCTACACCTGAACCTGTCGCCAACCTGGCCTTTATGAGCGCTGCCGGCATTGGCGTCAGTGACCTGGATGCCGCCGTGGCGCTGTATACCGATGGCATGGGGATGCGCGAAGTCGCGCGCCTGACCCGCGACAATCGCACCGAGGTAGTACTCGAGTCCGCCGACGCGCGTGGCTCCAAGATCATACTGATGGACTTCACCGATGGCGTCGGCCGCAACTTTCAGCAGAACCCCGGCAAGCTGGTGTTCTACGCCAAGGACCCCAGCGCCTTCGCCGCTGACTTTACCAGCGCCGGCGGACGCATCACCGTCCCGCCGGCAGCACAGCCCGCGTTTGGCAATGTGGTGGTCGGTTTTGGCCGTGACCTGGACAACAACCTGATCGAGATCGTCGGCGAGCCTGCGGCCACAGAATCATTCTTCGGCGCCTTCGGTATTGGCGTCAGCGATCTTGAAAACGCCCGGGACTTCTACGTGGACATACTTGGCTTTGAACAGAGTCAGTTTCTGCAGATCCCTGGGCAGTACGACGAATATATACTGACCTCCCCGGTACCCGGCAGCTCGGCCGTGGTGCTGATGAACTGGACCAATGGCAGCGTGCGCAACTACACCGATAACCCGGTCAAGCTGCAACTCGACGTCGCCTACCCGCAGGCAATGACGGCGGACATCCAGGACGCCGGTGGCGACGTCAGCCGCGAGCCTGCAGCTTCATCAGAAGCGGATCTGAACCAGGCACTGCTGGCCTATGCCAGCGACGCCGATGGCACGCTGCTGGAAATCCGCCAAGGCATCCGCGGCTACCTTGGCGCCGCTGGTATCGGTGTGGAAGATCTGGAAGCAGCGGTGGGCTTCTACCGTGACGGGCTGGGAATGGAAGAAATAGCCCGCCGCAGCCGCGAAGACCGCGATGAAGTGGTCATGCGCTCGGCCGATGGGCGCGGCTCCGACGTGGTGCTGATGGGCTTTACCGATGGCGCCACCCGCAACTATCGGCAAAATCCCGGCAAGCTGGTTTTCTACGTCAAGGATCCTGATCAGTACGCGCTGGATATACTCGCCGCCGGGGGCCGGGTCACGGTGCCGCCTGCATTTCAAGCGGGCTTGAACGTCACGGTCGGCTTTGGCCGTGACCTGGACAACAACCTGATCGAATTTGTTGGCAGTGACGATGCAGTGGCGTCCTACTTCGGCGCATTCGGTATTGGCGTCAGCGACCTGCAGGCCGCTCGGGATTTTTATGTAGACGAGATCGGCTTTCGCGAGTTGATCTTCCTGCCGATCCCGTTCCAGTATGACGAGTACATTCTGCAGGGCCAGGGCGGTTCGGCGCTGGTACTGATGAGCTGGACCAACGGCAGCCCGCGTAACTACACTGACAATCCGGTGAAGATGGAGCTGCGCAGCATGTCGCCAGAAGGTCTTGCCCAAGCCATAAGTGACGCAGGCGAGACGGTGAGCCAGACGCCCGCGCCATCGACCGACAGTGACCGCGAAGGCGACACTGTGGGCTACGCCAAGGATGCCGATGGCACGCTGATCGAAATCCTTCGCGCGCCCTGGGCGAAAAAGTAGCCTCCGCCGCGCCCATGAAAAAGGCCAGACCGGTTGCCCGGCCTGGCCTTTTTTAGTCTCACGATGGATCAGAATTCCAGCGCGCGATCACCCTCTTCATCTCGAATGCGGGTCGGCAGTCCCATTTCGTTGAGCAGCTTGAGAAACGGCTTGGGCGGTAACTCCTCGACGTTGGCCATCTTCTGCACATCCCACTCGCCCGAGGCAATCAGCAGCGCCGCTGCGACCGGTGGCACACCTGCGGTATAGGAAATGCCCTGGCTACCGACTTCCTGATAAGCCTCGGCATGATCAGCGACGTTATAGATGAAGATCTCGCGATCCTCGCCGTCCTTCTTGCCCTTGACCAGATCACCGATGCAGGTCTTGCCCTGGTAATTCGGCGCCAGCGACGAGGGATCCGGCAGCACCGCCTTGACCACTTTCAGCGGCACCACTTCCAGACCTTCGGCGGTGGTCACCGGCTGCTCGGAGAGCAGGCCGAGGTTGTTGAGCACAGTGAATACATTGATGTAATGCTCACCAAAGCCCATCCAGAAACGCACATTGGGCACCTTGAGGTTCTGCGACAGCGAGTGCACTTCATCATGGCCAGTCATGTAGCTGGTCTGTGCGCCCACCACTGGCAGGTCGTCGGTCCGTTTGACCTCGAACATGCTGTTGCTGACCCACTGGCTGTTCTGCCAGGACCAGACGGTGCCGGTAAATTCGCGGAAGTTGATCTCCGGATCAAAGTTGGTGGCGAAATACTTGCCGTGGCTGCCAGCGTTGATATCGATGATGTCGATATCACTGACGCTGTCGAAATAATCTTCGACCGCCAGCGCCGCATAGGCATTGACTACACCCGGATCAAAGCCGACACCCAGAATCGCGGTAATGCCGTTGGCTTCGCACAGCTCGCGGCGCTTCCACTCGTAGTTGGCGTACCAGGGCGGTGTTTCGCAGATCTTGCTCGGGTCTTCGTGAATGGCCGTGTCGAGGTAAGCCGCGCCGGTTTCGATACAGGCCTGCAGCACGGACATATTGACGAAAGCCGATCCGACATTGATGACGATTTGCGACCGTGTCTTGGCAATCAGCGCCTTGGTCGCCTCGATATCGAGGGCATCCAGAGCGTGCGCTTGCAATTCACCGGCAACCTTGAGGCTGCCCTTTTCCCGTACGCTGTCGACCAGTTGCTGGCATTTTTCCAGAGTACGTGAAGCAATATGAATATTACCCAGCACATCGTTATGCTGCGCACACTTGTGCGCGACCACCTGGGCAACACCACCGGCACCAATAATCAGAACGTTTTTCTTCATGTCTCTTCCTCGAAACGCCTCCTTGGAAAAGGCTGGGTTAAAGACCTCAGGAGAGGCCGTTGACAAAGTCTTCGAATCCGAACTCGCGGACCAGTTCAATCTCGCCATCAAGCTGGCGTACGGCAATGGACGGCATTTTCACCCCATTGAACCAGTTCTTCTTGACCATGGTGTAACCGGCGGCGTCGATAAACGACAGGCGATCACCAATCTTCAGCGGTTTGTTGAAGTTGAACTCACCGAAAATATCGCCCGCCAGACAGGACTTGCCGCACACCATGTACTCATGTTCGCCCTCGCAGGGCTCCATCTTCGCTGGCTGGCGATAGATCAGCAGATCAAGCATGTGCGCCTCGATCGAGCTGTCGACCACTGCCAGTTGCTTGCCGTTGTACAGGGTATCGAGCACCGATACTTCCAGCGAAGTACTCATGGTGATCGCCGCCTCGCCTGGCTCCAGGTAAACCTGCACGCCGTAGCGCTCGGCAAACTGCTTGAGCCGCGCGCAGAACGCATCAAGCGGATAACCCTCGCCGGTGAAATGAATGCCGCCACCCAGACTGACCCATTCGACCTGCTCAAGCAACTCGCCAAAGCGCTCTTCAATCTGCCCCAGCATCTGATCGAACAGACCAAAGTCACTGTTCTCGCAGTTGTTGTGAATCATGAAGCCGGAGACCTGATCGATCACATCGGCGATTTTCTCTGCGTCCCACTCGCCCAGTCGGCTGAAGGGCCGTGAAGGATCGGCAATCAGAAACTCGGAGCTGCTGACACCTGGGTTCAAACGCAGGCCGCGTACATGCAGATCGGAGGCATCGGCAAAGCGCTCAAGCTGACTGATCGAGTTGAAGATGATCTTGTCCGAATGTGCCAGCACTTCCTCGATCTCATCATCGCCATAAGCAACGCTGTAGGCATGGGTTTCACCGCCAAACTTCAGGCGCCCGAGTTTGACCTCATACAGCGACGAAGAAGTGGTGCCGTCCATATATTGCTGCATCAGATCGAACACCGACCAGGTGGCAAAACACTTCAGCGCCAGCAATGCCTTGGCCCCGGAATGTTCGCGCACATAGGCAATCTTTTCCAGATTGCGCAGCAGCTTGCTCTTGTCGATCAGGTAATACGGCGTCTTGATCACGTGAGTCATACCCCTCTGGTCGGTGCCGATCAGCCGGCAACTGCCGGGTGTCGAGAAAGCGCGCGATTATAGTTTAAAGGGGCCAAGGCTTCGAGGAAAAATGCAGGTCCTGACCGGCCCGGAAGGCTTTCCAGCATAACGGCCTAGTGTGGCAATTTGGCTGCACATTTCAACAACAGTGTTAAACGCCGGTCGCAATGCATAAAGCGCATCGATAACTCACCAAAAATGCATTGGATATATCAAAGTCTCTGCTTCTATAGTCACTCAGCATCTATCGCCATCCAATAACAATGCTGGAGTCCTTCACCCATGCGTTACCGTCCGCTACTTCTGACCGGCCTGCTGACCGCGAGCTGCGCCCTGTCTGCCATCGCAGAACCCAAACCCGCCGAATCCTTCACTGCCGAGCGCAACAAGGCGGTGCTGGACGCCCTGCCCTTTGCCAATACCCAGGCCTTCGATGATGCCAAGCGTGGCTTTATTGCTGAGTGGCCCGAAGGCAAGGTCACCGACAAGGACGGACATCTGGCCTGGAATATGGCGGCTTACGCTTTTCTGAACGGCAAGTCGGCGCCGGACACGGTCAATCCCAGCCTCTGGCGTCAGGCGCAACTGAACGCGATACATGGCCTGTTCGCGGTCACTGAAGGCATGTACCAGATCCGCGGTATGGACCTGGCCAACATGACCATCATCGAGGGCAAGACCGGGCTGATCATTATCGACCCGCTGCTGACACCGGCCACCGCCAAAGCCGGGTTGGAGCTTTACTACCAGAACCGCCCGCAGAAACCGGTAGTAGCAGTGCTCTACACGCATAACCATGCCGACCACTTCGGCGGCGTTAAGGGCGTGATTGATGAGGCCGATGTGCGCGCAGGCAAGGTCAAGGTGTATGCGCCCTATGGTTTCATGCAGCACGCCGTGTCTGAAAACGTGATTGCCGGCAACGCCATGAGCCGCCGCGCCACCTACCAGTTCGGCGCGCAGGTGCCACCGGGTGAGCGTGGCCATGTGGATACCGGCCTGGGCAAGGCACTGGCCAGCGGTCCGCTGACCCTGATCGCACCGACCGACACCGTGCCCGATGACGCTACATTGACCATCGACGGCATCGAGATTGAATTCCAGATGGCCCACGGTACCGAGGCCGAATCGGAAATGATGATGTATTTCCCGCAGTTCAAGGTGCTCAATACCGCCGAAATCACCAGCCAGCACCTGCACAACATCTATACCATCCGCGGCGCGGCGATTCGCGATGCCAGCGCCTGGTCGCACTATATCGACAAGGCGTTGGAGCGCTTTGGCGACCGTGCCGATATTCTGATTGCCCAGCATCACTGGCCGATCTTGGAGCGTGAGCAGGCACAGCACTTTCTCGGCGTGCAGCGCGACCTGTACAAATTCATCCACGACCAGTCGGTACGGATGATGAACAAGGGGCAATTGCCGGGCGACATCGCCGAGAATATCAAGCTGCCCAAGAGCCTCGACCAGGAATGGTACGCGCGCGGCTACTACGGCACCCTGAAGCACAATGCCCGGGCCATTTACCAGCGCTACATGGGCTGGTACGACGCCAACCCGGCCAACCTCGACCCTCTGCCGCCACAGCAGAATGCTGCCAAAACCATCAGCTATATGGGCGGTATGGACAAGGTACTGGCGCAGGCACGCGCGGACTACGCCAAGGGTGAATACCGCTGGGTGGCCTGGGTCATGAGTCAGGCGGTATTTGCCGAACCGCAGAACAAGGCGGCGCGCGAACTCGGTGCCGATGCGCTGGAGCAGCTGGGTTATCAGGCTGAAGCAGGTACCTGGCGCGGCGCCTATCTGACCGGCGCCCAGGAATTGCGTCAGGGGCCGGCAGAGCCACGACGCGGCAATGCCCTTTCCCCGGACCTTCTGCAGGCACTGGAAGCGGGCATGTTCTTCGACCTGTTAGCCGTGCGCTTGAACGCGGAGAAAGCCGAGGGGCAACACCTGGTGATCAACTGGACACTGACCGATATCGACGAGCAGTACCGCCTGAACCTGGAAAACGCGACCCTCACACACCGGGCTGGCAGCCTTGCAGAAAACCCCGATGCCAGCGTCAGCATGACTCGCGGTACGCTGGACCGCATCCTGCTGCGCCAATTGACCTTCCCCGACGCAGTCAAGGCTGGCGACATCAGTCTGGAAGGTAACCCCAAGGCGTTCTTCGGTCTGCTGCAACTGATTGAGGAGCCACCTGCCAACTTCGCCATAATCGAGCCGGTAACGCAGTAACCGGTTTCAGAAACACAAAAGCCGGGGCACAAGCCCCGGCTTTTTTATGCTTGCAGCCTGTCAATCCAGCATCAGCATTCCATGCAGTCGCTGTACAAAGAACTCCTCCTCCTGCTTGAGACAGAACAACTCCGGAGCAAACAGCCAACTCTGGGTTACACCCATAAGGTAGGTATACACCAGCAGGCCCAGCTTGGCGGTGGGCTGCGTTGCAGGAATCTGCTTCAGCTCCTGCGCCTGGGCAATCAGCCGCGCCAGGGTATCGATGATATGCCGCGTCAATTCCCGCTCACGCTGTAGCGTGGGCGCGACCGCCTCGGTCAGCTCGGTCTTGTTCAGCAGAATTTCAAAGGACTGGCGAAACCAGATATCACCTGCGAGTAACGCCAACCACTGCCGCGCAAAGGTATCAATGGCCTCCACCGGCGTGGCCACGTCCCGCGCGGCATTATTGATCAGTTGCTCGAGGGGCTCCTGCGAGCAGGCGAGAACGGCCTGGTAGAGATCATCCTTGTTCTTGAAATGCCAGTATATGGGGCCGCGGCTGTAACCGGCTTCGGTGCCGATCATCGCCAGGGTGGTATTCGAGAAACCGTTGCGGCTGAACAGCACCAGCGCGGCTTCGATGATTTTCAGGCGGGTTTTTTCCGCGTCTTCTTTGGTACGGCGCATGGGTGTTCCAATCGCATCACCCACCTCAACCAGTCAGGCCGAGATGGGTGGAGGGCTTTATCAGAGTGCGTCGTCAGCCGCCATTTGCATGTAGGAAGCGTCAAAGCGCAGCTTGATATTATCGGCATCGCCCAGCGTCTTGTCACCGGGGAAGCTGATGCCAACGAAATCGGCAGAAGGCGCACCGTCACCGAGTAGCCCCTTCTCGAAGGAGAAGTCGCGCACACTGTCCATCGCCTCGACCGCTTCGTCACTGGAGATGAAGGCAACGGCATCTGCCGGTTTCCAGAACATCTTCATACCCGCCAGTTGTGCTTCATAGCCGGCCTGGTCAGTGCCAGAGGCTTCGCCCAGAGCCGCACGAGCTTTCTGACCTGCTTCACTATCGGTACCCATTTCAGCCATCAACTCGAACCAGGCGCCGACCAGGGCTTTGCCCAGTTTGGGATTGTCCGCCAGGGTCTGGGTGTTGACGACAGTCAGATCCTTGATATGGCCTGGGATCTGGCTAGAGTCGAATACGCGATTGGCGCCCGGCATCTTCGCCACGTCATCGAGTAGCGGGTTCCAGGTCACCACGTTCTTCACGCCTGGCGTGCTGAAGGCAGCCACGATGTCCGCATCTCCGGTGTTGACCACAGTCACATCACGCTCGCTCATGCCAACGCTGTCCAGCGCCCGTGCCAATAGATAATGCGAAACAGACAGCTCGACCAGATTGATTTCCTGGCCCTTGAGGTCCTTGATATCGCTGCTGTCCTTCATTACCAAGCCGTCGTTGCCATTGGAGTAGTCACCGACGATCAGCGCCGTGGTGTCCACGCCACCGGCGGAAGGAATAGACAGTGCATCCATGCTGGTGGCAACCACGCCGTCAAACTCACCCGCGGTGTACTGGTTGATCGACTCGATATAGTCATTGATCTGCACGATCTCGACTTCGATACCGTATTTGTCCGCCCACTTTTTCATGATCCCGGACTCGTCGATGTACTTCCACGGAATCCAGCCAGCGTAGATGCTCCAGGCAATCTTGAAGCTGTCACGCTCCTGGGCGTACGCAGAAGGGATCATGATCGCCGAGGCAGCCATGGCCAGCACCGCACCTTTAAGCAAACCGCTGAGGCGACGGGTAAAGGGAAGAGGCTTTTGCATGTTTCAACTCCTGAGGGAAATGAGGCTGTTGCCTGTTATAGGTAAAGCACAGCAAAAGGCGCGCCAGCTTTTGCTGGCGCAATGAAATCAGAAGAATTTCAGGTAACGCTGGATTTCCCACTCGGAGACGTGGGTGTGATAGCTGGTCCACTCTTCGCGCTTGAACTGCACGAAGCTTTCGAACATCGCCTCACCGAAAACCTGCTTGGACAGAGGGTCGGCTTCAAAGGCATCAATCGCCTCGCCCAGGTTCTGCGGCAGCATCTCAATGCCCATCTCGCGCACTTCCTTGTCGCTGTAGTTGTACATGTTCTCGCGGTGCGGCTGACCGGGATCCATCGCCTCGCGGATACCTTCCAGGCCAGCGGCCAGAATCATTGCCGCACCCAGGTAAGGGTTGCAGGCGATATCCGCCGCACGGCATTCCACCCGGCCGCCCTGCGAGGGGATACGCAACATATTGGTGCGGTTGTTATTGCCGTAGCAGACGAATACCGGGGCCCAGGTCGAGCCGGACATCGCACCCTTGCGCACCAGGCGCTTGTAGCTGTTGACCGTTGGCGCGATCACCGCGCTGATGGCCTTGGCGTGCTTCATGATGCCGGCGATAAAGTGGTAGGCCATCTCGGTGACGCCACAGCCGTGGATGTCCTCGCCATTGGCGGGGTCAAACAGGTTGGTTCCGGTTTCCCGATCCGCCAGCGACATGTTGTAGTGCGCGCCGCTGCCGGTACGATTGGCCGACGGCTTGGGCATAAAGCTGGCGAAAGCGCCGTGCTTGCGGGCGATCTCGTTGACCATCAGACGGAAGAACACCAGCCGGTCAGCCATGCCCAACGCATCGGTATAGGTAAAATCGGTTTCGAACTGGCCATTGGCATCTTCGTGATCGAAGGAGTACACATCCCAACCCATGCTGTTCATGGCCTCGACCAGTTCGCCGACAATATGCATGTTGTCGCCCAGAGTACGCGGGTCATAGCAAGGCTTGGCGAGAATATCGCGGCCGCTGATCGGCTCGAAACCACCATCGGCGCTGTCCTTGAACAGGAAGAATTCGGTTTCGATACCCAGGTTGAAGATATAGCCCATGTCTGAGGCAGCAGCGACCTGGCGCTTCAGAATGCTCCGTGAGCATGCCTCGAAAGGTGCGCCTTCCAGATGCAGATCGCTGGCAAACCAGGCCAGCTCCGGGTTCCACGGGCAGACGGTCATGGTCGCTACATCCGGCATCGCCGCCACTTCGTTATCGGCGATGTCCTGCGGTACACCATCGAGCGCTGCGCCGGTGAACAGCTCGGAGCCTTTCAACATGCGCCCGATGTGTGAGATGGGCACAAATTTGCCTTTAATGATGCCGTGTATATCAACATAACCGGCCAGGGCGTATTTTACGCCCTTGTCTTCCAGGGTTTGCTTCAGGCTTTCGGGGGATGGCTGAACGGTCATGACTGCACTCCAGGATGATAAATGCGCCGACAACGGCGAGCTTGGTATGATTCTTCCATTCAACATACATGCCAGCATGCATGTATAAATATGCATCACCCTATACGCTGTACCCAAATGGGTATCTCAATATCCTTCGAGGAGTTGCAAGAATGTCGGCATATCAAGGGCTTGAGCAGCAGTTCCAGCTCGGCAACACGATGCTGCAAAGTGGCGAACTATTGCGAGACGGATGGCTCAGTTACGTGCAGTTAGGGGAGCTGAATGCGGCTGCGGATAATCTGATTCTGATTCCCACGTACTATGGTGGAACACACAGCGGAAATTTGCCCCTTATTGGTGCGCATGGGCCACTTGATCCGAACAAGTACTGCATTGTCATCCCCAACCTGATCGGCAATGGCCGTTCAATATCGCCGAGCAACGCGCCGAACAACCAGGCCGCTGGCCATTTCCCGCATGTCAGCCTGTATGACAACGTCAAAGCGCAGAAGCGATTGCTCGAAAGCCGCTTTCGCGATGCTGCCCCGGCCCTGGTCATCGGCTGGTCAATGGGCGGAATGCAGGCACTGCAATGGGGCTGCCTGTACCCAGACAGGGTTAAACGGGTCATGAGTATCTGCGCGACGGCGCGCTGCTGGCCGCACAATCAGGTATTTCTCGAGGGCGTAAAGGCCGCGTTGACCTGCGATCCGGCGTGGCATGGGGGGTTTTACCACCATCAGCCCAATGCCGGGCTCAAGGCCTTTGCCCGGGTTTATGCCGGCTGGGCTTACAGTCAGGCGTTTTTCCGCGAGGAGCTGTATCGGCAGTTGGGCTTCGATGGCATTCCGGCATTACTGAAGTACTGGGAAGAGGATCACCTGGCCCAGGACGCCAATAACCTGCTGGCAGTGCTGGAGAGCTGGAAGTCGGCTGATATCAGCAACAACGATCTATACGCTGGTGACTTTGCCGCAGCGCTCGGCGCGATCACTGCCCGCACGCTGATCATGCCTTGCACCACCGATCTGTATTTCACTGAGCAGGACGCTGCCTGGGAAGCAGCGCAGATGCCCAATGCGGTATGCCAACCGCTAAGCTCGGACTGGGGTCATTGCGCTGGCGCGCCGGGCCGAAACCCAAATGACACCGCGCGGATACTGGCGGCGTGTGCCAATCTGCTGGAACAGTGACTGGCGGAGCACCGCTCACATCTCCCGCCGCTTGGCCTCCAGCCCCGCGTCGTCCCAGAACGGGCGGGCACTTTCACGCGCTGCCTCAGCGCGGCTGATGCCAATATCACGCAGTTGATGCTGATCCAGCGTGCCCAGCAAACGCCGTTCGTACGCCAGCCGCTGCCAGCGGCGCACCCGCCGGATCAGCATCACAACCAGTCCCCGCGTCTCGCGGTATATACCCTGCCGTGAAACTGACTTGCCTGCCAGTTGACCCTCGTTGATCGACCTTCTTGCACTTTTCATCGCCCTACCCTCCATGTGGTATGGCGCTAGTCTCGCGCTGGCGCTAACATCAATCCAACGAATGTTTATGATGCTTAACATCTCAGGAATTGATCTATGGCCAACTTCCCCACCATCGACAGCGAACTGCTGCGCACCTTTGTCGCCATTGCCGACCAGGGCGGCTTTACCCGCGCGGCCGAAGTGCTGAACCGTACCCAATCAGCGGTCAGCATGCAGATGAAGCGGCTGGAGGAAGACGTGTTACAAAGGGCTTTGTTTCTCAAGGAAGGCCGCCAGTTGGGCCTGACGGCCGAAGGTCAGCTCTTGTTGGGGTACGCCAGACGCATTCTCAAACTGCAAAGCGAGGTGATCAACAGCCTGCGGGAGCCGCATATGGTCGGCAGCGTAAGGGTCGGCACGCCGGATGATTATGTGATGCGCTTTATGCCCAGCATTCTGTCGCGCTTTGCTCAAACCTATCCGATGGTGCAGGTCGAGCTGCACTGCGAACCGTCCTTCAATCTGCTGCAGCGCAAGGATCTGGATCTGACCATTGTCACCCGCGAGCCGGGCAAGGAGATAGGTCAGCTATTGCGTCAGGAACAGATCGTCTGGGCCCAGGCAGCGGGGTTTGACTTGAATGAACAATCGACCCTGCCGTTGGCGATGTTCAACGCCGAGTGTTTCTGTCGAGACTGGGCCTGCAACGCGCTGGACAGCATGGGCCGGGATTACCGCGTGGCCTATACCAGCCCCAGCCTGTCCGCGATCATTGCGGTAGTGAGTGCCGGCCTGGCCATTACCGCTCAGTTACAGAGTCTGATACCGGCTGACATGCGCATATTGGGTGAGGAAGACGGCCTGCCCAAGATGCCCTCGGCGAGCATTGTGCTGCTGCGCAATGCGCAAACCCGCTCGCCGGTGACCGAGTGCCTGGCTGACTATATAGCTGAAGGTTTCAGGCTGTAGTCAGAGGTTCCTGTTGCGCCCAACCGCTGTAGACATAAGTCATCGGCCGTGGACCGGGCAGATATTCAGCTTTCAACTCACCGAGATGAAAGCCAGCCTGCTTGAGCAATCGAGGAATGTCGCGATTCAAGTGACAGCCGCCTGCAAGCGGCTTCCATAACGGTGTAAGGCGATTCTGCCAACGGCGCACCGAAGCATCCGGCGCCAGTCCGTGCTCGCAAAAAAGCAGCCGCCCGCCTGGCTTGAGCACCCTGAGCATCTCCTGCAGTGCAGGCAACGGGTCGACAATGGAGCACAGGGTAAAGGTCATGACGATGGTATCGAATCGATCATCTACGGCATGTATCCCCTGCACATCGACCGCGATCATCTCCACGGGAATGCCGCAGGTCGCCGCCCGGCGGGTAGCCAGCGCCTGCATTTGCGCCGCGGGATCGACTCCAACGATTGAGGTCACTTGATCAGGGCGGTAGAACTGCAGATTGAGACCGGTGCCAATGCCAATTTCCAGCACTTCACCCTTGGCCTGGGGCACAATGCGCGAGCGCGCCTTCATGACATCACCCATGCCGCAGGCGATATCGATCATGCGCGGTAACAGGTAGCGCTCGTAAGGATTCATCAGCCTCTCGTCAGGACAGACTGCTGCGCCTCAGTCTTTCAACCAACTGAGGGTTTGCGGTTGCCCCTGATGCGCGTCGAACAGATGCCCGACGTCTGGCACAGCATAGCATCGGTCGCCGCGCTGCGGCTGCCAGCGGTTGAACTCCACATGGCTGATACCCACTTCCCAAGGCTCGTCGGACTGCCAGCCGCAGGGCAGCAGTTCGAGACGCACTTCGGCGCCAATCAGACTGATCGACTCAATCCGCAGCGGCAAGTGAGCGTGCTCTGCCGGTTTATCCTGCAGGCGCACCTCGTGCGGGCGCAGGTAAAGCTGCACTGCGTCGTGGGTGGTCGGCTCTGGCATATCCACCCAGGCATCGCCCTGGCGCAGACGCTGGCCATCAACTTCACCATTGAGCACGTTCACATGCCCGAGAAAATCGAATACGAAGCGGCTTTCAGGCTGCGCATACAGTGCCTGCGGGTTGTCGACCTGTTCGATCTTGCCAGCACTCATGACCACCACGCTATCGGACAGCTCCAAGGCTTCTTCCTGGTCATGGGTAACAAATACGCTGGTGAAATGCAGTTCATCATGCAGTGCCCGCAACCAGCGGCGCAGGTCCTTGCGCACCTTGGCGTCCAGCGCGCCAAAGGGTTCGTCCAACAGCAGGATCTGCGGCTTCATCGCCAGCGCCCGCGCCAGAGCAATACGCTGCTTCTGTCCGCCGGACAGCTGCGAAGGAAAGCGATCAGCCAGATGGCTCAACTGGACCATTTCCAATAACTCGCCAACCTGCTTGCGGATATCTGCCGCGCCAGGGCGCTCCTTGCGGGGCAGCACCTCCAGACCGAAAGCGATATTCTGCGCAACTGTCATATGCCGAAACAGCGCATAGTGCTGGAATACAAAGCCAACCCGACGTTCGCGCACGTGCAGCGGCGTCACATCCTGGCCATGGAACAGGATGCGACCCTGCTCGGCGGTTTCCAGGCCCGCGATAATCCGTAACAAGGTCGTCTTGCCCGAGCCTGAGGGCCCGAGCAGACCAGTCAACTCACCATCAGGGATCTCCAGAGAGATATCCTTGAGCGCCTGAAACTGGCCAAAATATTTGTTGATGCCTTCTAGGGTAATACTCATCAGCGACTGTCCGATTGATCAGATAGCGGGGCGCGCTGGCGGGACTGGCGCCACTCGACAAAGCTTTTTACCAGCAGGGTCAGCAAAGCGATACCTGCCAGCAGCGAGGCGCTGGTAAAGGCCCCCACCGCGTTGTAATCCTGATACAGCAGCTCCACATGCAAGGGTAGTGTGTTGGTTTCGCCGCGGATATTGCCCGATACCACTGACACCGCACCAAACTCGCCCACCGCCCGCGCATTGGTCAGTACCACACCGTATAGCAATGCCCACTGGATATTGGGCAAGGTGACCTTGCGAAACAATTGCCAACCCGAGGCGCCCAGCACCACACCGGCTTCTTCTTCCTCGCGGCCCTGTTGCTGCATCAGCGGAATCAACTCGCGGGCAACGAAGGGGCAGGTCACGAATACCGTCACCATAAGGATGCCCGGCCAGGCGAACATCAGTTGTATATCCTTGTCCATCAACCATCCACCGAGCCAGCCATTACTGCCGTAAAGCAGCAGATACAACAAGCCGGCCACTACCGGTGACACCGCGAAGGGAATATCGATCAGGGTGATCAGCACCTTGCGGCCGGGGAACTCGAAACGCGTCACAAGCCAGGCCAGAAAGACCCCGAAAACCAGATTGATAGGCACCGTCATGGCGGCAATAAAAAGCGTAAGACCAATCGCTCGCAGGGTGTAGGTATCAGTCAAATTGTCCCAGAAGGTCTGCGCCCCACCAGAGAAAGCCTGGTCAAAAATCAGCACCAACGGAATGACCAACAGCAGGACGGTCACAGTCAGCGCCAAAGTGATCAAGCTCCACTTGACCCAAAACTGATCACCGATACGCAGGGTAGATTTTGAACGATTCATAAGTACTTAGCGTCCATGCAAGCGGCGCAGATAACGCGCTTGCCACAAATTGATCGCCAGCAGCAATACCAGCGAGGCCATCAACACCACCGACGCAATGGCACTGGCCGCCGCATAATCAAACTCCTGCAGACGAATAAAGATCATCAGGCTGGTGATCTCGCTGACGTAAGGCATGTTGCCGGCAATAAAGATTACCGCGCCGAACTCGCCCAAACTGCGCGTAAACGACAAGGCGATCCCCGTCATCAATGCCGGCCATAGGGAAGGAAACAGAATACGCCTGAACACAGTCCAGTCAGAGGCGCCCATACTCACTGCCGCTTCTTCGTCTTCCGGTGCAAGGTCTTCAAGTACCGGCTGAACAGTCCTGACCACAAACGGCAGGCTGGTAAAGGACATGGCGACGATAATACCCAGGGGTGTAAAAGCAACCTGAATACCCAGCGCTGCCAAGTACTGGCCATACCAACCGCCCTCGGAGAACAAGGCTGCAAGGGTAATACCTGCTACTGCGGTAGGCAGGGCAAAGGGCAGATCCATCAAAGCGTCGACGATGCGCTTGCCCCAGAACTCGTAGCGCACCAGAACCCAGGCGAGTAACAAGCCGACCACACCATTGAACACAGAGGCAATAGCGGCAGCCCAGAGCGTCACTTTGTAAGAGGCGACCACACGCTCATCACTGACCACAGCCCAGTATTCCGCCAGACTCATGCCGGAGGTCTGCACAATCAAACCGGTCACCGGCAACAGCAGCACCAGACTGATAAAGAGCAGGGATACGCCCAGACTCAAAGCAAAACCCGGCAAGACGCGCTTGCCGGGTTTGTTGTTAACTGCCGGCGATAAGCCGGCTAAAGATCTACTCATGGACGGATTCAGTTACCTGCGTTGAAGTTGATCCAGTTTACCACCACTGGCAAAGTGAACCTTCATCGCATTCTCCCAATCGCCAGCAATATCTTCGATCGACAACAGCTCAACCTCAGGAAACTTGTCGGCAAACTCTTCGCTGACCTTCTCGCTATGCACGCGGTAGTAGAAGCCCGCGATCAGACGCTGCGCTTCCTCGCTGTACAAATACTCAAGATAAGCTTTGGATACATCCTCGGTGCCGTTGCGTTCGATGTTGCGGTCGATCCAGGTAACCGGCATCTCGGCCAGGAAACTCACCTTGGGCACCACAACCTCATAACCGCCATCGGGGTACTCTGCGACGATATTATTCACTTCGGATTCAAAGGTCAGCAATACATCGCCAATACCACGCTCGACAAAGGTGGTGGTTGCTCCACGACCGCCGGTGTCGAATACCGCAACATTGCCCAGCATGGTTTTCAGAAAGGCGTCAGCTTTGGCCTCATCGCCTGCAAATTCTTTCTGCGCATAACCTAGGGCGCCCAGGTAAGTGTAACGACCGTTGCCAGAGGTTTTGGGATTTGGCAGCACGGAGCTTACGCCTTCACGCGCCAAGTCATCCCAGTTCTGGATATTCTTCGGGTTGCCCTTGCGCACCAGGAACGCCATAGTGGAATAGTAAGGGGAACTGGCATTAGGCAAACGCTCACGCCAATCTTCGGGAATCAGGTTGCCCCGCTCGTGGAGGATATCAACGTCAGTCACCTGGTTATAGGTGACCACATCAGCCCGCAAACCCTGGATGATTGCCTGTGCCTGACGGGAAGAGCCACCATGGGATTGCTTGATCTCTATGGTCTTGCCACTTTCTTTCTGCCAATGCTCGCTGAAGAGCTCGTTATAGGCCGAGAAGAGTTCGCGGGCGATATCGTAGGAGGAGTTCAGAATCTCCTGATCTGCCGCCTGGGCTGGCGTCATTACCATACCGGCGCTCAATGCCAATACGCCAACCGCACTTTTCAAGCGTCCCAATACAGACAATCCACCAGCCATAAAACCTCCACAGGCATATCACAGGATATGCGCATCCGTTAAAACAGGAAGCACAGCGTACAGAAAGGTTTGCCATAGAACAATATTGGCTTTATACGGATTTGCTTATTACTTAAACTACTAAAGTATAAGCAGGGCGTGCCTGCTCGTAGAAGATCTACCCAGCCGTTTGCCTGATAACGCCGAGTGCACTTCCATGGTTAGCTTCAACACATACAAGGTCAAATTGGATTCCTGGCTTAGCGTAATGACGGGACGGGCTGCGCGGTATGAGGTTGAACAGTAGCTAAGTTCACCTCTGCGGTTACCTAAGGTCAAAATGGATTCGCGCTTTCGCGGGAATGACGAGGTGTTGGCCCCGCGGGTGAGCGGTTGAGTGGCTGAGTGGCTGAGTGGCTGACAGGAATGATAGGGCGTTGGCAGGCGCACCTGCTGATAGGACTGACCTCAACGAGTCTGTCTGGCCTATTCTCCGCCAACTCCATCCATCTTGGCATTACCCCTGCTTCGTCATTCCCGCGCAAGCGGGAATCCATTTTGACTTTGACCTTTTGACTTTGACCTTGGTGCAGTGAGCACATATCTGTCCGCGACGGCGCTTGGATTCCCGCCTGCGCGGGAATGACGGTGGTGTTGGCGGGTGGCTGTGCAGGGACGAAGGTGGTGTTGGCGAGCAGTTGAGCGGGGATAACGGGATTTGCAGGCTTAGGGGTGAGCGTTCAGCCGTAATGGCCTGTGCGCAGGTTAGGCTCAGCGCTTTAGTTGGGATTTCCAGCGCCCAAAGTAAAACCCCGGACATCGTTGGATATCCGGGGTTTTGGTATAGCGCTTGACGATGACCGACATTGACGCGTGCCATCCCGGCACGCGCCCTACGGGCAGCCTACGGCTGTCCAAATTCGCTCCCGGCGAATTTGTCACATGGGGGTGGCAGTAACAGAAGGGACTGATAAGCCAAATAAAAAACCCCGCCAAAGGCGGGGTTCTTTATATTTGGTGCTTGACGATGACCTACTCTCACATGGGGAAACCCCACACTACCATCGGCGATGCATCGTTTCACTTCTGAGTTCGGGATGGGA
>Ga0163216_100497_pt1 | contig 60127 bp, 40 predicted proteins | sample SynspAceP_FD_167610 | JGI IMG/M metagenome (GOLD analysis project Ga0163216, IMG submission 167610) | Saline lake microbial communities from Ace Lake in Antarctica - Synechococcus sp. Ace-P (Illumina Assembly) | ecosystem: Environmental > Aquatic > Non-marine Saline and Alkaline > Saline ...
ATTAGCATCCGGGCGATTTGCGGGCGGCATCGGCAGATTGTCAGCACGCCGCCGCACCCATCGAACCTCGGCCAATCGTCGCGAGCCAAAGCGACGATTTCATAGCATGGGTAGATAGAACGCTTACCCAAGTTCTCCTGGCTGACGATGATGTGGTGAACTAGGAGAGGGCTGGACAACAGGTGATCGCAACCTCGTCGCTGTTAGTAGCGGTAGTGATCAGGCTTGTAAGGGCCTTCGACTGGGACGCCGAGGTAGTCGGCTTGGTCCTGGGTCAACGTTGTGAGCCGGACGCCGAGTTTGTCCAGGTGCAGGCGGGCGACTTCTTCGTCGAGTTTTTTCGGCAGCATGTAAACTTTGTTTTCATACTGACCGGTTTGTTGCCATAACTCAAGTTGTGCGAGCACTTGGTTGGTGAACGAGGTGCTCATCACGAAACTGGGGTGCCCGGTCGCGCAGCCCAGGTTCACGAGTCGACCCTTGGCCAAAATGATCAGGCTGCGTCCGGTGTCGTTGAACGTGTAACGATCGACGGCGCCGACGTCGGCAGGTTTGATCTCGTCCTTGGTCGCCTTGCCCGTTGCGACTTGGTTTTCCAACCAGGCAACGTCGATTTCGGTATCGAAGTGACCGATGTTGCAGAGGATCGCGTCGTTAGCCATTTCGACCATGTGCGGGCCGAGGATGATGTCCTTGTTGCCGGTCGTGGTGACGAATAGACGGCCTTCTTTGCAGGCGTCTTCCATCGGGACAACTTCGAAACCTTCCATCGCGGCTTGCAATGCGTTGATCGGATCGATTTCGGTCACGATCACGCGGCAACCGTAACGTTGCAGGCTGTGAGCGCATCCTTTGCCGACATCGCCGTAACCGCAGACGACGGCGACTTTGCCAGCGAGCATGACGTCGGTGGCCCGTTTGACACCGTCGGCCAGCGATTCGCGGCAACCGTAGAGGTTATCGAATTTGCTCTTCGTGGCCGAATCGTTGACGTTGATTGCCGGGACACGGAGTTTGCCCGAGCGGTTGAGGACTTCGAGGCGGTGGATGCCGGCTGTCGTCTCTTCGCTGATGCCGCGGACTTTGTCGAGCATTTCAGGGAATTTATCGTGCACCATCGCGGTCAAGTCGCCGCCGTCGTCGAGGATCATGTTGAGCGGTTCGCCCGAGGGGAAGCTCAGGGTTTGCTCGATGCACCAATCGAATTCCTCGTCGCTCATGCCCTTCCAGGCGTAGACGGGGATGCCAACGGCGGCAATCGCGGCGGCGGCGTGGTCTTGAGTGCTGAAGATGTTGCAGCTACTCCAGGTGACTTCCGCGCCGAGTTCAATCAACGTCTCGATCAAAACGGCGGTTTGGATCGTCATGTGGAGACAACCGGCGATGCGGGCACCGGCGAGTGGTTTCGAGGCCCCGTACTTTTCGCGGAGGGCCATCAGGCCGGGCATTTCGTTCTCGGCGATCCGGATTTCTTTGCGGCCGTATTCGGCCAACGAGATGTCTCGGACTTTGTAAGGGAGTTTTTCGGTCGCGACAGTGGACATGCTGGTCACTTTCAAGGTGAAGGGGAAGCAAACGTGATAATAAGGTAGCGTGAACGTATCTCGCGCATACGATTGCACAAGACACCGCTCACCAGACCGATCACAGGGACTCCCGCTGGCCCGATTTAGACAGCGGGTCATTGTACCAACGCAGCCAGAATTACCACCCCTAATGGCCGGGTAAATTAGACGGCTTTTCCGGTTAACAGACTCGCGGATTTGGATCACAATGGGGTTCCCTCCTGACAGAGTTCTCTCTCAACCCCGCCCACCCTTCAACGAACACCGCATGCGATGATTCACCTAATCTCTCGGACCCCAATCACCTCGCCGATGACGTCGCTCTGCACCACCTTCCTGGCCGCTGTGGTTGGATTTTCGTCCGTTGCGATGACGGCGGAGCGAGTGCCTGCTGCCGAACTGGATTACGCACGCGACGTCCAACCGATCTTGGCTCGCAAGTGTTTTGCCTGCCACGGGCCCGACCAAGCCGAGGGTGGGTTGGCGTATCACGATGCCGACCTGGCCCTGGTCGAAGCCGATTCGGGAGAATTTGCGATCGTGCCCGGCGATGCCGACGCCAGTAACATGATCGCTCGTGTGACGACCGACGACGAGTACGAGCGAATGCCGCCCGAGGGCGATCCCTTGACCCAGAGCGAAGTCGCAGTCCTGAAACAATGGATCCAAGAGGGGGCTACGTTCACCCGGCACTGGGCGTTCGAGCCGCTCGGTGATCCGCCCGTGCCGAGCGTGGATTCAGCCAACAACCAGGTGACCAACAACCACTCACCTGAAGAGAAAATCCACCCGATCGATGCGTTCGTGTGGAAACAACTCGATGACGCCGGGCTGCAACAGGCACCACCTGCGGATCGTCGCACCCTGATCCGCCGGGCAACCTTCGACCTGACCGGATTGCCGCCATCCCCCGAGGACGTTGAGCGATTCGCAGTCGACACCGATCCACTCGCCTACGAGAAGTTGATCGACCGCTTGCTCGCCTCGCACCACTACGGCGAACGCTGGGGCCGTCACTGGCTCGACCTCGTACGGTATGCGGAAACCAACTCGTTCGAACGGGACGCGGCGAAGCCGAACGCGTGGAAGTACCGCGATTACGTGATCCGTTCGTTCAACGAAGACAAACCCTACGATCAATTTGTTCACGAGCAGCTCGCCGGTGATCTATTCGATCAACCCACTACCGAATCGAAGACTGCGACGGGTTTTTATCGACTCGGAATCTGGGACGACGAACCCGCCGATCCGTTGCAGGCCCGTTACGACGAACTCGATGATTTAGTAGCGACGACCGGACAAGCGTTCCTCGCACTGACGATTAATTGCGCTCGTTGTCACGACCACAAGATCGACCCGATTCCGGCAACGGATTACTACGGCATGATCGCGTTCTTTGCTGACGTGGCGCCCTACGGCACGCGGGGCGATCATCACGGTAATAACCAAATGGACATCACCACGCCCGAACTGCACACGCAGTATCGTCAGTGCGATGAGGACGATGCGAAAATCAAAAAAGAACGAACCGAGATCGAGCAAGCCGGCATCGTTCACATGTCCGCTCCCGATCAACGGGCAACCGAAGGCAATGCGAGAGAACGCAACGAAGTCCTGCGGAAAAAACTCGATCAACACCTCACCGAGGAACAACGCACTCGTTATGCCGAACTCGGTTCGCAACTCAAATCGGTGAAACAACGCCGCGACGCGTTGCCCGCCCGAGAGCAAGTCCTCGGACTCGCCCGGGCACACGAGATTGAACAGACGTTCGTGATGTTCCGTGGCAATCCGCACTCGCCGACCGATCCCGTTGGCCCCCGCGTGCCCGAAATTTTCGAAGATTCGGTTTCCATCGAAAACAACGAGAAACGTCGACTCGTGTTGGCGCAGTGGATGACGCAGTCAGAAAACCGCTTGACTACCCGAGTGATCGCGAATCGAGTTTGGCAGCATCACTTCGGCCGCGGCATCGTCCGTTCGGCCAACAATTTTGGTCAACTCGGCACCCCGCCGACGCACCCGGAACTGCTCGACTATCTCGCTCATGTTTTCATGGACAACGGTTGGCAATTCAAAGCGATGCACCGCTTCATGATGACCAGTCGCACGTACCAGGCCGCCGCCGCGTTGACGCCGGAGCAAGCCGTCCAGGTCGGCGACACGTCGACAATCGATCCGGGCAACGATTTGTTTTGGCGTTTTGACCCCCGGCGTCTCTCCGCCGAAGAGGTACGTGATTCGATTCTGGCGGTCGCCGACACGTTGAACCCGCAGGTCTATGGGCCGAGTTTCTATGAAAAGCTTTCCCCCGAGGTTTTGGCCGGACAATCCAAACCGGGCCAGGGTTGGGGCAACTCCGACGAAGCTCAGCGGAACCGACGCAGTGTTTACATTCACGTCAAACGCTCGCTACTGACTCCGCTACTCGCAGCGTTCGATTTCCCCGAACCCGACACGACCTGCGAAGCCCGGTTCGCGACGCTGCAACCCGGCCAAGCGATGTCGCTTCTCAACAGTGACTTCATTCATGAAAAAGCACACCAGCTCGCCGACTGCGTGCGGCAGCAACAGCAACCCAAAGACTCGTCGCAATATGTCCGTGCGGTGATCCAGCGGACCCTCGGACGCGATGCCTCGGCCGACGAGATCGCCGAGGGAACCGCACTGATTGACGAGTTCGTGAACAAATACCAGGTCACTCCCGCCCGCGCCGACGCACTGTACGCACTGAGTGTGCTGAATTGGAACGAATTCGTTTTCGTGTTCTAACGAATGTGTGTTCTCAAGATTGACGTGCGAATAAGAGAGACGCGTTCCCAGGATAGACGGGACGCGGCCCAGTGGATTTCCCCGTCTGGTGAACTCGGGGGCGATGCGTGTAGAATACTTAATCTGAAATTGGGTGCCGAGCCATGATCGCGAGACACCCACCGCACCCCGACCGACACCGATCAGTCCTCCTCACGCACCCTCGTATTTCTCGCCGGAGCCCCTAGCCGTGAAAAAAGTCGAAGCGATCGTTCGCCATTTTAAGCTCGAAGACGTCAAAAACGCGTTGACCGAACAAGGCATCCACGGGATGACCGTCAGTGAAGTTCGCGGATTCGGTCGCCAAAAAGGCCACACCGAGATCTACCGCGGCACCGAATACGCGATCGATTTTGTACCGAAAGTGAAGATCGAAGTCGTCTGCACGAGCGAGAATTTGCAGACCGTGATCGATACGATCTTGCAAACCGCTCAAACCGGCCAAATCGGTGACGGCAAAATTTTTGTCACCAACCTGGAAGACTCGGTGAGAATCCGAACCGGCGAGAGAGGCGAGGAGGCGCTTTAAGCCTTCCTCACCCGTTTGCAAATTCGAACTCAATCCCGCGTGAAAACTCGCTTTGGCTAAACCGATCAGCCTCGCCCCGGCGACACTCCGCTATCGCGATCAGCTCTCGGCAGGACGCGACCGGATCGAGGCCCGTTTTCGTACCGGGCTGCCGAGTTTTCAGACGGCCACGGCGCTCAGCGATTTGTATGATCAAATCGTGACCGCCGTTTACGATCAATCGATCGAACAGGCCAAGCTCGATGGCATCAAACCACAGCACCTCGGTCGCCTCGCACTCGTCGCCCACGGTGGTTACGGACGCCGGGACTTGTCACCGTACAGCGACGCCGATTTGATGTTGCTCACGCCGCGCGTGACCGCGTCCGGCGCCGCCCCGATCGCCGGAGCACTCGTCCGCGATTTAACGGACGCGAACATGGACGTGGGGTTTTCCGTCAGGACCCCGGCGGAAGCCTGTTCGCTGGCATGGGCCGACCCCAAAATCTACACCTCGCTCACCGAATCTCGCCTGCTGTGTGGGGACGCATCGACCTACCGCCGGTTCTTTGACGCGTTTCGTTCCGGGGCCAAACGTCGTTGGAAGGGGCTCAACGCCCGTGCCATTCTCACCCGGCGCGAGGAGCGTCGCAAATGGGGCGAGACGATCTACCTATTGCGTCCGAACGTCAAACGTTCGCGCGGCGCATTGCGAGACATCCAATTGGTCCGCTGGCTCGGGTTCGCGACCTACGGACAAACCGATCTGGCTCATTTGTATCGCCTCGGTGCCCTCTCCAGTGAAGACCTGGAAACGCTCCGGCGGGCACACGGGTTCATGCTCCGGTTGCGTCACGAGTTGCATTTCCGTGCTCGCCGAAGTCAAGACATTCTCGATCGTCCGACGCAAATGGAGATCGCTCGCGATTGGGGATACCAAGGCAAGGTCGGTGTGTTGCCGGTCGAAGATTTCATGCAGGACTATTTCGAGCACTCACGAGGGGTGCGATACGTGTCGGCATTCTTCGACGACGACAATCGTGCCCGATCCCGCACCGCCCAGGCCGTCGAACGGGTGCTGTCGCGGCGGATCGACGATAAAATTCGCATGGGACCGACCCACATTTGGGTCGTCCCGAAACATCTCGATGCGTTCGCCACGAACCTGCCCGATGTCCTGCGTTTGATGCAACTCGCCAACGAAAACCGAAGACGAATCGCGCACCCGAGTTGGCAGGCGATTCGTTTGGCAATGCAGGATCGTCGTGTCAGCAAACTGGATCCAGAAAGCATCAGTTCGTTCCTACGCCTGCTCAGCCAACCGGGGCGATTGGCACCGTTGCTCCGCCGGTTACACGAACTCCGCATCATCGAACAACTGATCCCCGCGATGCGGCGCTGCCGCGGCCTGCTCCAGTTCAACGCGTACCACCAGTACACCGTCGATGCCCATTGCATCGGCGCGGTCGAGGCGGCAACCGAATTCAGCGAACAAGACAGCGCAATGGGGCGCCGTTACGATCGCATCAAAGACAAAACGTTGTTGCACCTGGCGTTGCTGATTCATGACCTCGGCAAAGGCTACGAGGAAGATCATAGCGAAGTCGGCCGACGCATCGCCGGAGAGGTTGCCGATGCGTTTCAGTTAGAGCAGAGCCAGAAGGAGACGCTGATGTGGTTAATCCACAAACATCTCTTGATGAACACCGTCGCATTCCGCCACGACCTCAACGACCCCGATGTCGTGCACGATTTCGCAGCCGAAGTCGGATCGGTCGGGCGACTCGAATTGCTACTCGTGCATAGTGTTGCGGACCTCATTGCCGTTGGGCCGGACGTGCTCAGCGATTGGAAGATGAAACTGATTGAAGACCTCTACCTACGAACGCGTCGGTATTTCGAAACCGGAAATCTGCCCGGTGAAAACGATCCCGAACTCGACATCCAACGCCAAGAAATTTTGTCGTTGATCGAATCGTCCGGTGGCGATCAATCGGCCCTGGACCTTGTCAATGAATTGCCGCTGTCGTTGCTCCGCCACCGCGGTAGCAACGAGATCGCGGAGGAACTAATTGAGGTCGGACGATGGCTCGGTGAAGAGAAAGGCTGCTACTGCGCCGGCTTGATCGAACCCGGTGGTGGGGCGGTACGTTACAACGTCGTCGTTCGCCAAGGCGGACGGAGGATCGGCACGTTCGCGCGGATTACCAGTGCTCTCTATGCCTGCGGTCTCACGATTCGTCGCGCCAATATCGAAACCGTCGGCGAGGATTTGTTGTGGGATTCGTTCTGGGTCGGTGACCCGGACTTTGCCGACCAACCACCCGATCATCGAATCGAAAAAGTCTGCAACGTCATCCGACGAGCGATCAATGAACCCGATGCGCCCTTGCCCGCCGTTCGGCAGACCTGGAAAACCAAAGGCCACAGCGAACCGGACAGTGTTCATGTCCTGCCAACGAAAATTATCTTCGATAACGATACGTTCGACCATCAAACCATCCTCTCTCTGTTCACGTACGATCGCCCCGGAATGCTATCTGAAATTGCAAAGGCATTGTTCGCCAACGACCTTTCGATTCAGTTCGCAAAAATCGACACGCACTTAGACCAGATCGCGGACGTTTTCTACCTCACCGATTCGTCGGGCAACCCGATCCTGGAATCCGACTACCAGCAACAAATCCGCGAAGCGATGCTCCACGTCATCAACCAAACCCCATCCCCGTCTCGCTCGTGACATTCCTGTCCTTGCCCGAACGTTTCCTCCTAAGTAGGTTCGGGTAATTCATTGCGTATAACTCCATTAGCCGTTTGGGCGTTAGCCCCGGTGAACCGCGAGAACCGTGGCAAACGGCGAACACACCGAAACACTTTCCCGAACCCGCTTAAAATGACAATAAGTGGCGTTGCGTCGATGGTCACTCGGTAGGATCGTTCGACCCTGTCGTTGCCATCTTCGTTTCGAAAGCCGGAAACGTAACATTCGATCTTCAATGCGCGGGTAATTCAAATCGTGAAGTCACCGCATCAAGAAAGGCGGGCAAGTTCTCGTTCTCGCTGCCGAGTCCTTACGTCACCCAACTGCCCAACGACCACTCGAGATCGAGCAGGTGTTCATTTGGCAGACGCCTGCGGAGTGGTTGATACCGTTGGCGACGCACGAGCGAATCACGCCGAGATCGGCGACGCACTCGGCGACGTGCGGTAGCCAATCCGAAATCCACAGTCCACCTTCGCCATGCTGTTTCCACTTGCGTTCGCACGCGAGCAGTGGCCGGACATCGTTTTCGAAAAACTGGACGTGTTCCGGCGGGACTTTGTCGGCGGCAGTCACGCGGGCACTCAAACAGACAACGAGCGTGAAAGCGACCGGGAGCGTTCGCGTGAGTCTCTCGAAAAACATCCTTGTTTTGCCAATTCAGGGAAACCGGCGTCACGCGGTCAAATATCAATGATTCTCATTCAAGCGAGTCACCACCGAACCAAGTTCGTCGAATTCAACCCCATCCCTGCTTCGCAAAATCACAACTGCTACGGCAGTAGGAACACCTGCAGTTTCCGGCATCCGTGGGCGCCGAGTACCAACGATTGCTCGATGTCGGCGGTCTTGCTGGGGCCGGATACGAAGATGCCGAATCCGGGCTGGGGCGTTCCGACTCGCCCGTAAGCTTCGTGCATGTGGTGAACGATTTGACTTCGTGAGACCGCGATCGCGAGATACTGCGCGATGAAAATCATCACCCGGTGCGGCATCGTTTTGCCATCGATCCAAATCGCGCCGTTCTCGGCCACACCGAACTCGCCGCGAACGATCGTCCAATCCAATGAGGCAAGATCGTGTGGGTCGTCGATCGCCGTCAAATCGACCGTCGGCGGCACCGCTTCGGGGAACGTCGAGGCGATCCGGCGGGCACTGGCGAAGACCTCGATCGAGTTGAGAATCTCGAGCATCTGCTCGGGCGAGTCGACCACGTGCGACTCGCCACCGACGAACCGGAGCGACTCCTGGAACTGCTCGACCGGATCGGCGTACCGAGTGATCCGGTGGAGATCAACGGTCGGTAGTTCCGGACCGTCAACGGCCCGGCCTCGGAGTCGGTCGAGAATCGTTTGCCGGCTATGACTGTGGAAATCGACTTTGGCAGGAGCGATCATTTCGTTTCCTCCGTTTCGTTCTGGATGGAGCCGTTGGTGGGATGCCCGTTCTGGGGATGCCCGTTCTGGGGATGCCCGTTCTGGGGATGCCCGTTCTGGGGATGCCCGTTCTGGGGATGCCCGTTCTGGGGATGCCCGTTGGGTCCGCCGACGCCTCGATTTTGGGCGTACCAGGCGCGGAAACTCTGCTTCGGTGGGTCGGGCAAATCTCGGTCGATCGCCCATCCGTTGAGCCGGTTGTGCGTCAACGGCTTGGGTAAAACTCGCAGCGCCATCCGGCCCCAGTAACCTGCGGTAGCGAACAATTTCGGATGCCGGAATAAGAACGACGCGGCTTTCATCCCGACGCGTTTGTCCCACGCGATCAGCCGTTTCCCGGCGAGGTCGCCCCGCCATGCCAGCAATTGATGATGCAACGGAATTTTGACTGGGCAAACGTCCGTACAGGAACCACAAAGGCTGCACGCGAACGGCAGGCTCTTATGTGCTTTGGCGTCCTTGGCCGGGCCGAGAACGCTGCCGATCGGGCCGGGCACGGTCGCCTGATAGCTGTGCCCGCCGCTACGCCGATACACCGGGCAAGTATTCATGCAGGCCCCGCAGCGGATGCAGTTCAACGCGTCGCGATACGTGTCGCTGTCGCGGATTTTCGTGCGACCGTTGTCGACCAAAACGATGTGCAGTTCGCTGTTCTCGTCGCGCGGTCCGTGAAAGTGCGACGTGTAGCTGGTGATCGGTTGTCCGGTCGCGCTGCGGGCGAGCAAACGCGTGAACACGCCGAGGTTTTTGAACTTCGGCAGCAATTTCTCGATGCCCATACAGGCGATGTGAATTCGCGGTAGCGAAACGCCTAAATCGGCGTTGCCCTCGTTCGTACAAACGACAATCCCGCCGGTCTCCGCGATCCCGAAATTGACGCCGGTGATGCCCACTTCGCCTTCGAGAAATTTGCCTCGCAAGTGACCTCGGGCCGCTTCGGTGAGTACCTGCGGATCGGATTCGCCCTTGCGAGTACCGAGGTGCTCGTGGAAGGTGTCGCCGACCTCTTCTTTCTTAATGTGAATCGCCGGCAACACAATGTGACTCGGCGTTTCCCCTCGCAGTTGCACGATCCGTTCACCGAGGTCGGTGTCGATGACATCGATGCCGTTTTCGATCAAGTATTCGTTGAGGTGGCATTCCTCGGTCAGCATCGACTTGCTCTTGATGATCCGGTGCGCTTCGTTTTTCCGCAGCAAACCGAGAATGATCGCGTTGTGTTCCTCGGCGTCGGCGGCCCAATGAACGACGGCGCCCATCCGGGTCGCGCTGGCCTCGAACTCTTGCAAATAATCGGCCAAATTCGCGATCGTATGCTGTTTGATCGCAGACGCCTGTTCTCGCAGGTACTCCCACTCGGGCAGCGATTCGGCTTGTCGGTCGCGCTTCGTTCGCACGAACCACAGAGAGTCGTCGTGCCAGTGCGAACGGGGTACGTTGTTGACGAAATCCTTGGCCGCTTGCGGGTGATCGACGATGGGCAGTGTGATGGACATGACGGCAGTTTGCAGAGTGAAGTTGAAAATTGAGAGGATGGACTCGTCGCCTCGTCCTCTACGATCGGGCGGCGGTTTTGGCTTGCTCGCTGGGCAGCGGACGTCCAGCGAGGACTTCGGCAATGTGCATCACTTGCAACGGCATCTCGCGGCGGCGGATGAGGCCCTGCATGTGCATCAAACAGCTCATGTCGCCGGCGATCATCACCTCGCTGCCCGCACCCATGTGGTCCTGGACCCGGTCCACGCCCATCGCGACGCTGGTCTCTCTTTCAGTGACCGCAAACGTGCCGCCGAAACCACAACATTCGTCGACCCGTGTGAGCGGCATGATCTCGACATTGTCGAGTGATTCGAGCAGCATCCGAAGTTTATTCGGTCGCGCCGTCATCTGCTCGCTGCTCGGGCCGAGCCGCAATTCTCGCAGCCCGTGGCAACTCGAATGGATACTGACCCGATGCGGGAACCGCCCGGCAATCTCATTCACACCGAGTTGATCGACCAAGTACTCGCAGAGTTCAAACGTCGAATCCCGCAATTTAAGAAACCGCTCGTCGTCGGGCTCAAAATACTCGTTGTAATGGTTGCGGATCATCGACGTGCAGCTTCCCGAAGGACACACCACCGCGTCATATCCGGAGAACATTTCGACGAATTGTCGTGCCACCGGCGCCGTGTCGGCGGAGCAACCGGTATTGGCCATCGGTTGGCCACAACAGGTCTGCGACGGCGGAAATACGACCGAAACTCCCAGCGATTCGAGGAGTTCGAGTGTCGAGATCGCGACGTCCGGGAAGAATTGGTCGACGTAACACGGGACGAAAAGAGCAACGGACATGAAGATGACGAGCGGTTGAATTGAAAAGAACGGGTATCGTCGCGCAGGCAGCCCAGAGCATCCTCGACGTCGCAGGGTCGAGCCATCTTGCTCGGCGGAAACAACCTGCGAGCACCAAGTGTATACATTTCGTCGGGAGACGTGGTCAAAGATTTCCCGTGTTTCTCAGCGAGGCAGCTCGTCGAAGTCGATTTCCGGTTTTTGGCCAGCCGACGATTCCCGCTCGAAATCCTGATCGAGCGCTACCGGATCGGCAAAGAAGCCGCAATTCCGCATGAAAAAATGGTCCCCGCTGGCTCCCCCGGCGTAATCGAGTCGATGTCGACCGCGGGCGGTCGCGTCCGCCGTGAACCGGGATCCCGTGCTCTCGTGCCATTGGCCCTCAACGTCACGCACCCATTGGTTGGCGTAATTCGCCGAACGGGGGACGTGACCGTAAGCGGGTGAGAAATTCTCGAGGAAGGAATGGAAACCCGTCAGGTGCGTGTCCGTTTTCGGACGTCGAAACGTCGCGATCAATCGCCATTCGTTCTGCGTTTTGTCTCCAAACCATGACGTGTACTCGGTATTGCCGGCACCGTCGGGTTTGACTTCGGTAAGAAAACGGTAGGTAGTTGCTGATCTCCAAGGGTAAACCAAAAAACTCTGGCCTCCGGAGCCCTCGTTGCCGAAATCCTGGGCCGTCACGCCGTCGCCTTTCGCCAACGTCACGATGCGATCTTCAGCCGGAATGTCCTGCGGGTTGTCGGTATGAAACGGACTCCAAACGGAGAACAACACGCGGCGTTCGCTCTCACTGTTGACCTGAAACCCGAAATAACCCTCGCCGAAACCGTTGGACATGAAGTACGATCCGATCGCATCTTGCCCCTCGGGGACCGTGATCTCGTTGTAGGCGTAGGTCAGGTTGTTCTTCGTCGGCACTCGGTACCTCAAATGCACCGAAGGCCCACGCCGGCCCCAATAAAACATGTTGCCCTCGTTGGTTTTGACATAGCCCAACGACATGGATTCGTCGTCGCAGGATACGAGCAAATCGGAAAGCCGAAGCGTGCCCTCGGGGCTGGTTTTTTGCAAATCGACGCGGACATAGCCGGCACCAGAAACACCCTCGCCGGAAACCTTGACCTCGCCCAACGGATACTCGCGCTCGGCCGCGTCCTGGAGTGTCGCCGTCAGTGAATTCTGATTCACGGTGGCTCGAATTTCGGCCGTACCCTGGGTGCTGCGTCCTTTCAAACCGAGCCGGATCGTCCCGGCGCGGTCGGTGCGAAAGTACACCGAGTGGACTTCGTCGGCATTGCCAATCGTCACACCCGCCTGGCGGCCAATCGCTCCACCACCGGGTTCGGGTGCCGAGCGAAACAGGTTGCCGGCCAGCGGCACCGACCACTCGCCCGCCAGGGCGGTGCTCGGCAACGGCGCCATCAACGCCAACAGAATCGAGAAACGAGAGAAGGAGGACCGTAGGAACATGATTCGACTTTGAAAGGTGGGATTGGGAGGATTAGCCGATGGGCGTTCGCCCCGGTTGCTGGCGTGAAAAACGGGGCGAACGCCCATCGGCTAACGAAATCAACAGCCCGCTAGCCCAAACAGCCACCTCACATCCAAGGCTGGACAGACCAAGCGGACGACAGCGTTATCACTTGAGACAACATATTAGCTCGAATGAGCAGGCCCGTCTGCCAGTAAATACGCCCGCAAACCCGATGGCCACTGTTGCCCTCGTCTCGCGATCACTACACAGTTCCGCACACGACAGGCGCTTCGTCTGACTTCTCACGGCCCGGCCATCATGGAACATTCGCTCCACCTTCGAATTCAGGCTCAACCGACCGATTCCACTTGCGGCCCGACTTGCTTGCAAGCGGTCTATGAATACTACGGCGACGAGCTCGCGTTGCCGGATGTCATTTCGCAAATCGGCGAATTGACCGACGGCGGCACGTTGGCCGTTCAACTGGCCTGCCACGCGCTCGCCCGCGGGTACACGGCGACCATCTACACTTACAATCTACTGCTGTTTGATCCGACCTGGTTCACCGATTCGGGCGAAATCGCCGAACCCCACGCGTTGGCCGATCGCCTGCGTCGTCAATCCGAACTGAAATCAGCCGGCGATCCACGCGTCGGTTTGGCAACGAAATCGTATTTGCGTTTTTTAGAACTCGGTGGCCAACTGCGGATGGAACCACTCGAAGAGGCATTGATCATTCGGTCGCTCGAAAACGCGTCACCGGTCTTGTGCGGGTTAAGCGCCACGTTTTTGTATCAGGAAGCACGCGAGCGGCCCTTCCCACCCAACGAACGCGGCATCAGCAGCGTGCCCGATGACGTCGGCGGGGCACCGGTCGGTCACTTTGTCGTGCTCTCGGGCATCGATTCGGTGTCACGGCAAGTCACCGTTCATGACCCCCACGGCTTGAACCCGTTCTCGCCCGATGGGTGTTACCAAGCGTCGCTGAACGTGGTCAGCGCCTCGATCCTGCTCAGCATCGTGACCTACGATGCCAATTTATTGGTCATCGCTCCCGATCGAAACCAGCGGCCGGCATCGACTGAAAATCTCACCCAAACGAATCAACAAGGAGAGGCGTGATGGATCGCGTGATTGTGACCGAGTCCACGGATGATTGGATCCAACAAATCACCAACGTGGAGGTGGTCGACGCCACCGAATACCTGACGGATTCCAAGTGGAGTCGGCAACGGGGTTTGAAGGTTTGTTGTTTACCGAGTTCGTTTGCCTATCAGAGCATCGGGTACTACGTCTCGTTATTGGCCGAAGCGCGTGGCCATCGTCCGGTGCCGAGCATCATGACGGTGCAGGATTTGACCGGCCGTGTGGCCGTTCGGTTGCTGCCCAAATCGCTCGACGAAATTATCCAGACGAGTTTAGCGTCATTGCAAACCGATTCCTTCACGTTGTCGGTTTACTTTGGTCGAAATTTAGCCAAACGACACGACCGACTTTCCCGCGAGTTGTTCAATCAATTCCAAGCGCCCTTGTTGCGATTCGAGTTCTCGCGTCGCAGCAAAAAGTGGCGATTGCGGAAAGCGACCACGTTGGGCGCGGGCGAACTGCCGGCTGCCCACCGGCCTTATGTCGTTGATTTTGCCAACCAGTACTTTGCCCGCCACACGTCGGTGCGATCGGCGACCAAATCGGCTCGTTTTGATTTAGCCATTTTGTACAATCCGGACGAAAAGGAATTGGCACCCTCAGACCCGGCCGCGCTCAAGAAAATGCTGAAGGCGGCGTCCGCCAACGGGTTCGCTGCGGAGCTGATCACCAAAGACGACGCGGGTCGTCTGCTGGAATTCGATGCCCTGTTCATTCGCGAAACCACCGCCGTCGATCATCACACGTATCGGCTCGCCCGTCGCGCCGAACGCGAAGGCATGGTCGTGATCGACGACCCACAATCGATTTTGCGATGCACCAACAAAGTCTTCCTCGCCGAGTTGATGGAAAAGAACAAAGTGGCGATGCCCAAGTCGATGATCGTGCATCGGGGTAACCAGCATCTCGTCGCCGCGATGTTGGGGTTGCCGTGCGTTTTAAAACGTCCCGACAGTGCGTTCTCGCAAGGCGTCGTGAAGGCGAACAACGAAGACGAATTGAACGCCCACCTGAAATGTTTTTTTGAAACCTCGCAATTGTTGATCGCCCAACAATACATGCCGACGGATTTTGATTGGCGGATCGGCACGATGGATCGCCGGCCCATGTTCGCGTGCAAGTACAAGATGGCACGCGGTCATTGGCAGATTGCCAAACACACCGAATCGGACGGCCCGACGTTCGGCGGTTTCGAAACGCTGCCGATCGAAATGGCGCCGCGAAAGGCCGTCGCACTCGCCCAAAAAGCTGCCGACTTGATCGGCGATGGTTTGTATGGCGTCGACGTCAAAGAGAGCGACGGTCAGTTTTACGTCATCGAAGTCAATGACAACCCGAACCTGGATTCGGGCGTCGAAGACAAATTACTTCGCGACGATTTGTACTCGCGAATCATGGAGTCATTTTTGCGTCGGATTGAAAAGAAAAAGGCGTTGTCATGAGCGAATTGCACTGGTTCGAAGGGTTTGGTATTGAGTTGGAATACATGCTCGTCGATCGCGAAACGCTCGACGTTCACCCCGCCGCCGACACGGTGCTGGCGGAACTCTGGCAATCGAGTCAGGACACCGATTCGGACACCGATTGGAATGCCCATCCCAGCGATTTCGAGTTTCGTGAAACGACGTGGTCTAACGAGTTGGCGTTGCACGTGCTCGAATTGAAAACGACGCAGCCGGCGACGGCGTTTGACCGGGTCGCCTCCGAATTCGAAGCCTCCGTCGCGGCCGTCCAATCGACATTGAAATCACAGGGCATCCGGCTGCTACCCACCGCGATGCACCCGTGGATGAAACCGGCAAAACAGACTCAATTGTGGCCGCACGAATACCATGAAATCTACAACACCTACCATCGTATTTTCAATTGCCATCGCCACGGTTGGTCCAACGTTCAATCGATGCATTTGAATTTACCGTTTCGTGGTAACGACGAATTTGCGGGACTGCACGCAGCCGTACGATTATTGCTGCCGTTGTTGCCGGCGATCGCGGCGAGCTCGCCGATCGTCGAAGGGGTATCCAATGGGTGTCATGACAATCGATTGCGATTCTATGTTCATCATTGCGACACGGTGCCCTCGATGATGGGCGACGTGATCCCCGAACCGATCTTCGATCGCTCGTCCTATCAAACTCAAATCCTCGATCCGATCGCCGACGACATCGCGCTGCTCGATCCGCTATCGGTGATGAACAGTGACTTCCTCAACGCCCGCGGTGCGATCGCGCGTTTCGATCGGGGGTCGATCGAGATTCGTTTACTCGACGTGCAAGAAACACCGGGCGTCGATATCGCCATCGCGGGATTGGTCACGCACGTGGCCAAACGCTTAGCCGAGCAGACCTGGTCGTCGCGCTGGCAACAACAGCTCGTCTCATGCCGACGACTCGGTACGATCTTGGATGACACAACGGTGAGCGCCGAAGCGACGATCGTGTCCGACGCCGATTTCTTAGTCCACTTCGGCATCACTCAGTCGTCTTGCACGGCAGCGGAAATTTGGCAGCATCTGATCGACGACGCCTATCGATTCGGCAGCGGGTTGGATGGTGTCGCGGCCCCCTTAGAAATCATCCAACAGCGGGGCACGTTATCGACGCGAATCCTGCAATCGTTGGGCAGCAAATTCACCAATGCGGACCTGCATGGCGTGTACGAGGAATTGGCGGACTGTTTGGAACGCAACGAGATTTACCAACCGTGAGCGATCGGCCCGTGGCCGATCAGCGCGCCAACGAACCGCCCGCAGCGTACATGGTCACGTGCGAACACGGCGGCAATGAGGTGCCGGCCTCGTTTGCGGATCGATTCGAGGGGGCGAACGCACGTCGTTGTTTGCACAGTCACCGTGGGCACGATCCTGGTGCGTTGCTGGTTGCCGGAATGCTCGCCGAGCACTGGGGCGTGCCTTTGATCGCATCGACGGTGACGCGGTTGCTGGTCGATTTGAACCGGAGCGAAAGTTCGCCGACGTTGATGTCGGAGTTCTCTCGCGAGGTCAGTGCGACGGAGCGTGAAAAGATTCTGCGGACGTATTATCGACCTTATCGAAAACGCGTTTTCGATCGGATCGAGGATGCGATTCGCCAGCACCAGCGCGTCGTTCATTTATCGATTCACAGCTTCGCCGCACGTTTTCGCGGACGAACACGAACGCTCGACTTGGGCGTGTTGTTCGATCCCGAGCGCGAACTCGAACGGAGTTTCTGCGACGCCTGGATCTCGGCCCTGCGGGATCGCGATCCACGTCGTCGGGTCCTGGCCAATGAACCGTATGCGGGAACCGACGACGGGTTGACGACGACCTGTCGTGAACGATACCGCCCGGCGGAATACCTCGGGATCGAAATCGAAATCACCCAGCGTTACGTACGTCGCACGAAAACCGGGTTGACCCAAGTGGCAAACGATCTGGTGGAAACGATTGTCCAAGTTGTTCGCACAGGGAAGTTGCGGGTTGCTGAACCACGTATTTAGACCTTATCGTCTGGACTGCTAAATCCAATTTTGCGTTTCGAGATCGTGCCACTTCGAAGTGCTTTGATCGCAATCGGTTGAGCCCGATGACGCACCCCGCCCGCAACGCGGGAGGGGTCGTAAAACGAGCGTTCAGCGAGTTTTTCGGGGGAGGGCCGAGCGGCAACTGTCCACAGTGGAAGGGCGCGCCGGCCTCGGGCTAACGAGAATCGATAGACATCGGCAATCGAGAGATTGAACGTTATCGTTTTTGTTGCGTGGCGATTCACTTTTCGGCCCAATGCCAGCCCAAAGACAGCCCAATGCCAGCCCAGGGCAACGCCCCGGGGAAAGACATCCAAGTAGGTGCATAGCCTCGAAGGGCAACGCTGTGAAGCATTTTTTTCTATATAAAAGCGGCGTTCAGCGTAAGCGGGCGGAACGCCCGCGCACCGGTTCGCGGGCGTCCCCGCCCGCATACGCTGCTTTCACGCTGATAAATACTTCACAGCGTTGCCGCTTGGGGCGAATCGAGACAACATCACCAGGAGCACGAAAGAGTTTTCATCAGCCCAGCGATGGTCGACGCGATTCCCAGCGAATGGGAAGGGATCGTCAGGATCAAAAAGAGATCGTCTACGAAAAAGCGGCGGTCGGCGCGACAAGCATGTTGGCTAATTGACATTGTTGCGGGTGGCATAGGACGCGTAGACTGTTGCGTGAGGGCGGTTTTTTGACGTGCCGCGCATCTTTCTCGACGACCCAAGCTTTCTCGACGAACCAAGGGACACGGATGTACCGCTTGCTGCTCTGTTTTCGCTATCTTCGCACCCGCTACATCGCGCTCGCGTCGATCATCAGCGTCACGCTCGGTGTGGCCACGTTGATCGTGGTTAACAGCGTGATGGCTGGTTTTTCTGCCGAAATGCACGAACGGTTGCACGGTTTGGCCTCCGATATTCTGATCGAGTGCCACGCCAGCGGTGGGATGCCGGATCCGGACGCCCACCTCGCCGAGATCAAAAAAATCGTCGGCGATGATCTGGCGGGCACGTCCGTCAGTGTTCACGTGCCCAGCATGTTGGGGATCGATTTCAATGGCCAACTGATCACGCGGCACGTGAATTTGGTCGGAATCGATGCGGCGACTTACGACACGGTCAGCCAATTCGGGCGATATCTGATTCACCCCGAAAACCAAAAACAAGTCGATTTCGACCTACGAGATTCCGGGTACGACGAATCACGAGAGAACTTCCCGGCCTCGGGATGGCACTACCGCAAGGCTCGTGTTTCCTATGACCGGGCACTCGCCGAAGAACGCTCAAGAATCGAGGCGATGGACCGCGAGGTCGCACGACTGAGCAGCGGATTGCCACCCGGTTCGAAATCGGCATCCGCGAATCCGGCGGGCGACGACGACGAGGGCATGATCAGTGAAGAACCCGGCAACACCTTCGCCGTCAATGGACCTTTACTCAACAACCTGTTGCCACCCGAACTCAACGACGGACGAACCGGCGGCGTCGCGCCCACGTTCGACCCGGCGACCGAACAATACCCGGGCATCATCTTGGGGATCTCCACGTGCAGCAACAAAATGCGAGACGATGCCGGCAACGTCCGCGACCACTTTTACAGCCGCCCCGGCGACGACGTGCGGATGATGTTCCCGAGCGCCTCGGAAAACCCCAAAGTCCTCAACCAAAAATTCACGGTCGTCGATTTGTATGAATCGGGGATGAGCGAATACGACAGCACGTTCGCGTTCGTGCGATTGGATCAATTGCAAGAATTCCGCGGCATGATCGACCCGATCTCGGGCGTGAAAAGTGTCACGACGATCCAGCTCAAACTGATCGAAGGGGCGAACTTGAACACGGTCCGTGATAACCTGCGCCGCCGGTTCCCGCCCGATCAATTCGCCTACAGCATTCAAACCTGGCGTGACATGCAGGGACCGTTGTTGGCGGCCGTGCGATTGGAAACCACCATCCTGAATATTTTATTGTTCCTCATTATCGCCGTTGCCGGTTTCGGCATCCTCGCCACGTTCTTCATGATCGTCGTGGAGAAGACTCGCGACATCGGCACGTTGAAGGCGCTCGGTGCGAGCGGTGGCGGCGTGATGAGTATTTTCCTCAGTTATGGGCTGCTGCTCGGGATCGTCGGCAGCGGTGCGGGTTTGGTCGGCGGCATCATCTTCGTCGATAACATCAACTCGGTCGCCGCTGTGATTGAAAGGATCACCGGCCAAGAAGTGTTCGATCCGACGGTTTATTATTTCTCCGAAATCCCCACGATTTTGAATCCCTTCACACTCGTGTGGGTGATGGCGGGAGCGATCGCGATCGCGACGACGGCGAGTGTGCTGCCGGCGATGCGGGCGGCGAGAATGCACCCGGTCGCCGCGCTGCGGTTTGAATAATTCGCGGTTTGAATCACTCGCGGTTTGAGTAACTCACGATCCCTCGCTGAGGCGACGGGTTCTGCGAAATCTAAAATCCTCCCCACCTTCACCCCCTCCGTCGTCATGAATTCGATTCTCGAAGCCCGCCAGATTCGCAAAAGCTACTACAAGAATCAGATCGAGTTGCCGGTGCTTCGCGGCGTCGATGTGGCGTTCGCCCGCGGCGAGATGTCCGCGTTGGTCGGTCGCAGCGGTAGTGGCAAGAGCACGCTGATGCATTTGCTCGCGACGCTCGACCAACCCGACGAGGGCGAGGTGTGGTTCGACGGTCGCCGCATTGACAATCTCTCACGCCGAGAGCGTGATACCTATCGCAACCGCGAGATCGGCATCATCTTCCAGTTCTATCACTTGCTACCTGAATTGTCCGCACTCGAAAACGTGCTCGCTCCGGCGATGATCTCACGCAGCGTGTTGGGATATTTCCGCGATCGTAAAACGCTCACCGCGCGAGCCGAAGCGATGCTCGATCGTGTCGAGTTGCTCGATCGGAAAACGCACAAACCGTCGGAGATGTCCGGTGGTGAGATGCAGCGAGTGGCGATCGCACGCTCGTTGATGAGCGCGCCGAAACTGTTGCTCGCCGACGAGCCGACCGGGAACCTCGATACGGAAACCGGCGAATCGATTTTACAATTGCTGCATCAACTCAACACCGAGGACGGGCTGACCGTCGTGATGATCACGCACGACGAGGCGATCGCCCAGCGGGCGGATCGCTGTTACCGAATGCAAGACGGGTTGCTCGTCGATCGTTTCGAAAACGTCGTCACCGATAATCCCAAAGCGATCTCGCCCAAACAACTCCGAACCGTCAGCGCCGCGTAGCGTACGTTAGGCTTTCCAGCCTGACACGGGCGTCGGTTATCAGCCTGGGAAGGCTGACGTACGTTAGGCTTTCCAGCCTGACACGGGCGTCGGTTATCAGCCTGGAAAGGTGACGTACGTTAGGCTTTCCAGCCTGACACGGGCGTCGGTTATCAGCCTGGAAAGGCTGACGTACGTTAGGCTTTCCAGCCTGACACGGGCGTCGGTTATCAGCCTGGAAAGGCTGACGTACGTTAGGCTTTCCAGCCTGACACGGGCGTCGGTTATCAGCCTGGAAAGGTGACGTACGTTAGGCTTTCCAGCCTGACACGGGCGTCGGTTATCAGCCTGGAAAGGCTGACGTACGTTAGGCTTTCCAGCCTGACACGGGCGTCGGTTATCAGCCTGGAAAGGCTGACGTACGTCACGGCCTACTTGGGTGCTGGCAGTTCGTTGCTGCCGGGTTCGAATGCGTCCGCAGCGACGTCCTCGGGCAGGGACAGCGGATCGTCACTCATCGCGTCGTCACCCTCGGCGGAATCTGAATCAGAAGATTTCCCAGCGAAGAAATCGCCGATCACCGAGCCGACGCCACCGAGCAGGCTGTCGCCGAATGGTGGATTCGACTTCGGCGATTTCGGATCGTTTGTCGGTGTTGACGCTTCGGTCATTGCGTCCGCCGGCGGTCCGACAGTTTCGAGTACCGACGCCCCTTTGACTTCGATTGTTTTTTCGGTTGGCGGCTTCTCGGTTGCCGATTTGGCCAACACGCCACCGGGGCCGCCCATTTCAACATCGATTTCGGTCATCGCCTGGCCACGGACGATTCCCAGCGTGACGGATTCACCGGGGTTAAAAAGGGACAATTCTCGCACCAGCGAGCTGGTATCGCGGATCAACCGACCGGCTGCCGAAACGACCCGATCGCCGGGTTGGATTCCGGCGATGGCGCCAGCGGCACCTTCGTGTGCGGTCACGATCAAGACGCCACGTTGAGGAGTCGCGTCGCGAGCCTCGATGCCGAGCGACGCCCGCGGTCGTGCCAAAGTCGGGCCAGAATTCGCGTTCGAAGCGTTCGTTTCCAACGGCAGTTTCGCGGCGGCTCGCGCCGTCGGTCCGCCCGCGGCCGGCGTCGCGGTTGCCTCGTTACCGGCGGAGGCTGGGTTCGCGATCGTGGTGGCCGCCAATCGGGTTTGATACAACCGGCCGTCTCGCAGAACCTGCACCACAACAGGCCGTCCGCCGGAAATCTGCCGCTGGGCCGTCGCCGCCGCTTCGAGCGAATCGGTGCGCATGCCGCCGACCGAAACGATCAAATCGCCGGCCCGAATCCCCGCCGCCTGAGCGCTCGAACCAGGATTGAAACCGAGCACTTCCAGCCCCTGATAGCCGGCGGAAACCGAGGCGGAAACCTCAATCCCGAAACTCGGAGACGCCAACGTCGGCGAGTTCGGACTTTGCAACGGCGTGGCCAGCAGCCGAGGCGTGATGTTGGGATCCGGCGAGTTCGGATTGCGCGGGGCTTGGTACGAAGGACCCGGCTGCGGTGCTGGGGCCGATTGACGAGCATTGATCCTCGCTCGCAATCGATCAATCAATAGCTGGGCCGACGCCGTCTCGCAAACGATCCCCTGCGTCACAAAGATGATTGCCAAACCCATTACGGGCCTGAACATCCAACGCAGTTTTCTCAGTGATACGGACTCAAACATTCAATCAATCCAAAATACAAACGTAGGACGCCAGGTGAATCGGCGGCGAGCGGAAACGCCATTGAAGCCCCCGATGATAGAGTGGACAATCCGACAGGCCAACCGAGCAAGACGATTTCGACCTAATTCGTTAAATTGCCGTGACGCAGATTGTTTCCGATGACTCAGCTCCCTTCGCGGTGCGGCGATGACCGCATCGGTTCATCAACAGATTCCCCTTTATGTCCCGCGAGTCAATCCCACCTTCCGAAATCCAGTCCGGAATCCTGGTTCGGCACCTCACGACCGCTGAGTTGGCGGGCGCCGTCGCCACGACGCTCGACCGGCTCTCCCCGGCGCGAGCGAGTCTCGTCTCCGACCAAGTTTGCGGGCTGTTGCGATCGCACCGACCCGATCGCTTACTCATGCTCACCGCTGGGCAAAATCGAGAATCGGCGGAGGGAAATCCGCTGACCGCAGGCGACGTGCTGGCGATCGTGTTGCTGCCCGAATCCGGCGACACGGCCACGATTCTGCATGTCGACTGGGTCAATCCAGGCGCCGTTGCGACGGCGAACACGATTGCAGAGGATCGTCGCGGCAGCGCGACAGTTGGGGGCGAGACAGTTGGGGGCGAGACAGTTGGGGGTAACGGACCCGAATCCGAACGCCGATTTCTGCCGCAACAACTCGGCCACGAACTGTGGCAACATTTGGAAAAAGTGTTCGCTGCGGCGAACCTCCGTTTCATCCAGTGGGCCACCGACCCGACGACGGTTTCGATCGAGAATGCACCAGTTGAGAACGCCGTCACACCCGCTTCCTGGGCAGGCTTGATGGGGTTTTCACCGATCGGGACACTCGACTATCTGGCCTTGGATCCCGATGAAACCGGGAAATGGTCTGGAAAACAGGCGGACGCGATTCCAGCGAATTCGCCGGAACCATTCACGCTCCAGACGCTCGATCACGATGTCTCAGATTTCGCCGATGCGTTCGAGCAATTGATCCGGCGAACCTACGTCGACTCATTGGATTGCCCTCCGTTTGAACAATTCCGCAGCGTCGACGAAATCCTCGCCGGATACCGGAGCGCCGACGCCTTCGCACCCGATCTATGGTTCACCGTTTCGCTGCAACCTCAATCCCACAACGCAAAGTCAACACCCATCGGAGCGATCATCTTGACACGGCACCCCGGCCCCTCGCTCGACGATCCCGATCAAATCAATCCCGCCTCGGTTGTCGAACTGGTTTACATGGGAATCGTTCCCGAGCACCGTGGACACGGTCACGGCACCCAGATAATGAGCCTGATCGCCGACATCTGTGAGCAACAAAACGCCGACCGGTTGATCCTCGCGGTCGATCAAAACAACCATCCCGCGATCACCGCCTACCGCCGTATCGGAATGCACCCGCTGTTTTGTGAAACGGTATGGGGTCGATTAGTGAACACCCTCGCGTAGGCCGGAGCAAGCCGCTTCGGCGCCGGTCCGGAACCTTGGTCGACAGGCGACTCGGTCGCCGGGAGTTCCAACCGATGTTCGCTTCGAACGAGGCCCGCTCCCATCCCACACCACGAGAGTCAACCAGCTAAGCACGTCGTCACAATGAATTCGGTGGAACCACGTCGCAGCGTCTCTCTGGGACGCTGGAAATTGCGAGTCTCAGAGAGACTCGCCTACGTGAGGTTCTGCCGAACGTTTTCCGCCGAGGTGCTTATCCGATTCATGCCTTCGACCTGGGAGAGACTCTCAAGGCTTAGGGACGTGTCGGTACTGCCCGAAATTGTTTTCGGCGATGCGTCGCATTCGGCTTTCGCCCTCCCGGCTGTAGTAACTGATCGTGTGAACGATGCTGACTGGATTGGTTTCACCGAACAGGTTCGTAACCCGGTTCTCTTCGACAAAGAGATCTTCGATGCCTTGCGGGAACTCACCATCGGAGAGCAGGAACACGACATCGGGTTTGAGTTTTTGCAGTGCGTAACGGATCGGTTCGTAAGGGGCTTTCCCACGATCCATTTCGACCCGCATCGCCCAACTTTTGAGACGTTGTTTGTTCTCCGGCGTCGCGTTGACGCTCCTCGATTCGTCTTGATCGGCGCGTGAAATTCGCATGAAGTCGCAGTTGGCGTCGAAGAAGATGACATAGAAACGTTGATCATCGCTGAGCATGTCGATCGACTCGATCAGCGCACGTCGGGCGGAGATGAACGCGTCTCCCATGCTGCCGGAACTGTCGACGAGATAGACGAAGTGGTTGCCGCCTCCTTCGACGCCGCAGAACTCCATTTTGCTCGGCGAATCCGATTTCATCGCTTTCAGGCTGGATTCGGCAGCGGAGGTGGGTTGGTTAAAACTCGGGGACATCGGCGGCGGAGCGGCGGAGGCGTTCGCCATGCCGGCAGTGACTTCGACGGCGGCCATTTCACCGAGCGGATCGAGTTCGACTTGGGATTCATCGGGCGTGGATTCGGAGGGATCGGTGGTGGGTTGAACCGATTCGATTTGAAACGTCTCGATCGCCTCTTCGCTCGCTTGGGTCGCCGACGCGGACAACGCGATTTGATCCTTCGGCATGGCGGTCGAGAGCGTGAATCCGGCGAGCACGAGCAGGATGATGAGATGCACCAACGCACTAGCCAGAAGAGCAGTCGAGTGCCGGCGACGTGGCGTCGGCGCGTTCTTGTCTTCGATCAAAACCGGAGTGTTAGGAACGGCGGCTTGGCGCGCGGGCGATCGTGCTTTGATACCGACTATGATTTCGTTTTCGTCTTCAGACGCTCGATTCGTCTTCGCCTTCGGTTTTTCCTCGTCGGTTGAATTGGGCTCAGTTGGTCTTGGATCGCTTGCGTTCTCGCTGTTTGTTTTCTCGTCGGTTGGTTTCTCGCTGCGATTTTCTTTCTCGGCGAGCGAGCGATTCATCCGCGGAGGTTGAACAGCGGGGTGCGCCGGGTCTCGCCGAATGGTGGGAGACGCATCGTTTCGGGCGTCGCGGACTGCCGTCCAACTATCGAAACGTAGGGTGCGGGGTGACGCTGCCGGTAGCTCGGCGCCGTTCGATTTGTCCGCAACGACGGGTACCGGCTCCGGTGCAGCGACGGGTACCGGCATTCCGTCTGCCACCGAGTTTCCGTCTGGCACCGAGTTTCCGTCTGCCACCGGGTTGTCGAAACGGGACGGGTGTTCCGGATCGGTTTCGGGGAGCCCGTACCGGGCGAGTTGGGCCGGCGAGATCCGCTCACCCGCATCGAGCCGCTGGAGAAGCGACTCGAGTTGTTCGGCTGAATCATCGAGGCGCTTCGCTCGGGCTTCGAGTCGGGCCGTTTCGGCTTGGCGGCGGACCCGGATCAACTCCTGTTGGATGACCGCCCGCGAGACCGATCGCCTGGGTTCACCTGGGATCCTGGGCTCACCGGGGATCCTGGGCTCCAGCTCGCGATTGTCGGCGGGCTCGGGGTCAAACGAGCGGTGGGCATCGGCGGCGGTCATGCGATCGCGTCCATCATTATCCGGCGAGTAGGCGTTGGAATTCTCGGATCCACGCGGGGTGGGCGGGCCAGGCCGGGGCGGTGACGAGGTTGCCCTCGACGTGGGCCGTGTCCATGCCCTCGCCCGGAGTCATGTACTCGCCACCCGCGGCGGTGATTTCCGGCGCGACGGCGGGGTAACTGCTGCACTGGCGCCCGACGAGAACGCCAGCGGCGACGAGGATTTGCGGGCCGTGGCAGATCGCGGCGATCGGTTTGGACGTCTCGGCAAAGTGCCGGACCACGTCGAGAACACGCTCGTTGAGCCGGAGGTACTCCGGGGCTCGACCGCCAGGAATGACCAGGGCGTCGAATTCGGCAGGGTCGAGCGAGTCAAAGTTGGCATTGATGGCGAACCGATGCCCGGGTTTTTCCGAATAGGTCTGATGACCCTCGAAATCGTGGATGGCGGTCGCGACAGTCTCGCCGGGCTGTTTGCCGGGACAGACCGTGGCGACGTCGTGACCCAGCATTTTCAGCATTTGAAACGGAACCATCGCCTCGTAGTCTTCTACAAAGTCACCGACGATCATCAGAATTTTTTTGCTCGGGCCTGTCATTAGGTTTCCATGGGGGCAAGTTTCGAAAGACTCAGCTTACCGAATTGAGAGGAACAAATGGCGTCGAAAGGATGAAAATTAGATCGTTCCAACCCAGATCGAGTACACTAATACCAAGCCTGCTCCCACCGACTGCCCTCCTTCTTCTTCTTTTCACCGTTTCTTCGGATTGTTTCCATGCCCTGCAATTTCTTTGCAAACACGGTCGCATTGCCTCTTCCCTCTCGATCCGGTTGGGCGACGGCGACGCTGGTTGGTTTTTCGCTGATGTTGCTGATCGGGGTCGGATCGATCGTGGATTCGGGCGGCGCTAACGCTTTCGAACGCGAGGTGATCGCGCCGAATGAATTGGAGCGAATCGGATTGGTCCAGGCGTGGCGGCGGCATTTGAACGTGCCCACGGGCGTGGAATCGATTGTCGATCATAACATGCACGTGCATACGGATTCGCCGAAACAGTACGTGGAGGTGGTTAGCGTTGCGCCGAAAGGCGAGAAGAAAGACGCTGGTGGAGCAGGCGGCGATGCGAATGCCGAGGCAGTTGAGGCACTTTCGCTTGAGAAAACCGAGTCGACGGCCCCGAAACGAACCCTTTACGCGAGATACCTCCTGGAGGTCCCGGACGCTCCCGAAGGCGCCACCGCATTGACGTCGACAATACCCCTTTCCGGGGCGGAGTCGATGCTCGACCGGATGACGTTCGGAGGTCGGGCCAGTTTCGCGTCGAGCGGTCTGCTCGATCGCGCCGAAGCCGAACGGCGTGCTCGCAATGACATTCGGCGGCTGAAACGCCGTGGAATCGAAGCCGAAATCCGATCGCGCGACGTGCCCCTGATTCGCATGTACACGCTCGGAGACGACGGGACGTTGGAGTGCCGCGACGCCGAAACAGGCGAAATCGTGTGGCTGCGGCGAGTCGGCAATCGTGCTCGCGGGTACAGCGGATTGGGGGTCGACAACCGTTTTCTCACTGTGGTTAACGGCGGCGAACTGATCAAACTCGATGTCACCACCGGAAGTGAATTCGGGGTCGATCGATTGCGTTATGTCCCGACTCGCGGCCCCCGTCATTGCGGCGGGTTTGTTGTCATTCCCTCAGTCGGTCACCGCATCGTGGCCTATCCGTTGGATGACATTCACCGAGATATCCATGCCGAAATCGTCATCGGCGGATCGCTGGCCACCCCGACCCTGGCGATGGGTAGCGAGAAAATCGCCTGGGGCACCTCCGGCGAATACGTTTACTTGATGGAAGAATCCGGAGAACCGAGTATCCAGTTTCGCTTGGGCACCGACGGGATCGTTGGCGGGGCACCGGCAGCGGCCTCGGGCAGCCGATTCTTTTTCGGTTCCGCAGCCGGCCAAATCTACGGCTTGCGTGCAACCCGATCGGGTGAAGTCATGTGGACCCGTCCGACCGGCGACCCGATTTTTGATTCCCCCATCGTGTTCGGCGAGCAAGTGCTGTTTCGCTCGGCCTACGGCAATTTGATCTGTGTCGATGCGGCGACGGGTGCGAACGTTTGGAAAGAATCCAGAGGCGGGATTGCCCAAATCATGGCCGTCATCGAGGACCAAATTTACGCCGCCTCCCTGACCGGAACGATGGTGATCCTGAATACCGAAGACGGCAGTATCGCCCACGAATTGCCCGGCGTCAGACCCCGCGTGTTGATGCCTAATATCGTCAGCGATCGTTTGTATCTTGTTGACAAAATGGGCACGCTCCAGTGCTTGCGACGGCCTGATGCGGACATGCCTACCTTACCGGTGTCCGAAGAACAAACCATTGAAGAGGAAGAAGCGGACAAGGAGGCGGAAAAGAAGCCTTTGACGCCGGAGCCGAAAGACAACCCGTTCGGCGGTGGTGGCGACCCGTTCGGCGGTGGCGGCGACCCGTTTGGTGGCGGCGGCGACCCGTTCGGGCCAGCCGCCGGGGGGGACGATCCCTTCGGGCCATTCTAAGCGACAGTGGGACAATCGCACGCGCGCCCTACGTTAGCCTCTCTCGGCTGACATTCGTGTGTGTCAGGCTGGAAAGCTTGACTTACGGATCAGGCGAACGTACTTCTACTATCGCGGCAGCTCCTAAATACCCCGGTTCCAACTGCTAGGAAAACGCGGAATTCTCCGGCCCAGAGACGCCTCACGCTCGGGCCGGATATTTGTTACAATTCGCCTTCCCTTTTGTGTGTTTTGTCCGTGTAGGTCGGCCTCACAGCCGCCATTTTATGAGCGACTCTTCCTCACCTGACCCCTCTCATTCCGTAGACGCCGACCTGCCTTCGGAAACCGGCGTTACCGTTTCGCCCGAAAATGTCGCTGCGACCGAAGAAGCCTACGTGCCGATCTCGGCCAATTCCGAGTACACCGACAAGGATCTCCAACACCTGTCGGACCTCGAGCACGTCCGCGAGCGGCCGAGCATGTACATCGGCGACACGTTTTCACGCGGTTTGCACCACCTCGTCTACGAAGTCGTCGATAATTCCATCGACGAAGCGATGGCAGGATTCGCCAAAGCTGTCTCCGTGGTCGTTCACACCGACGGGAGCGTCACCGTCGAGGATGACGGACGCGGCGTTCCAGTCACCCGCCACGAGCAACTCTCCGAGGAACTCGATCGCGAAGTCAGCACGCTCGAAGGCGTGATGACGGTGCTGAAATTCGGCGGGAAATTCGAAAAAGGGGCCTACCAAACCTCCGGCGGATTGCACGGAGTCGGTGTCACGGTCGTCAATTTCCTCAGCCAGTGGGCCGAGGTTGAAGTCAGCCGCGACGGGTTCACTTGGACCCAAGAGTACGAGCGGGGTGTCCCTACCGGTCCCGTCAAAAAAGGCCGCGCGACCAAGAAAACCGGCACGAAAACGACCTTCAAAGCCGACACCCAAATCTTCTCGAATACCAAATACACCTACGACACCCTGCTCAAACGCTTGCAGGAACTCGCGTTCCTCAACAGTGGCGTGCGAATCAAATTTCTCGATGAACGCAACGGCGAAGGCGGCGATTTCCAGTACGACCTCGGGATCGTCGAGTTCGTCCAGCACCTCAACCGGGCCAGCGACGCGTTGCACGCCGATGTGATCCACATCGTCGGCCATCGCGAAGGCGTCCAATACGACATCGCGATGCAGTACACCGGCGAATTCACCGAAACCGTCCAATCCTACGTCAACAACATTCACACGACCGAAGGCGGCACGCACGTCTCGGGATACCGGTCCGCACTGACTCGAACGCTGAATAATTACGGCAAAAAAGAAGGGCTGTTTAAAACCACCACCCCCACCGGTGACGATTTCCGTGAGGGTTTGACGGCGGTGCTCAGCGTCCGAGTCCCCCATCCTCAATTCGAGGGCCAAACCAAAACCAAACTCGGCAACGGTGAAGTCGACGGAATCATCACCAGCGGCGTCGGTGAGGCACTCGCGAAATTCCTCGAGGAAAACCCGAAGATCGCCAGAATTATCGTCCGAAAGGGACTGCTCGCCGCCGAGGCACGCGAAGCCGCACGCAAGGCCAAAGATCAACTCCGCAAACGAAAAGACGCACTCGGCGGCGGCGGTCTGCCCGGAAAACTACGCGATTGCATCTCCAAAAAGATGGAGGAATGCGAAGTCTACCTCGTCGAAGGTGATTCGGCAGGCGGGTCCGCCGAAGGCGGGCGGATGCGAGAATTCCAAGCCATCTTGCCGCTACGTGGTAAAATCATCAACGCCTACAAGAGTCGCGAAGACAAAGTCCTCGCCAACGAGGAAGTTCAGTCAATGATCCAGGCGATCGGGACCGGAATCGGGGTTGATCAGGATCTGACTCGCCGTCGGTACAACAAAATCATCATCATGACGGACGCCGACGTCGACGGCAGTCACATCCGCACGCTGTTGCTGTGTTTCTTCTATCGGCAAATGTACCAATTGGTCGCCGCCGGGCATGTCTACGTCGCCCAACCGCCTCTGTTCCGCGTCTCCCACGGCAAATCACGGTACTACATCCAGAGCGAAGAGGAGATGAAATCCCAACTGCTCGACCGCGGTATCAACGACACCGTGTTCGAGTCCGATGACGGACGACGGGTGGATATCAACCAAATGCGGCCCCTCGCCGAGGCGCTCGCCGGAATGGAAGATGCGATCCTCGCCCTCGAACGCCGCGGCGTCAGCCTGCGGGTTCACGCGATGCGGTTCGACCCCGTCGTCGGCAAATTGCCGACCCTGCTGGTTACCTTTCAAGGCGAAGAGCACTGGTACCACACCCTCGAAGAGGTCGACCAATTCCTGACACAGCGCGGCGCTCACCTCGACATCGAAGCCGACGAACCCGAAGAGAACACGCCGCAAAATGTGGACAATGCGGACCCGAACGCCACTACCGAAGCGGCGAAAGAACCCGCCGAGGAACCGGAGGAGCGCGTTTTCGCTCACCTCACCGAATTGCACGAGGTCCGCACGATCAACAGCGGATTGAAAGACCTGCAACCGCTCGGTTTCGGACTCGATGACTTGATCCCGGCCGACCGAACCGGATCGACGGAGCCTCGATTTGAACTGATCCGTGGCGAGGACATTCGTCGCCCGTTAGAGGATCTCAGAGCGTTGCTGCCTGAAATCCGTGCCGCCGGTGAGAAAGGTTTGTCCGTTACCCGGTTTAAGGGACTCGGTGAAATGAACGCCGAGGAATTGCGGGAAACCACACTCGATCCGGCCAACCGCACGTTAATCCGGGTCAACCTCAGCGATGCCGGAGCAGCCGACGAAATGTTCCGATTGCTGATGGGTGACAAAGTCGAACCCCGCCGCGAATTCATCGAAACCCATGCACTCGACGTGCGAAATCTCGACGTCTGAGCGCTTAGTTGATCTCGTCATACAGGATCCGCCCAGCCAACCAGATTCGGAACCGACGGATCAGCAACCCTCGCGAAAATTCGATCTCGACCGACATGCTGCGTTCACCCGAATCCCCCCAGGCGGGATCGAGCGGGATCTCGCTAGGCAACTGAAACTCGAGTTTCGAGCGGATCTTCAACCAACTGATCTCAAACCAACACGGACGAGCGTCGATCTCGACCGTTTGACGAAACCACCAACCACTGTAGATCAACGTTGCGGCGAACGGGGAGTCGAACTCAACGACGCGAAACAGGAACCCGCGGCGGCGCAGCACCGCGTGTCCCCCAAAGACCCCTTTCTCCAGAGTGGATTGCGTGCTCGTCGCGAATGGATTCGGAGTGGTTTTTCCCATAATTTTTCTAAACTCTCTGTTGATATTGAGACTTCCTTCACTTAGGATGAGAACTCACAAACTGCCTAGGTTAACAACAGGTCGAAATAAAGTTCTCAGCATGACAGGAACAACTTTTAAGTCCGTATTCGCGGCAGTCGCCTTTTGCGGCGTATGCAGCATTGCATCAACTAGCAATGCGCAATCTGAATTGGTTCTACCCGGCGAAGATTATACCTTTCCGCAGTGGGTGAATCCGGCAACATCTGGAGAATTGAGCGGCCGTCTCTTTATCCCGGTGACAGATGGGTCACGTGCTTACGTCGGCGGTGCCAGCATTGTGATGACGTATCCCGATGGTGAAATCCTCCGAGCCCAAACGAATAGTTCGGGACAATTCGTTTTGAAAAGCGTCCGAGCCGGTGGATGCACGTTGGTCGCTCGTGCCGATGGTGCTTTCGCGTGTATTGCGGTTCATATCGCTGGAACGAATTCGCCCTCCACCGAGAGACTGCCTCGGGAACTTGAAGTTGGCGCTGTGGCGGTTGACTACTCGGTTTTGAAGACAGCAATCGTGCGTTATTTGCCGCCACTGGGCGACGAAGAAATGCAGCCGATGCCGAGTGTCGACTGGGGAAGCGTTGGGAAACGTCTTGATCGCACCAAATTTTTCCGTGTCCTCCAAAGCAATGGTGGCGTCAAAGGCAATCTTTCGGTCGCCGGTACTCCTTCGCAAGCTGGATTTGTGAACGTGTTCCTGCTCCATGAAGGTGGAATTATCGATCGTGTCCTTTCAGATTGCGATGGTGGATTCACATTCCAGGGCGTAGCTCCGGGCGAGTACGGGCTCATGGCAACGGGGCAAGCAGGTCTCGGAGTCGTTGGATTCGAACTCGTCAGCGGAGTGAGCGGAGCAACCTCGCGTTACAGCGTCGATTCGACGGAAGAAACGTTGGTGAACAACTTGATCGCGGACGACTTTACCTCCGGGTTTTCGATGGAGATGGCTTCACTTGCCCAAACGATGGCGATACTGAAAGAGATGCCTGAAGGACAGCTCGCCACTGACGACCCTTCCAATCCGGCGGTCGACCAATTCGGCAACCCGATCGGCGGCTCCGGATTCGGTGACCCAGGTATGGGTGGCGGTGCTGGTGGTGGCGGATCGGCTGGTGGTGGCGGATTTGGCGGTGGTGGATCGGGCGGTGGAGGTGGCGGGTTTGGAGGCGGCCTCGGTGGCTTGGCCGGGATCGCAGCGATCGCAGCGATCGCCGGTTCAGACAACGATAACGACCCTTTGGTCACACCACCTCTTCCAGCCAGTCCGGCTCGTTAAGGAAATCGCTTCGTCGAACTTAAATCAACATCAGAAACCTCGGAAGTTCCGCTTCCGAGGTTTTTTTTGTCCCGATCCAAACCCATTCCCTGCCATTGTTTCGTTGAAATTGGCCCACCTCGGTGCCCAACACCTTCCCGAACCAACACAATATGCCATTGGTTGTCGGATCGCTGCTCTCCGTTCACAATAGCCGCATCAATGAACTTGCTATTTAATCGCCCAAGCTAATTAACCACCCGAGGAAGACATGAGTGCTGTTGTGGAAATGTCAAACGCCGAGCTAGAAAGTGCTGCCAGTGCCGCTCTGGATCAGTTGAATGAGCACACGCTTAAAACTGTTCACTGGCATTTCAGTGATGAAACCGGTTGCCCGTTCTGGCTGGAAAAGAAAGCCGAACTAAATTTCGATCCGCTCAAAGACGTCCAGTCGTTTGACGATCTGAAAAAGTTCCCACACTTCGAAGACGAGTGGTTGCGGGGCGGTCCGATTCGCCGCTGGGTCCCCCAGGGTCACGCCGGAAAACCCGTCTACGTTTTCGAAACCGGCGGAACGACCGGGATCCCGAAGAGTCGGATGGTCGTCGAGGATCACTGGAAAGATTACGAACTTTTCAGCGAAACGTTGCCGGACCAATACTTCCCCCGTGGTGCGAACTGGTTGATGCTCGGCCCGAGCGGCCCACGGCGGCTGCGTTTGGCCGTCGAGCATTTGGCCCAATACCGCGACGGCATCTGCTTCTGCATCGATCTGGACCCGCGCTGGGTCGTCAAACTGATCAAGAAAGGATGGATGGAGCATCTCGAAGAGTACAAGAAACACTGCATCGACCAAGCCGTCACGATCTTGACCGCAGGGCACGATGTGAAGTGCCTGTTCGCAACGCCGAAACTGCTCGAATCACTCAGCGAGGCACTCGAAGAGAAGGGTACGAGCCTCGCCGAAGTCGGCATCACCGGGATCTTCTCAGGTGGCACCGAGTTCACATCGCAATGGACACGTTTTTGCGTCGAAGAAATGCTCGGCGGGTTGCCCGAGGAGAGTGGTATCTACATGACGCCCACCTACGGCAATACGCTGATGGGATTGGCGTGCAGCAAACCGATCACCTCCGAGGACGGTTACAAGATCGCCTATTACGCGCCGCAACCACGAGCGGTCACGGAGGTCGTCACGTTCGAGGATTACAACAAAGTCGTCGGTTACGGCGAAACCGGGCGGGTCAAGTTATACACGTTGACCGACGAGTTCTTTGTTCCCGGATTCATGGAACGCGACGAAGGCGAACGAGAACGTCCGTTCGCGACCTATCCCTGGGACGGCGTCAGCGGCGTGCGGCCGTTTCACGAACTCGCCAGTACCACCACCGTCGGCGTTTATTAAGCAGCGGGCTCCCACGTTGCGGAAGTCGTCACGACTTTCGTTTTCACCTGAATCCGAAACTCTCGGCGAGTTCCGCTACGACAGACACTCTTCACCCTGAACCTCTCCCACCCTTTTTTCTTTATCCATGATCACACTGAATCCACTTCGTTGGGGAAAACAATACGAGTCGCTCGAGTTCAACGATGTCGTCCACTTTGACACCGGCGAACCGATCGCTCGCGTCGGAACCGTCGGAGGCGGGATCGTCACACGCGATTTACAGAAAGCCCATCTCGCCCGCGAAGCGTTACTCGCGGTCCCCACAAGCGAACTGATCGCGATGAGCAAGAAGGCGGCTGACCTGTTCGAGAACGCCTCACTGAGCGTCGGTGATTCCCAACAGAGCGTCGACGATTTCGTCCATCAGCAATCCGCCAGCACCGGATTGCCCGAGCACATGTGCCGGTCCAACATGGCCAAGAACAGCTTCGTGCTCAGCCGCATGGATGAGATCCTGCAATGCCTGACACGCGGTTTGAACCTGTCGATTTTGTCCGACGGCCACGGCGATGAAGGACGCGGCGTTACGGTCAGCTACCAAGCCCAGACGCCGATTCTTGGCGCGATCTTGCCTAACAATTCCCCCGGCGTTCACACGCTGTGGTTGCCCGCGATCGCACTCCAGGTCGGCCTCGCACTCAAACCCGGTTCGCAAGAGCCCTGGACGCCCTACCGGATGGTGTCCGCGTTCATCGAAGCCGGAGTGCCCGCCGCCGCGTTCGGTTTGTACCCCGGCGGCCACGATGCCGGCGGTGCGATCATGTCCAGTGCACCACGCAGCATGATCTTCGGCAGCGCCCAAACCGTCGCGCAGCACGAAGGCAATCCACGTGTCCAAGCACACGGTCCGGGGTTCTCCAAAATCTTGCTCGGCGATGACATCGTCGATAACTGGGAAAAGTACCTCGACGTGATGGTCGAAAGCGTGCTCAGCAATTCGGGACGCAGTTGCATCAACTGCTCCGGCATCTGGGCGAGCCGTCACACAAAAGAAATCGCCGCCGCGATCGCTGAAAAAATTGGTCCCGTCGATGTCCTCTCACCCGGCAACGACGACGCCCAATTGGCCGCCTTCACCGTCCCCGCCATGGCAACAGGAACGTGGGCCATGGTCCAGCAAGATCTCGCCGAAGCCGGCGTGACGGACATGACCGCGAGCTTCGGCGAGAAACTGATCGAGCGTGAACACTGCGCCTACTTGCGGCCCATGGTCGTTCACGCAAACTCACACGAACGGGCCGTGGCAGCCAAGGAATACATGTTCCCCTTCGTCAGCGTCGTCGAGTGCCCGCAAGATCAAATGTTACGCCACATCGGATCGACGTTAGTCGGGACCGTCATCACCGGCGACGAATCGTTCATCACGAAAGCGGGCCGCTGCATCCATATCGATCGTCTGAACATCGGTCCGTTCCCGACGAACCGACTCAACTGGTTGCAGCCCCACGAAGGCAACATTATCGAGTTCCTGTTCCGCAACCGCGCTTACCAAACCGCCGCATTGTAGGCCGCCATGTTCTTCACCTTCCCGAGCGAAGGAGACTGCTGACGTAGTAGCATTATTTTTAGGCCCGAAGCCGACATATCTCTGCCGGTGGCGTGAGCCACCCTTCAAAAGAGGTAGAAAAAGATAGCCCGGAGGGCGACACACCACCGTTCATTGTGTCGGCCTCCGGCCTGTAGATTTGCTATTACTTCAGCAGTCTCCCAACCTGGATAGCCAGGTTTGCCAACCGTTGGTGGCTCCATCGCGGGAAAACCGTTGCTACACGGGATTTTCACCAACCCAGGCTCACCAAACCTCGGGCACGAAGGTTTGATCTTCCAGTGGCGTGCGAATGTAGCCACCCTCGTTGGGACGAGCTTCCAAAGCAGGAGGAGCGGGCGTCAAGTCCTTGTACCGAATCATGCTCAGTAGGTGAGAAATGCAATTTAATCTCGCACACTTTTTCACGTCAGCTTTGACCACATACCAGGGTGCTTGTTTGATGTCGGTATGAGCAAACATGGTATCTTTAGCGCGAGAATATTCAATCCAGCGGGATCGTGATTCGACGTCCATCGGGCTGAGTTTCCAACTGCGTGTCGGGTCTTTCATCCGCTTTTGAAATCTTCTCTCTTGCTCTTCATCGCTGACTGAAAACCAGTACTTGATCAAGATGATTCCGGAGCGAACCAACATGCGTTCGAACTCGGGACACGATCGCAGGAACTCGTGGTACTGCGTATCGCTACAGAATCCCATCACGTGCTCGACTCCCGCGCGGTTGTACCAGCTACGATCGAACAGAACGATCTCCCCGGCCGCAGGGAGATGGGCGACATATCGCTGGAAATACCAACTGCTCGTCTCTCGCTCGGTCGGTCGCCCCAACGCAACAACGCGGCAGATCCGCGGATTGAGACATTGAGTGATTCGTTTGATCGTCCCCCCCTTGCCAGCCGCATCACGTCCTTCGAAGACGACGACGACTTTTAGTTTCTCGTGCTTCACCCACTCCTGCATCTTGACCAGTTCAACGTGCAATCGCCTGAGTTCTTTCTCGTACGTCTTGTTTTTAATCCGATGCTTGGGTGCAATCAGATCGCCGGTGCCCTCAGGCGTTCCACCGGATTCGGATGAATCAACGCGTTGACTCTTACTTCGAGTTTGCTTCTTCACGTGGCTGCTTTAGAAAAAGAAGTTGATCGAAAGAATGTGATTCATGCCGTCGGTCCCACCTTGATTGTTGATGAATTGATTGAGGTAACCTACCTCCGTTCGCACCCGTGCTTGGGGACAACGTTTGAATCCGACACCGAGGAACGCTCGGTTTTGGTCCAAACCGGCTTGCGCTCCCCAGTCCGTGTCATTGAGATGGAAGAAAACTTCATCCCACGCAATCAGCGACCATTGGGGACAGTTGGTCAGGATCCGCTGAGCGCGGTGAAATTGCCGCCACCGCAGTCCGACATCGTCGCCCGTCTCAACCCAACGCTGTTCAAATCGAGCCCGGTGTAGAAACCGGAAATCGCCGACGGCGGGCGCTGCCGTCCATTGTTGCCAAAACCGATGCTCGTCGATGTCATCTCTCTGAACGGGAGAAGTTCGAATCCACGCGTAGCCAGCCCATAAGGCGTGGTCTTCGGTGAGCTGCAGACCCAATCCCGGGCGAAGGATGCTTTGGTTAAAACCACCCGAGTCATCACGCAAGCGATAGTGAGTATCGAACCACCATAGCATTGGCGTGGAAGCATCGGAGTCCGGGTTCACCGCTCCATTGCCGAACGCGGCAAACCAGAGCCCCGTGTCATCTAACGTTTGAGCGTTGGAACTTTTCGATTGGCACACGATCCCGACGCAGATCGCCACGAAGAGGAATCCGATTTTCCGCATCCCGAACCCTATTCTGCGTGGAAAATGGGCCTTCAAACACCGGCCCTCACCCGACCAATCGGTTCACTCGGCGTGTCAACTGAAAGGGAGCCCCGCGGATGCAGAACTCGCTCGGCGATCGATGCCAATCGTACCGATGACACCGATTGAACGAGCGCTCATTTGGAAACGAAGCCTCCGAAGACGGTGCTTTGGAACTACGCCTTGGGTTGGTCGAAGAAGTCAACGTGACCTCGGGCAAGATCGTAGTAGGCACCCACGACTTTCAGTTTGCCTTCCTTTTGAGGGGTCAGCATGATCGGATCCGATTCGAATCGAAGTCGATGAACAACCCGGCGAACATTCTCGCGCACCGCATCATCCAGGTTGATATTCCCTTGTCCATCACGGACCCCGAGTGCTGCGGGCAGGATCGGGTGGATCATGTCGTCAATCGCCCCAGGAAACCGAGCATCCTCCGAGATGACCTTGCAAGCCGCATCGACGGCGCCGCATTTCTCGTGTCCCATCACGACGACCAGGGGCACCTTCAGCACCGCCACCGCGTACTCGATCGAACCCATCGCGGCGGTGTCCACGGTGTTTCCCGCATTGCGGATAATGAAGAGTTCGCCCAGACCGCGACCGAATAGGAGTTCGGGCGGCACCCGGCTGTCTGAGCAGGTGACGTAGGCACATAGCGGAGATTGACCCTTCGCCAATTCCAGACGCCGCTGAGGACCTATCGGGGGGCTAGACTCCTTCCCGGCTAAAAAGGCGTTGTTGCCATCAATCAGGAACTGCAACGCTTCATCGGACGTCAGGGTGGTGAATCCATCCCTCGTGGGAACCGGACGAAAAGCTTCCGGTTGCTGTGCCTGAGCAGTGGTCGCGCTCACCGCCAAAGAGGCCGCACCGGCCGCAATCGCTGATCTTCTTGAGAAATTCTTCACGTCGAGCTCCTGGGAGAATGAAATTTCTACAATATATGTTAGTCACCTCCCGCTATGTAGCCTTTAATTTCCACGGAGAAACCGTTTTGCGGATCGGCTGTTTCGAAGGCGGTGGGCTGGTGTGATGCCTCCCATTGCCCCCTGCATCTCGCCCCCTGCATCTCGCCCCCTGCATCTCGCCCCCTGCATCTCGCCCCTGCCTGGCTAACGGACTTGTGGTCGTTTGGGCACTTGAAGGAATAGGCCGCAAGCCGTTCGGTGACTTAAGTAACCCGACGTATTAGCGAGGTACCTAAGCAGGTTCGGGAAAGTGTTTCGGTGTATTAGCCGTTTTGGCGTTAGCCACGGTTCTCACATTGAATCGGGGCTAACGCCCATACGGCTAATGGGGTTATACGCAAAGAATTACCCGAACCTGCGTAATTGCATCCCTCGCTAACGCGTCGGTTTAGTATTGTCATGCGGATACAACGCAAATAACGTGACAGTACAAGACAAATTGCCTGGGAATTGAAACCGGATCGACTTGCGTTTACGATCTTACCAGTCAAAGGTGGCCAAGTTTCCCGATTCTTCTTCATTGCATCGCGTTATGTTTCAATCGCTCGCTGTTTCTTCCAAAATCACTCCGGCGTTCACCATTCTGGTGTTTTTGGTTTCGGTCATTCCTCAAGTAACTCGCGTCTGCGTTGCCCAAGACAACGGCACCTCGCCGGCCCCCGTGCCAGCGACCGCACCGACCGACATGGAACCCGTCTACCCTTTGGCGGTGGCGGTTGATGTTGCCACTGACGGTGAGAATAAGAATGTCTTTTGCGTTGATCTTGACCTACCGGGGGTGTGGGCTGCCGTTAAACAGCCTGACGCCTCAAAACGCGATTTGTTCGTTCGCGGCAGCGGTTTGCTTCGCAAGCCCCTGAATCGGCCGCGTTGTGTGATCGTGCATCCTGGCGGCGGCATCTTGGTCGGTGACTCGGCGACCCGCGAAGTTTATCACGTCAAAGAAAAGGATGCCGAACCGATCGGATTGACCAACGGATACATCGGGATTCCGATGGCGCTGGCGATCGATCCCGAAGGCAAAATGCTGTACGTCGGTGACGCCGAAAAACGGGCCACGTTTCGTTTGCCCATCGAGGGCGGCAAACCCGAATTGGTCGCCCGCGTGAACGCTCGCGGTTTGGCGTTCGACGCCGACGGAAACCTGTGGGCGGTGACCCCCGATGCAGTCGCGATCGTTCGAATCGATGTCGAAAACGGGACCGTCGAAGACATCGTCACCGAGCGACCGTTTCAATACCCCAATGGGTTGTGTTGGGCCGGTGACCACGGATACGTGACGGACGGCTACGGCAAGTGCATTTGGAAATTCACGCCCGACGGCAAGACTGAAAAATGGTTCGAAGGCGACCCGCTCGTCGGGCCCGTCGGAATCGCTGTAACGGAGACTTCGTTGTACGTCGCCGACCCGAAACAAAAACAGGTCTATCAGTTCGATCGTGAAACGAAAGAGTTTCAAACGAGACTTTGAAATTGGACCGATTACTTGGTCACCGCCGTGCCGGCACCCTCGGTCAAGCTGACCGTTTGATCGACTCCCTCGACGTCAAACCGTTCGGACGCCCCGCCGGGCCATCGAACGACGAGCCCATCGACATTCTCATCCGCGCCCAACCCAAACGTGATTGTCTTTTCGCACTGGCTCAAATAGCTCCGCGTCGGCATCACGGTTCGGGTCAACGTGCGATCCCCGAGGGTCAATTCTGCGACCGCTCCGATCGCGTCATGATTGGATCGCGTTCCCGTTAAATGGACACGCAGGTAATGATGGTCCGTGCTTTGATCGTTGCGGAAAATGACCGGGCGTGAATGACTCGTCGAGATCACCACGTCCTGATCCCCATCGCCGTCGAAATCACCGTAGGCGGCACCGCGACCGACGATCGGTTGATAGAACGCCTCACCGACGTTGGATTGTTCCACCAAAACCAATTCGGTTTTCGCGTCCCGTCCGGCGTTCCAAAACAACTGCGGCGATTGCTCATAACGCTGCGTCGATTGGGTCTTGGCGATGTCCTCTTCGAGATGCCCGTTGGCACCGAGCACGTCCAAGCGTCCGTCCAAATCGACGTCAAAGAAAAATAAACCGAACGTCAACCCTTTGCGAGTCGGCGGGCCGAATCCGGTGTACATCGCCGCGTCAATGAATTGACTGCGTCCCGGCCGCGCCATGTAGAGGGCGCTGGCTTCGTTGGCAAAATTACCAATCCCGATCGCCAACGTCCCATCATCCCGGAACGCCGCCGTGTCGATGCCCATCGCCCCACGAGCGTTCCCGGTGCTACGATCGAACGCGATCCCGGAGAGACGCCCGATTTCTGAAAACGTCCCGTCGCGATTGTTTTCGAATAGGAAATTTCGCACGGTGTCGTTGGACACGATTAGGTCCATCGAACCATCGCCGTTGATGTCCACCGGCGCGATACCCATCGCTTTGCCGAGCGGCACGTCGGTGTTGTCGTTACGGACTTCGATGCCAGCCGCAGCCGAAACATCGGTAAAGGAACCGTCACCGAGATTTCGGTACAGGTACGAGAACGAACCCGAGAACGCTCGCGGCGGCCCGTACGCCCGATTCTCACCGTCGAGCGTGAACTCCTGGCTCAAGTCGTCTTCCTTGCTCCACGACACATAATTAGCGACAAACAAATCGAGCAAGCCGTCGTTGTCGTAATCGAAGAACCCGCAACTCGTACTCCACGCATCCTCGCCGCCGCCGACGTTCGCGACCTCCGTCACGTCAACGAAAACACCGCCGTCATTGCGCAGCAATCGGTTCTCGCCGACGGCGGACAAGAAGATGTCGCAATCATCGTCGTTGTCGTAATCACCCACCGCCACGCCCATCCCGTACAGCGTCATATCGAGTCCCGCGTCTTGGGAAACATCGGTGAACTGAAATTCGCCATTGCCGGCAAACAATCGACACGGCGTCGGCTCGGAATGACGTTCATCCCACGGCCAATAACATGAATTGACGAACACTAAATCGAGATGGCCGTCGTTGTTGTAATCCAGCACGGCGACACCGCTGCCCATCGTCTCGGGCAACAAACGTTCGCCGTAACGCCCCGACTGATGAACGAAATCAACGCCGCTCTGCTGGCTGACCTCCGTCATCAACAGTGACGCAATCACGCCCTCCTCGACTTCGCGAATTTCGGGCAACGCCACCACCGCCTCGACGGATTGTTCGGTCGGCGCGGTGAGGTTTCGGTACAACACAAACGCAATGATCGGCAAACCCAACGCTGCAAACAAGATCAACGAACGACGAAATGCGGTACCGATGACGGCGTCGTTTTGAACGTCGGCTTTTTCGGTTTCATTGGGCTGCGTGTTGTTGGGCTCGATGCTGTTTTGTTGACCTGGGGATGAATTATCTGGCATTGGAGGCTTGGTCAGGGACGAGGAAGTTAAGCAGGTTCGGGAAAGTGTTTCGGTGTATTAGCCGTTTTGGCGTTAGCCACGGTCCTCACGTTGAACCGGGGCTAACGCCCAAACGGCTAATGGGGTTGGACGCAATAAATTACCCGAACCTGTTTAGCAATCATAACCCGACGCGTCAGCGAGGGACTCCTCGCCAAGAAAGCAAAGCTTTCGCGGCGATCTTTTCAATAGTGCCGGCAGGCACGGCAGCGATTAGCCCACGGCGTAAGAATCACCTATTCACCCGACGTGCTCAGATCGTAAATCACAAGAGCCTCTGCGGCCCGGTTTGCCGCCGGGTAGCGTCGGCGTGCTGCCGGGATCGCGATTTCGGCAGCGTTGTCATCCGGTTTGTATTTCGCGTGCTGTTTTCGATGATACGTTTCCTTGTCGGATTCGCCATTCCAAGCGAAGATTTCAGCGAGGTTCGCGTGCGCGGTCACGTTTTCAGAATCAATCTCCAATACCCTTTCAAAGTGCGATTGAGCCTCGGTCATGAATCCCCGTGACGCTTCCTCATCGCCGCGCACGTCAGCGCCTTGGGCCAAATCGATCAACGTCGAACCGAGCTCGTTTCGTACTTCGTAATCCAGCGAAAAGTCGAATCCCCGTTCGACGATTTTCGTGTCGAGAACGTCACGCAGTGATTGCGCCGCCGTTTCCAAATTGCCCTGCTGCCGGTTCACCACTCCGCTCAACCAACTATGCGTCCACGACGGCGGCGGTGGATCCATCGTCGCGGCTCGGCGAAGTGAATCGGTCGCGCCGTCGAGGTCGCCTTCGGCAAACTGCACGCGAGCCAAATTAAGCGGCCCGTCGAAACGTCCGAGCTTTTCAACCTCGGCGAACGCTTCGGCGGCTTGTTTCAACTCGGCTTTGCCCTTGAGTAACATCCCGATCCCGTAATCGTTCCAACGCTGCCAAAGAGGAAACGAATCGACATCGGTCGAGTCCACGGGGGTCACTTTTTTCGTTTCCCCACCCACGTCAAAGGACAGCACCAATCGGTCGCTGGCAATCTCGACGATCGGCAAATCGTTCGGGTCACCGGGTTGGCCGAGATCGAGCTTGTCTCGCTCGGGATCACGGTCGCGGCGAATGAAATCGAGATACTCGGTATCGAACTTCCGGTACAGCAAGCGCGCGGTCACTTCGATCGGGCCAGACGAATCCGCCGGCATCGTCATACGGTAATGAACGGTTTGGCCGGCACCCGGCGGGATTTGATGGCTGTAGAGCGGCGTGAAGATGTCTTGCGCGTTACGCCGATTGATTCGATTGCCTTCGCGGTCGAGCATGAACGTGTTGACGAAATGCGAGTCCGGATCCACCGCCTCACGCGGATCGCGATGGCCGCTGCGCCCGATCACGACGCCGTTCTGCACAGCACTCAGTTCGATCCAAACTTGATTCGAGTCTGTCGTGCCCTGCGTGAAATGATGCCCGAGTGTGAGCGTCCGAAGCACCGTTTCGATTAAATACGTTTCACCGGGAACCACCTCGATTTCGTCACCCAGCGGCGCGATCAATTCATCGTCGACCGAACCGCCCCGACGCAGCCCGAACAGATCCACCCGCAGGGTTCCACGCAAGTACTCGCGATGTTTCTCGACGCCTTCGTCATCACCCATCCAATGAGCCAGGGCCGTATTCGCACTCGGAAAGAAATGGCTGTGAACGCCCAGCCCGCCGAGTTCGTCCATGTACTTGGCACCGAATTCCTCCGTCGCCAACGCGGGCATGTGACACTCGTTGCAATTGGCCTGCGCCTTCGGCGGATAGTAAAAACTCCGTGCCCCGTGCCCGGAAACGCCAGACAACAGATAGCTGTCGTAATGATTCTGACCGCGGAGGAATTCCTTGTAATTCGTCACGTCACCGGGCAAAGAAACCTTGTGACAGACACTGCAAAACTCGGCCTCCTTGTGGAACGGTTTGAGCATCTCGTATTTGTGAAATGTCGGTTTCGCCTTGACCATCAACGAGTTCAACGATTGCAACAACGGATGATCGCTGTAAGTGAAAGGATAATGACGTGGTTCGGCGATCGTGTAATCGGCGTTACCGATGTTGCTGTCGATCGATTGGATCGCGTGACAGGCGACGCAGGTCAACCCCGCGTGCGCCGTCGGGTCGTCGACGTCGTCGTAATCGGGGTCATCAAACTCACCTGAAAAGAAGGGCACCGGGTCGTGACAACCGGCGCACCAACGCGAGGCTTGCGTCGTTCCGGTTCGTTCCAACGAGACACGCCGCGTTTCCCGAACCGAGGCGCGGTAGGCCGGGTTGTTGAAACTGCTCAAACGATGAGCGCTGTGGAACGCCGACTTCGATAAATCCTCGTGGCAACGCAAGCAGTAATCGTCGCTCATCAACGTTTTCGCGGAGATGAAGTTCCCCGTATCGGTCCGCGCGAGCGACGGTTCAAAATACCGGTCGCCTTGCTCCGGTGCTTGCTCGCCGCTGATCCGTGGATCGGATGCCTGGAACGTAACCATCCCCACCACGACGACCGTGATCGCCAACACGACCCGTTTGCCGATGTGCCATTTGATCCGCGGCCCGACGAGACGATGCAACCAATACAGCCAAATCACCAACAGCGGTGCGATCACGTGAGCCCAGTAGACGAAACTGCGACTCGTCGGATCGACGATCGCGATCGAACCGACCCGCATCAACAACAATCCGGAAACCAGGATCGCGATCGAGACGCCGAACAGGGCATAACCGATCTTGATCGCCCGTCGGTTGCGGCGGTGACGGCTGCGCATCATGTGGACCGCACCGAAACCGACCGTCGGCACGATCAGCAGCAACCCCAAGCCGAGGTGGCCGAGAAACATCAGTTGATAAAAATGATCCTCGTAAATTTTACCGGTGAAATGTTGCAACCAGGTGATCGCACTTAGATACAAACCATTGGCAAACAAAACACCGAACAGCACCAACACAACGTACAAAACAACCCGCAACCGCGGCGTGACAGGACGTTTTGTCGGTTTGGATGAAGACGCGCTCATCAACTGGCCTCTTTCGTCGCTCGGACGGTAGGGTGTCGGGTGGTCAACGAATTTGGTGGGAAAGAAGGCAGTCTTGAAGAAAAGGGCGCAGCGTAGTTTACCATTAAAAATCGCGTTGCTGCTTCCTCCTTACCGAAGAGTTCGTGCGGATCTTCACTGGCGGCTGATAAAACGAGGGTCATGTCCGGCAATAACGTGAGTTTTGCGTTGAGTGTGGTTGGCGTTCCAGGCAAATTGTCCGTGCGTATTCTCAATGCTTTGATCGCAACGGTTGGCACCCCTCTCGCGTTGGAGACTGTTGCCGAAGTCGGATACGGTCATGCAAGAATACAAGCCCGACACGCGATCGAGTGACCCGTTGCGTCCCCCCTCGCTAGCGAGCCGGGCTTGGATTGCAGCAGTCTCCGTTGCGGGAGGGGTGCTGCGACGACACTATGAGGCCGCGTTCAATCTGCCGCCCTCACTCAAAACGCATCGCGGACGGTTTCGGTTCACGATACCAAAACGAGCGGAAGGTTTGCGACCGTCCCAAGTGATTCTGGTTGATCCGCTCAACCTGGATCGCCGCGTCGCGTTGCCCCACACCCGGTGGGTATTGCTGCATCCCCTTGAACGGCAACGGACCGATTTGTTGCCCGGCGAGCGTGTTCAAATCGGCGTCTTTGTCCCATCCGACACTGTGCAACACAAAATCCCGCGTCCAGCCCTCAGGTGGCTCCCCATTCGGGACAAGAAACCGCAACTGAATTTCGTCCCCGCCGCTGATCACCACCATCGAATCGTCCCACGTCCGCAACAACTCCAAACAATCCCCCGCCCGCGTCAATGGACCCCGCAGCGGTGGCCAACGCATCGCCGAGGAAGCATCTCGGTAGTCATAGGTTTCTGGTCGCTGCGGCCCGTTTTTGACACGCCGCGAAAATCCGTGGAAGGTGACCTCGGCGGAGACGAGTTCACATACTTGCGTCCGCACCGGGGCAGGCTTCGACTGCACAACCACCTCGGCACAATCCCAATAAATTTGCGCCGACGTGCGGATGCGGAAACGCGGATCGTCGACGTTCGCAACGTCCGTCACATCGACCACGATCGTTTTCGTTTTCCCGCCGGGGAACCCCATGTAATCAATCGCCTTGGCCCAACCCGAATCGCTCTTCGAATCGGGGACCCAAACCGACGGAAATTCGATCGGAAGCAAATCAGGATTTTGATCGATTTGAATATTCAACGATGCGTCCGTCGGCATGATCCAACCGGTCAACACCAAGTAGATATTGCGAGTCGATGGCAAGTCAATCAACGCGTCGCCGAAATCGAGATCGATCCAGTGCCGCTCGCACAAACCTTGACGCAGTCGCCGATCGAAACCTTGAACGAAGTCTTGATCCACGCTCGCCAGTTTCTCCGTCACGTTCGTGCCACCGGTATCGACGGCGTCGTGGATCGGATGACGGTCCTCCGATTCAAACGCAAAGATCGTCGGTGTCGCGATATCGGCCGGGCCGACCTTCTCGTTCGTCCACACGTCGACGCCGACGGGATGGTCGACAACGGTCAATTCCACTTGATCGAAATACGCGACTTCCCAAAGTTCCTCGGTGATACGAAACTCATACTGACCTTCTTTCGGACGAATGTTGCGTCCGTCGAGTTTGAGATACTCCCACGGTCGATCCTGGGCGACGACGCCCCGTGCGACTTGCAACCCCAACGGTGCGGCCCACAAACAATCGGTCACGAAGGCAAACTTCTCGCCGTCCCAAGCATACAAATACGGACACGAACCCTTGAGCGTTTGCTCCTCTTCGACCAACGAATCGATCGGCGGGTCGGCCGTCGTTTGCGTCAATCCGTTCGGCAAAATCGCGCGCAAGCTGCCCGCCGAATCGAGGCCATCGAGTCCGAAGTGAGTCGACGGCGACGTCACAATCTTAGCCCGGTAATGCGGCCCGAACCGGGCTTCGAGAACGCTGCCGATCGCGTAGTGATTCACCCGCCCGCTCGCGTTGTCGTCGATCCCCTTGAACCTCGCCTCCAAGTAATGCCCCCTCGATGCGGTTTGGTTTTGCATGATAACGACTCCCTCTTGCGTCGCCGCAGCGAGATCGATGCCACCGTCACGATCAAAATCCGCGTCGATCCACTGAAAGAATTTGGATGAGTCGGCCACACGTTTGAGCGACTCGACCGACGTCCCCTCGTCCCAACCCCACGGCCCGCATCGCATCACGGCGTCACCCGCGATCGTCTCCATCCAGGAGTCGTTGTCAAAATCCGCAACCACGGCATCGTCGCCCGCCGTGACAATGGTCTCCACATGATCGACCACCCAAACGCCAGCGTCCGAGGTGTGGGAGAAAACGATCGCGGACGATTCGGTACCGCCAATGATCAGGTCCCAGGACACGTTCCCATCGACCTCTTCCACGGCGATCGTCGCGGCACCTTCGATGACGGGAATGGTTTCTAAGAAACGGGCACGGAATTGAAGATGCAACATGTTTTCGAGAATGCCGACGCGTCCGGCTTGCCCGTGCGTTGTCACAATGTCCAAATCGAGATCGCGATCGAGGTCGGCAATCGCGAGCGACGACACACGAGCGTCCTTGTCAAATCCGCCGTTCAAATTTTTCAATTCAAAGAACGTTCGGTTGCCGCGATTGATGAACATACGAACGCCGTCGTTTTCGGTCGCGAAGACGAGATCGAGATCACCGTCGGCTTCCAAATCACCCGCGACCGCCGCGACCACTCCACGCAATTCGGACAACCCAAGGTCCTGATCGACGATTTGCAAACGCTCCTCCGCTGCGGTACCGGATCGACCATCGACGCTGACCACCGCCACGCCCTGTTCGCCGAAAACGATCAAATGCAAAAACGTGTCGTGACGCGACGAGGAAATCGGTTCGTCCGATTTCGCGCTCGATCGATCGGCTTTCAAACGTCCCGGCGAACTGCTGTCGACGACAAACAAGTCCGCCACGATTAACCCGGAAGGTTGGAGATCGGTCGAAACCTCGCCCACACTCGACCAGCCCTGCTCGGCATTTTTCCAAATTCGAAGTCGCCCGTCTTCATCAATGCCGGCGAGATCCGGTTGGAGATCGAGATCAAAATCGATCGTTGCCAGGAACCGGCAGTCGGCGGAATCCGGCAACGTGACGGGTTCGAATTGAATCGAGGCGGTCCCCTTTTCGATCGGTGAGCGCTGTTCCTGCTCAGCCGACAAACGGCGGAGCGAATCAAAGTTCAACCGATCGAGCGGGTGGGGAAGCGCCCGCCGGCGATCTGTTTTCATCATCTCGCTGCTGTTGAGCACATTGAACCAAAGCAAATTTCGATTCTCCGCTGTTTGCCAATCACCCGACTCGATCGCACCGGTGATTTGATCGACCAAATCTCGCGGGGTTAAACCGATCGTTCGCGTGTTCTCGTTGATCATCGGTTCGATCGCGGACGTCAAATCGCGAGACCGGCGAATGAAGTCGGCGGCTCGTTCATTCTCGGTTTCGATGTTCAATCGCGCCGCCCGCAGAGCGAAGAACAAATTGTCGGGATGGTTGTCCGACAACGCAGAGAACGCATCGGCCGCATCGGACAGAATGTCGGCGGGCAATCCATCGATCGGGTCCTCCATTTGATCGATCACCTTTGCCAAGACGCCACCTAGGATCGCAGAGCCGGGTTGGGCCCCCGATTCGCCTCGAATCGTTTCGGACAATCGGTTGTAAACTTCCTTGCGAATCGAACGCGTCATCGATCCGGGCAACAACGACGCCTCTTGCAAATCAACTTCGGCGTCGAGCCACATCGCCGTGCTGGCATCGGCCGCAGCAGGAGCAGCAAGGCCGGCGAACGCATCGACCGCCGCGCGGGCGGACGAGATCGCGTCGGGCAATTTCGATCGGGCCTCTTTTTTATCCGCAACATCGAGCGCCGCGTTGGTCGCTTGAGCCGCCAAGGCATCGACCCGCAACACACGATTGAGTGCCCGATTCAACGAGACCGAACGGTCACCGGGCGATTGTTCGTGCAATCGGCTCCAATTCGCGTCGGCGCGAACCAACTGCAAATTTTCCGTTTCCGAGAGAGCCAACCGAGTCATTTCGAGTTGCTCTTGAAGCGGTCCCTCGCCAGCGACGAGTGGATTCTCGCCATCAGCAACATCCCGCGTCGCGAGATAGCCCCCAACGCCCGCGACAACGACCAGCACCGTGGCCGAAAAGATCAAAATCGATTTCCGCATCCCATTTCCAATGTCATCAACTTGGCTAACCCGATCATCCGAACGACCATCGTGGCACAACGGACGCGAAATGCAAGATCGTCAGAGAATCGCCGCCCCTGCCTTGTTTCCAAAACCGGATCAAATAAGCCGATAAGGGTCGATACGCGGATCTCTATCCCAATGCTCCCCCTTGAATTAGACTGCGGGAAAGGAATTTGAGGTCAAATCGGAGCGTTACGTTGTCACGTTATCGGAGATTACTTTTGGCGATTCAGGCGACCCAATTTGACCGCGACCAACTTGGTACGCTGCGAGGCAATTAAAAACGGACCCTGGCATTTGCGAGATCGTTTATTTGCCCGAACAAGCTGGCGAACGGGAGATTCGATTCATTGAGATCAATCAATGGATGGCCGACGAGCGATTGCCTCACGAACTTATTCCAGTCGACTTTGGTGCTGACATGGGCCAAGACAGCGAGCACAAACTCTGGGTTCTCGACGTATCACCGACCCAGTTTGAGCAGATTCAAAGCGGAGACCTGCACCTTTCCTTCAGGATGGGAAATGGCGGGATCCGAGAGTTTCAAGAGACAATGAATCTTGCTCAAGAATTGTGGTGGAAGCAGTCAGTTTCTGACTATGCCGTGTTTGAAATGATGCGGAGCAGCGGAGTGCATCCATGTCATGCGATGCGTTACCTGCAAATGGCGACGGAGAAAATAGCAAAAGCTTCATTTTGGTCTCGCAACACTGCCCCCGCATTGAGTCATGTCGGGTTCGTGAGCTTTCTTCGGCGACTCAATCGCATTCGTCGTCGGAAACGCAGTCATAATGCAGCGTTGTTCGGATTTCCAAACTTCGCAAGTTTGGAAGCATGGCTTCCAACGGCGACCGCGATTGGACGCGAAATTGAATTAATTTCTCCAGCGGTCATGCCGGACGGCCCCAATTCGAAATACCCATGGCCGCACGAAAACCCAATTCAATATCCTGCCGGATACCACTTTCCTGTCTGGGACGAACTGCAACTCTCACAAGGACGGCCACCGAACCTCGATTTTGAGAGACGATGCGGCCTCCGCGAGACCGACATGCAAAACGGACTCGTTGGAACACATGTAGCCATCACCGGCGGTTTGCTAAACAGTCCATTGCTCTTCACCGCTGGCGATGACAACGATCGGCACCGATCGCATCTCGCTCGTTGGTGGTCCCGACTAACCAGGGGAGCGGTGCGTGGGGCGTTAATCACACTAATTTCAAAACTCACGTTCCTGTCGGACAAGGCGACGGCAGTAAAACCTGTCACCAAATTCCTTCGCTCAACACCGAAATTTTAACAGCCCAGCGTGGCTCCATCGCATGCTTCGACCGGATGAGGACTCTTTGCCGGTAATCACGGCACCCCTTCGGATTCCCCTCCGCGTCGGTGTCGAAACGGTGCCGGGTCTCCCTCGACCAACAAACACTCATCGCCGCCGAGGAGCGGTTCTACGCCCGCGAGTTCGAGCGATTGCGTTTCGCCCGAAGGCCAATGAACAGTCAACTCCTCAATCGATTGGCCGGGCGCGAGACCGAACCGGACACAACGCTGGTGCGCGGATTGGTAGCTGCCGCCGGCGATCAATTGCTGTGACCGTCGCTCGCCGTCAATCACCACCGAAACCGTCGCGCCGATCGCGCTGCCGTGGCCGGTGGTCGCGACGAGGTGCAACGTGAGCGAACGGGCGTCGGTTTCCGAACGATTGATCAGCAAGGACACTGGATCAAACAGGTGCGTGACGATCGCATCGGTTCGTCCATCCCGATCGGCATCGAGTGTGATCAGACCGCGACCGATCCGCTGCGTCTGAAAGTACCCGCCGAGCGATTCGGCATCAGGCATGATCCAAATACCGTCCTCCCCACGCACAAAAAACTGCATCGGCATTCGGAGCGGGGCCCCCGTCGAACTGTTGCTGTTGAGATGCCCGTTGGCGACCATCAACTCCAAACGATTGTCGTTGTCCGCGTCCAACCACGCCGTTCCAAACGCCAACATCTTGCGAGTCGGCTCGGCCAATCCCGCCGGAGCGGTCATGTCGGCCCAAATCCCAGGCCGCACCTGTTCGTAATACGTGTTGTACTCACCCTCAAAATGAGTGATGTAAAAATCGGTATCGCCGTCGGCGTCGGGATCACCGACGGCAATCCCCATCGAGGCCTGAGCGAGTGACCGGAGATCGACGGCAAGGCCCCGGATCATGGCCTGTTCCTGCAACGAAAACGGCTCTCGGGGGTCGCCCCTGCTCGACCAAAAATGGTTCCCCGACATGTCATTAGAAACCAATAAATCGAGGCCCGCGGTTTCGTCAAAAAACCCGGCCGTGACCCCCAGTCCGTGACCGGCCGAAGGGTCGCCCAACCACAATTTCGTGACGTCGACGAATCGCCCTCCGGCACCGCCGGGGTCGCCCGCAGTTCCCGCCCAGACGCGGTCGGGTTGGGCTTGATACGATTTCGGCGAACACGCCATCACATGCCCGTCCTGCTCGCATTTCAGCGTCAGCACCTCGTCGCCGCTGCAATAGCCGACATCGAACAAATCGAGCAAACCGTCCTGGTTGATATCGGCCATCAACACCGAACTCGTCCAACCGTCGGTTTGCAACCCGACCTCGCTCGTGACATCGTCAAAGGTGCCGTCGCCGTTGTTGCGGTACAACCGATTCTCACCGATGTTGGCAACATACAAATCGTCGAACCCGTCACTGTTGTAATCGCCGACACCGATGCCTTGGGAGAATCCCGTCTCACCCACGCTCGCCGCTGCGGTGACATCCACGAACTCTCCCGCGATGTTTCGGAACAACACGTTCGGCGACGAGTCTCGTCGATTCGGAGTCCCATCGATCACCGTGAGATAAACGTCCGGCCAACCGTCTCGGTCAAAATCGAGGCACCCGGCCCCGCCCGAACCCGATTGAGTGATCGACATGCCGACCTCACCGCCCCCCTCGAGCGGACTGATTTCGCAAACGTGATTGAGTTTTCGCTCGCCCGCCTGGTCTTCGAATCGAATCCGCGTTATCGGGCGAGCCCCACCGGGATGGGGCGAAGCGACTTCCGCACCCCGTTTCGAAGTCGACCAAGATGCTTTCCAATCAAAATCGGACAACTCTCCGAGATCCATCCGCGCGGTGAGCAGGCGATCGGGGCGCTGCCACGGCGTTTGTGCCGAGAGACTCCCGTGAATCGAAAGATACAAGTCCTTCAAATTCGGATCGATGTTTCTCGTCATCTGCGAACCCACTCGCAACCAAGACGCGGCCTCCCAATCGCGTCCGAGTTGTCGAAGCGATTGGGCGATGGCGACGACATCGGTTTGCGAGTTATCGCGTCCGGTCCGCAACTGGTCGACGTGCGATCGCAGCGCCCCGTATTGCCCGGCCAAACGCGTCGCGTGGCGAGCCTCCTCGTCACGCCCGGCACGCGTCAGGGCGTTGCCGAGTTGACCGATCACCTCACCGTCGTGCGGATCGATCTGGTACGCATCCCAGTACGCCGCGAGCGCTTCGTCATCGCGTCCTTGGCGAGCGGCCATCGCCGCGGTCGCCATCCAATATTGCACTTCCGATTCGATGCCCGCGGGCAAATCCGCCGCCCAATCCGCGATCGGTTGCTCCCCGAGTCGATCCTCCCTGGGTAAATCCCCGCCGAGTGAATTCCCGCCGAGTTCGACAATCGCCCGACCGTAGTAGGCCGACGCCGTCGTCCAATCAGGATACTGCTGGACCACCGGGCGGAGCGCCTCGGCGACTTTTTCCCACCTCCCAAAATAGGCGTCGTCGCACGCCGCAGAGAAGTCCACGCGGATATCTTCGGGCGCGTGCGTCCTGGCGAAGTCCATCATGGCTTCGTCGTACTGTGGCCGCGACAGATCCGACAGCATCACCAACTCGTTCAAACCCGCCTGGCCCCGCATCACCAACCACCGTAAATGCTCGCCCGCCTCGCGGTTCAAACCGACCGCCGCGAGCAACCCGCCGAGATCGCGACGGACCTCCCCTGCGTTGGGAAACGCCTTCACCGCCCGTCGCAATACCGCGACCGCTTCAAACGGCTGCCCCGCCGTCATCCAACCCCGCCCGAGTTTATCGAGCAGCGCTTGCGACGGCGACGCCGACTGTTCCACGGACGCCTGATACATCTCGATCATCTGCGGCGTGTCCCGCATCGCCGCCGCGACGTCCCCGGCGAGTTCCAACGTCGCCGGGTCGTTTGGCGAAACCAGCAAACGCTGCTGCAACCGCGCCGACGCCGCCGCACGATCGCCACGGCTCATCAATCGCCGCACCTCCGAGAGCAGGTCGGGCTCCAACGCAGACGTTGCCGCTGCCGGCGACTCCCGCGTCGGGCTCGGCACCGACGGCGCGGCCCGGTCGCAACCGACCAACGCGAAAATGAAAACGAGACCAATTGAAACGAGACTGAATTGTCGATCGATCATGCTGCTCGGTCCGCCGTCAATGGAAACTGGTTTTCAAGGGAGTGAATCTTGGATCGGCTCCAATCTACCTTGGTTTTCGATCGCGAGGAAATGCGTGTCGTTGCAACGTTTTCAAATGCTTGTTGGATGCCCGAGGGCCAATCAATCTCCCCACGTTCGATCCGCTCACAGCCGCCGATCGCATCACGTTCACTCGTTGTACCCCATGGTGGTGATAACGAAATCCAATTCTGCGTGAATCGGCAACATCGAATTCAGTCCCTTGCGCTTCCGAAACTGAAACCCCAGCCTGAACCTACGCGAAGCGTTCCCGTGGAACATAATCGGCTCGGGGATTGTCGATAGGTTCTCCGAACCGAATGCGTTCGAAGCGGTGCATGGAACGTTGTCGGCTCGGAGAGCCGAACGACATTCTCGGAACCGAAGAGATCGGGGACTTGGAATTGATGGCAGGCAAGACGTCGGGGCTATCGTCGCTCAAGTTCGGTCGCACCTTCGATGAGGAGATATCGGTGGTTGGCGGTGACTTCATCGAAAGATTGCTTCTTGCCACTCGGCCATCGGACCTCGATCTTGCAAGGCGACACGGCCTCGCCGATGCCGAAGTGAAGCACCGCTTCATTGCTCACCATGTATCCATCGCCGGCGCTTCGGTGAGCGGTCCATGATTGCGAACCGGTATTCACCGTGACGATCGCGCCGATCGCGTCTCGCTCGCTCACCGTGCCGATCAGTTCGAGCTGCACCCAGTTCATTGCCTCGGAATTGTTTTGCAAAACGGCAACCGGCTGGTCCAAGTGATTGGCGACGAGATCCATTCGCCCGTCTCGGTTCCAGTCCCAGGTGGCCAACGCGCGACCGAGTTGCTCACGCTGCCAATAGTCGCCGGCCGTAGCGGAGGGTTCGACCGTGAAACCGTCGCGAGCCCCCCGGAACAATTGCGATTCCATGCGAAACGGAATCCCTTGCTCGGTGGCGTCATAAACATGACCGTTGAGCGTCGCGAGATCGAGCCATCCGTCATTGTCATAGTCCCGGGATTGAGTCCCAAAACCCAACACGGGCATCGACGAGGCGTGGAGTCCGAATCGCATCGCTTGATCGGAAAAGAAACCCAGCCGGTTTTGGATGAACAGATTGACCGGTTCCTGATAGAAATTGGTAACGTGCAAATCCAACATTCCGTCACGGTTGAAGTCACCCGCTGCGACGCCCATGCACGCCTGGCTGCGACCGCCTTGCCCGATGCTGCAGCCTCTCACCCCGGCCGATTCCAACATCTGAAACGAATCCTGGTCAGCGTCACTGAGCGCGTTCTTCGAATCGCCGGAGACCGGAACACTCGACCAAAAGTGATTCAGATCGCCATCATTGGCCACGAAAAAATCATTGCCGTGTTCGTTATCAAAATTCGCGACCACCACCCCGAGACCCAGTTTCGGTTCATCGGCGATGCCGTCCATCGATCTCCACGTTGAGAAAGTTCCGTTCGGATTGGCTCGGAGCACGCGATCGGCCGCCGCACGGAACCGCTGCGGTTGGCAACGCAGATAGCCGCCAGTGCATTGAATTTCAAACGCCGTTTCGTCGTCGATGTAGTTCACCTGGACCAGTTCAGGAAGATGATCGCCACTGAGATCCGCAATCGCGAAACTCGATGTCCAAACGGCCGCGTTGTCCTCGATGATCTCGCTCGCATTTCGAAAGCTGCCATCGCCTTGGTTGAGAAACACGACCGAGGCCCCGACATTGCCCAGCAACAGATCCGGGAATCCGTCTTGATTCAGGTCGCCAACGGCAACGCCCGCGCCGAAGCTCCGGTCCCCCGTGCCCGATTCCTCGGTCACCTCGACAAACACTTCCGAGGCCAACTCGGAAGACGCCTCAGAGGAAGACAGCCGAAACAGTTGATTCGCTTTGGAAGCAGTGGGGGTATTCGGCGGGCCACCGGATTGCATCACGTAGAGATCGGGTAGACCATCGAGGTTGTAATCCAACACGCCGATACCGCTGCCATCGACCTGATAAACGTAAAAACTCTCTTCGTCAAAACCGGTCTCGGTCGTGGTGTTGACGCCGATGTCGCTAGCAATGTCATCGAAACGCAGCGTTAACTGGAGTCCTTCGGGCGGCAATCCAGGCATGTCGCTTGATGGGGCTGCGGCCATCTGCAACTCATCTTGGCTGAGTGCGTCGAACTCCGGGACAGGCCAGTCTTCGATGTCAAAGCCAATTAGTTTTTCCAAACGTGCGGCAGCGATACGGTCTGGCGTTGTCGAGTCTTCCCATTGCTTAACCAGGACCGCGCGACGATTCAGTTCGGGAATGATCTGCGGAAGATTCCCCGAGAGCTGCGCTGATTGCATCATCCAAGCCAACGCCTCCCACGGTCGCGCAAGCTTTTGCATTTCCGAGGCGATCCACATCGACTGATCCGCATCCGCCTTGCGAGCGATTCGAAAAATCCGATCTAAGATGGCGAGCTGTTTCCTGAGCGGAACCGCTTGCTGCTCAGCTCCGATGCCATCGAGCAATTGGATGAACTCTCGCAACGCTTCGCGGTTCCCACAATCCAGACGCAGCGATTCTCCATAGGCACGGATGGCTTCGGAGTCTCGTTCGTGACGCCGCAGCCACGCACCGAGCGTGGTCCAGTACTCCGGCTCCCTCTGGATTCCTGGAGGCACGCTGGCAAACCAATCCCGCAACGCTGGGTACTGCCCGTTTTCCACTAGCAAACGTCCGTAAAACGCGGACGACGCGGTGCTATCGGGATACTCGCTGACAATTCGCTTGACGGTTGCCATTACCTTGTCGCGATTGCTGTTGAATCCGGCGTAGTCCGTTCTCATTTTGCCCAATTGGAACAGCGAAACGTCCGTCACAGCGATTGCAGAGTCAAAGGTGATGAGCGTGAATGGGCCTCGCAAATCGATCAAACTCAGCGTCTCGTTCCAGGTAACGGCTTTCAGTCGGATCAATTCTTCGACGTGTTCGCGTGTCTCCATGCGACGTCCCTGGGCGTTGTAAAGTTGCACGAGCAAGCGACGAGTCGCCACGTGGGGTGGAACGATCTCGACGGCCGTGAGTAGATTCGCCTCGGCGACATCGTAGCGGCCCGATCTCAGGTTCCAGTCAAAGCACTGCATTAACAGCTCGGGTGCGCCACTGGATCGAAACTTCACCAATTGTGAACCATAGTCAGCGGCCTCGATTAATTCATCTCGCCCAGAATGAATTTCTATGGCGAGTGCCAATGCGGTCGGGTCCTCGGGCCTACTGCGGAGGATCTCATGAACCATCCGTAACGCTTCCTCCGATTGCCCCTGCCGAAATCGAGTCGCCGCCACACTGATCGGGGTGGGGTCGGACGCCGATGGCTGTTTCATCATTGGTTTTTGGGGCGTGGTGTCGTCCGTCATCGCGATCACCGGCGAGACTTGGCTGCCCGACTCCTGCCGACATCCTGTGGGCACGAGTACCGAGACCATGAACAGCATGGGCAGGGTAAGAAAGCCCCAACGACGGTTGTGAAACGGAAGGCGAAACATTTTTCCCCCGAACTGGACTGTTCAAAATTCGGTGTTGACGTGGTTTTGATCAAGTCCGTTTTTCTTCCATGACTACTGAAACAAAGACGGATCAATTTCTCGCTCTGCGGCCCTCTGCGTCTCTGCGAACCTCTGCGTCGAAACAAACGTTGCGCATCCAAAGACCCTCGCAGGACCAAATTTTTAACAACCCAGAGTGAGCCCCGGGTCAACGCGAGAACCGTAGGTAAGTACGTCGGTTGATGTTTCTCGATGTCACTCGTTTAACGGCTAAGCACATCTGCTGAAAAGGTTCGGCAGAACCTCACGTAGGCGAGTCTCTCTGAGACTCGCAAATTCCAGCGTCTCAGAGAGACGCTGCTACGTGGTTCCACCGAATTAATTGTGACGATGTGCTTAACAGACCGAAACATTTCCTCGAACCTGCCTAGCAGACGATTTTCAAGAACGCGATGGTCCAGAAAAAAACGGGCGTGACTCGAAGAGTCACACCCGTTTCCAATTTAATTCAGCAATCTGAACACTTGCAAAGCGACCGGCACGATTAGAACTCGCCGCTGAGCACCTCGGAAGTGGCGCTCGTTCCCAGCGCTCCCCACAATCCGTAAGGACTTGGTAAGCCGACGCTCGGATTCGCTTGTCCGAAGGCGACGATACCCTGGTTGCCTGATTCAATCGAGCTAGTGATGAACCTCACCGCACCATCACCCAACAGGACGTGGCAACCGCCCTGGTGACGACTGGCGGCAGTGTAGATCCCAAAGTTGCCTTCACCTCGGGCGACATTGTAACCGTTCGGCGGGCGGATCGTGACGAACCCGGTGTAGGTCGGTCGTCCGTCGCTCCAACGCCATCCTCGATTGTGATGCGCGTTCCCATCAATGTTCGCGCCACTCCCCCAGAATCTCGGCCGGAGTGGATCTATGATATTAGGCTGGGTTTCCCAAAAATTCGGTGGTTGATTGGACACGTTACCGTCCCGGTGGACGCTACCGATGACCTCTCTGGTTTGGTTATTGGTTACAATTTCGCCGCACATGATCGTGTTGGAAAGACCATCGAGAATATCTCGGAACCCGGTAAAGTTCCGTCCGTGGAACGTTCCACGAGCCCAACGATTACCATCCACGGCTCCCCAGTTGGCAGAGCCACTCGGAACTCCGTTGTTGTTAAAACCGTTGTGATGCTGCTCAAAGAACGCATCGCCTTCGCAGGCAGCGTAGTTTGTCAATGCGAGCCGAGTCTGAACTTGCTGAGTCGGATCGCTTGGGCAGCGGTAGGAACCAACTTGGGTCTGCCAAGGAATATAATCCGTGTTCCAAGGTTCAGGACCCATGGGAGGGAAAAGATCTGGATTTCCGAGGCGATTCACATTCATCGGATTCGAAACCTGCTCCCACAGAGCCTGCTGTTCGATGAACGGCAGGAGGCCTACTAGGTAGGAAAGGTAAAACTGATTGCTTCGCCCCCCCACCGCATAGGTTCCGCCTCGCTGCATGGGCAATTTGTTGTAGGCAGCGTGGTAATTGTGCAGCCCCAAGCCCATTTGTTTGAAGTTGTTACTGCAACTCATACGGCGAGCTGCTTCACGTGCGGCCTGAACCGCCGGAAGTAGTAAACCCACCAAAACTCCGATGATCGCGATGACCACCAGCAGTTCGACGAGGGTAAAACCTCGTCTCGATTTAGAATTCATTGATCAAAAATCCTCTGAAAGGAGAAGGAAAAAGAAAAGGCAAAGGCAAAGGAGGGAACCAAAAGGACCACAGCGCAGAAGCCAGAGTAGCGCATTCTAGCAGAACAACGGACGTTTGTCAAATTTTCGTCACGATTTCCTGGAAATTGGGGAATCGTAAATTCTGGCTTTCACAACACGGGAACCTCTCGATTTTCGTGAGTGTAAAACAACTGAACGGCGATTCAGGCGATTCAGGCGATTCAACCTGAAAACGAAAGTCTTGACGACTTCTGCTACGTTTCCGCACGTACTTTCTTGTCTCACCGATGCTTAGCCCTGGTAGTTGCCCGCCTCCTCTATCATTTTTTTGTTGTAATCCTCTTCGGCTTGCTGCTCCTCTGCCGACAAAGGGACTTGTGCGTCGGGATCAAACGCGGCGTCGTTGCTCGGGCCGCAGCCCACGACGGAGATCGTGGTTGCGAAAAGAAAAAGCGAAAAGATTGCACTGCGGATCATCAAATATTCCTTGGTGGGTGTGGCCCTGGTCCGGTTTCGGTCCGATCGGGTTGGAAATGAATTTTGTTTGGCGGAATCGCGTCGACGCAATTACCGGCATAACGACTTTCATAATCGCATTGCGAGGTTCGAGTGTCAAGAAGGCGGTAATTGGGGTCAGGGTCGAATGGCGTGGACTTAGGGCTGATCTCGCGTGAAACAATTTTGGGCTAGCGGAAAACGGCACCCCTGCCGCATTGTGGTTTTTTACGACAAAAATCTCAACGCAAGCAAGGATGCCACCGATGAT
>Ga0163216_100498_pt1 | contig 60068 bp, 57 predicted proteins | sample SynspAceP_FD_167610 | JGI IMG/M metagenome (GOLD analysis project Ga0163216, IMG submission 167610) | Saline lake microbial communities from Ace Lake in Antarctica - Synechococcus sp. Ace-P (Illumina Assembly) | ecosystem: Environmental > Aquatic > Non-marine Saline and Alkaline > Saline ...
ATCCAGTTGACGGCCTTTTGGCTTTGCGTTGTTGCGCCGCCTGGCCTGCTTGATATCAACTTTGTTCAGCACCTCAAACTCCCAGTCAAATTTGCCTGTCAGGAATATTTTTTTCCTGTAATATCTTGATGGGTCACATCCTGCAAGCACTAATTGACGTCTGGAAACAGCTTGTTAGATGAAAATTCGACAATTTGGGGAGTGCATTAGTCAAGGCTTGCCGTTCCGCAGGTCATCACCAAGCCGATAGGGTAGCAAATTAATGATGTTGTGGCCGATTGGAACAGAACCTCTGGCGGTTTTCAAAAGGCAGATCACTGATTACCGATGTTTGATGATTGGGGTTATAGCTAGGGTTGGGCTAATAAAACCAAGTTAAATTCAATAAAAACAGTCGGTTATAAAGGAAAATGGCGGACCTGCGGGGAGAAAGTTCGAACCACATGGATGATCTTTTCAAAGACCTGGAAGCCTGGGAAGCAATTTTGAGTTCGCTGCCTGATTTAGGTGTGGATCAAAATCCGGATGAAGGAGAAGTCCTAGCGCCGGTTATTGATTAGCGCTCATAGGTCTAATGGCTGCTTGGAGCCCTCTCTGCTGATTTTCTGTGATGCGGCGAATGGCAGCTATCACTGACGCGCCACAGACGTTCAACAATAGGTTTGGTTTTGATCGGGGTTTGTGGCAGCGTCAAACGGGGTGGTTTTGGTGTATTCCAAAAAGGAGCGTTTTTGGAATATAGCCGTATTGCCTAGTAGGTCTCGTTCACCGGACATTCAGAGCAAGCTACAACGTCGCAAAAGCGACAGCATTGCACAGCCGCCTCCGGTGATGACACCATGCTTGCAAGAGCCTTTTTCAGTAGCGCTTTCAACTGCTCTTGCTCACTGGATTTAAGCCCCTCGATAACGGAGCCAGCCGTTGCGGCCCGTGCGCCCAGAAGCTGCTGATAGGTTTCTAAACCGTCATCGGTTAGCGACAGGCCAACGGCACGCCGATCTGTTTGAGATGTCGCGCGGATCACCAAGCCATCGTCTGACAGTCGATCGATCATGCGAAGCGTCGCCGCGTGAGAAAGCTGCATGTGCGCACTCAGCGCACGGATGGTCATGTCCGTCTCTCGTCCTATGAAAGCAATGGCCTTTGCCGGTTCATCCCGAGGAAGACAACGTGCAGTGGCCCCGGCAAGCCGGTCGGAGACGGCAAGCCCGAATGCGCAGACGATGTTTGAAAGGTCAGTTTTAATCATAGCGCAAATATATATGCGTTGCACACACATCGCAAGTCGCCTAAGTGTGTGTGCGGCACACATAATAAAGGTGAGTGATAATCATGCGAAGCTTGATGGCAGACACAACAGCCCTTGTTCTCTTTTTCACGCTTACTGGCGTATTAAACGAGCGGTTCATTGCGGGAATGGACTGGCAGGAAGTCGGCCTAGCGCGATTGATAGGAACACCACTTATGATAATAACAGCTCGCCCCTATGGTCTTTGGCGTGATCTGGTCATGGCTACACCTGGCGCGGCAATCTTTGGAAGGCCAAAGGCGCTTCTATTCGATACGCTAGCACTGTTAAGTTTTCAGGTTCCAATTTACGCTGCGATCATTTGGATGGGTGGAGCCTCCGGCGCAGGTCTTCTTTGGGGTATCGTTGGTGCGGCAGTCATTGTGATTTTTTGCGGACGGCCATACGGGCTTTGGCTTGAAATAGTGCGGCGATGGTATGGCGTCGGCCAACCGCACAAAGAACGCAGTGGCCGTTTTGCTTGAGGGAACTGCCCTGTCAAAAACCACCGTTTTTTGAACGGTAAGAATTACAGTCGATCAGGAGCCGATTTCACGAAAGCAGCCATTGGCGCACCTGCAGCGAAAGCACACTATGTCCGCAAAGCGGCCATCGGTTTTTGCCGAACTTTGAGACTAGTTAGCCCAATAACCGCCCAACCATAAGGCCGAACAGGCTTATGGTAAGCCAGAAAATTTAACTGTGTTGCTCTGATCCCGCTAAACGGGTTCGGAGACACAACCATTTTATGGAAATGGCGGAGAGACAGGGATTCGAACCCTGGAGACAGTTACCCGCCTACACGCTTTCCAAGCGTGCGCCTTCGACCACTCGGCCACCTCTCCTAGAGGAAGAAATGTGCAAGAGGTCCAAAGGACATAACCATTTCATCAGCGCGAGAGCTTTATACTGATCACATGGCACTGCGCAAGGTGCTGAGGGCATCTTTTAGGGGTGGAATTAAGTTTTTTCTCTCAGAACTGTGAAGAGGCTTGATTTGCTGGTAAAAGGGCGGCCCGTTATATGCCAGCAAACGAAACAGGACCTCCCACATGATACGCTTTATTTTTCGCATTCTCGGCTTCTGGCTGTTCGCCGGCGCCTTTGTCGCGCTGGTGCTGGATGGCGCCCGGTCTATTACCAGCGGTGATCTGATCATCACCCCCATGGGCAGCACCTGGTTTGCGCTGCATTCTGATTCTCTCAATCTGGCGCAGGCTGTTATTCAGCGCAATGTGCACCCATATGTGTGGGACCCGGTGATGATCTCCATTCTGGCAGCTCCCACATGGCTGGTGATTGGTGTCATTTCCCTGCTGTTCATTGCCATAGGCAAAAAACGGCGCGGTGTTGTCGAAGGCTAGGTGCCAGAATCTGGCGTTCAGACCCTCGATGCGAACGGAAAGGAACAGATATGTTTTTACTCGATAAGCTGCGGAACAAGCTGAGCATTCCTGCCCAGGCAAAAGCCCTGCCCGGTCGCGAAGATGCTTTACCAACGGCGAGCCATCATTTTGTAAATGGCAACCCGCTGAGAGGCCCATTCCCGGATCATCTGGAAACGGCGTATTTCGCACTGGGCTGTTTCTGGGGCGCTGAGCGGATTTTCTGGAAGCTGGATGGCGTCTACACAACCGCGGTGGGTTATATGGCGGGCCATACGCCAAACCCGACCTATCAGGAAGTGTGCAGCGGCGGCACCGGCCATACAGAGGCGGTGCTGGTAGTGTTCGACCCTGCAATCATTTCAATGCAAACCCTTTTGAAGGTTTTCTGGGAAAGCCATGATCCCACGCAAGGTATGCGGCAAGGCAATGATACGGGTACGCAATATCGCTCTGGTGTCTACACCACGTCACCAGACCAATTGAAGGCGGCACAAGAAAGCCGGGCCCTTTATGAGCAGGCGCTGGTCAGCGCAGGGCGTGCCAAAATCACCAGTGATGTGATGGAGGCACCGGAGTTCTTTTATGCCGAAGACTATCACCAGCAATATCTGGCGAAAAATCCCGGTGGTTATTGCGGCATTGGCGGCACAGGCATCTCGTGCCCGATCCCAAATGCAATCGCCTCATGACGCTTGATGACTATAATGCTTTCTGCAAAAGCCTCACTGGCACCACTCATGTGGTCCAGTGGGGCGGCTCTCATGTCTGGAAAGTGGGCGGCAAGATTTTCGCCATTTCAGAACTCGGAACCGGGCCGGACAAGGAACAGCGCGGTGAGGATGGCGATGTCGCCATTGCCTATAAGTGCGCCGATATGTCGTACCGGATGCTGACCGAATTGCCTGGCATTATTCCTGCCCCCTATCTGGCACGCGCCAAATGGGTGCGCGTCGAGCCGGAAGCGGAATTCAGCGATGATGACCGCAAAACCTATATCGCCGAGGCGCACCGTATTGTCAGCGCCAAGCTGACAAAAAAGCTGCAGGCCGAATTAGGCCTGATCTAGGCTGAACACGGATTGACCGCTGACAAAAGTCTGCACAATCCGTCCGCTGAAACGGGCATCTTCAAAGGCCGTGTTTTTGGAACGGGAGCGGAACTGGTCCTCGCTGGCGATCCAGGGCTCGTTCAGGTCTGCAATCGCAATATCAGCATCGGTGCCGACTTCCAGTGATCCGGCTGACAGACCCAGCAGACGCGCTGGCGTATCGCTGACGGCGCGGACCAGATCAAGCAGGCTGAGGCGTTCATCATGGACCAGCCGCATCGCCGCTGAAAACAGGGTTTCCAGACCAATGGCACCGCTTTCCGCTTCGGCAAAGGGATGGCGTTTGGCTTCCACATTCTGCGGATCATGGTTTGACACCACCACATCAATGGTGCCGTCTGCCACACCGTCAATCAAGGCCTGACGATCGTCTTCCAGCCGCAAGGGTGGGGACAATTTGAAGAAGGTCCGGTAGCCGCCTATATCAATCTCATTCAGCGACAGATGGTTGATGGAGACACCAGCCGTCACAGGAACACCCGCTGCCTTGGCCGTGCGAATCGCGGCAACTCCGGCAGCGGTGGAAAGCTGCGCAATGTGGCATCGGCTCTGCGTCAGCGCCGCCATGCGGATATCCCGATCAATCATGATCAGCTCCGCCTCATGGGGAATACCCGGCAGGCCAAGCCGCGAGGCATTTTCGCCCTCATTCATAACGCCATCTGCCGCAAGATTTGGATCTTCGGCATGGTGGATGATGAGACTGTCAAAATCCCGTGCATAGGTCAGCGCCCGGCGCAGAATCACGGCATTTTCCAGGGCCCTGTGACCGCTGGAAAAGGCCACGGCGCCAGCTTCCTTCAGGAGGCCGAATTCGGTCATTTCCTTACCGGCCTGACCTTTGGTCAAAGCAGCAGAGGGATGGACTTTGACAATGGCGGTATCGCGCGCTCGGCGCAGCATGAAATCGACCAAAGCCGGGTCATCAATCACCGGATCGGTATCCGGTGTCGTGACAATGGTTGTAATACCGCCGGCAGCAGCAGCAGCGCTGGCCGTGGCCAGAGTTTCCTTATGCTCTTCGCCCGGCTCGCCAACATTGACCTGCATATCGACAAAGCCGGGAAGGACCACTTTGCCGGAAACATCCAGTGCCAAGATGTTTTCATTGGAAACAGCAAGTTTGCCAGCGGGACCCATGGCGGCAATACGGCCATCAATAATCAGCAGATCACTAATCTGATCCAGCTTCTGCCGCGCGCAGATAACGCGGCCATTGCGAATATGCACAGAGTTGGAGGACATATTATTTGAGGGATGGGCCATTCTCATCCTCTCCCGCCGCGATTGGGCAGATGCTGTGACAGAGCTTCCAAAACCGCCATGCGCACGGCGACACCCATTTCAACCTGCTCACGGATGACGCTGTTAGGGCCATCAGCCACGGCGGGGTCAATTTCCACACCGCGATTCATGGGACCGGGATGCATCACCAGCGCATCGGGCTTGGCGTAGGCCAGCTTTTCCGCATCCAGCCCGTGATAGCGAAAATATTCGCGCACGGACGGCACAAAGGCACCGGCCATACGTTCCCGCTGCAAGCGCAGCATCATGACCACATCTGCGCCCTGCAGGCCTTCTCTCATATCGCGGAAAACTTCGACACCCATGCGTTCAATACCCTCCGGAAGAAGGGTCGAGGGGGCAACGACGCGCACCCGCGCATCCATGGCGTTCAACAGCAAAATGTTGGACCGGGCGACGCGGCTGTGGAGCACATCTCCGCAAATGGCCACAGTCAAACGGGCCAGCGTGCCTTTGTGGCGGCGGATCGTCAGCGCATCCAGCAGGGCCTGTGTCGGGTGTTCATGGGCGCCATCCCCGGCATTGATCACCGAACAATCAACTTGCTGCGCCAGCAAGGCCGCCGCGCCGGCCGAATGGTGGCGCATGACCAGAATATCAGGGTTCATGGCGTTCAGCGTCATCGCCGTATCAACCAGGGTTTCACCCTTTTTGACCGATGAGGATGACACCGACATGTTCATGACATCCGCGCCAAGGCGCTTGCCTGCCAGTTCAAACGAAGACTGGGTACGTGTGGAGGCTTCGAAGAAAAGATTAATCTGGGTGCGCCCGCGCAACACGGATTTTTTCTTTTCAACCTGTCGGCTGACGTCGATTTCCTCCTCGGCAAAATCGAGAAGGGCGGCGATGTCCTGCGGTGACAAGCCTTCAATGCCAAGAAGGTGGCGATGCGGAAAAAAGGGGGGGGTTTTTAATGTGCTCATTAAAAGCAGACGTTTAAGGGCAAATTTTTGATCGCGCAAGCACCAGAAGCGTATTCCGCTGCAATATGAACAAGAAACCGCTCAGGATGCCCATGTGATGAGAAGCGGAATGGTGAAAAAACTGGCCGCCGTCTGAATGGTGACCACCGCTGCATAAAGCGGCGCATCGCCGCCCAGTTCCTTGGCCAGAAGATATCCGCTCATGGCTGTGGGGACACTGGCGCAGATAATGGCAACGACCAATGCGTCTCCGGTAAGGCCAAATATCACGGCAAGACCGGCCACAAAGGCGGGAAATACAATCAGCTTCAAGACAACGCCCAACCAGACATCGCGCGATGGTTTGAGGGCCGCGCGCAGTTTTAGCCCCGTTCCGACCAGAACAAGGCCAACGCCAAGAGCAGCGCTGCCCAGTATCTCCAGCGTGGTCAGCACGGGCTGATAGACTGGTATCGAGAGCAGATTGATCAGCAAACCAACAGCACAGCCAAGAATCATCGGATTGGTGACGACCGACCTCAGCAAGCGTAGAATTGTCGGCCTTTGGTCAGACAGAAGCACTGTGACAAGGGTTACATTCTGCAAATTGACGATGGGCACCATGGCCGCCAACGCCACCGCAACAAGGCCTATGCCATTGTCACCATAGAGTTTTTCCACAATGGCCAGAGCGATAAAACCGTTCCAGCGGGTCGAGACCTGATAGATGGTCGAATAGGCAGGCAGGCTCATACCAAGCCCCCTTACCAATAACGGCTTCAGGGCGAGCATGAAAATACCGTAGCAGATGACGGCGACAATCAGCAGGGTCGCCAGTGTTCCGGTCTGACCGGTTTTCAGATCGGCGTTGATGAGTGTTTTGGCCAACAGTGCTGGAAAAAGAACCCAGAAGGCCAGCCGTTCCGCCCCTAACCAAAAGACTGGATCGGTAACCAGCTTGCGGCGTAAAATGACGCCCAGAATGATAATGGTGAAAACCGGTAGCAGAGATTCAAAGATTTGCAGCAAGTGCCTTATCCCACTCGCAAACGGTCAAGGACGCCTTGCAGGATCAGACCCGCCGCCGCTGCATCAATGCGCGCCGCGCGTTTCTTGCGAGACAGATCGGCTTCGATCATGGCGCGTTCGGCGGCAACCGTGGTCAACCGCTCATCCCAGAACAGCATGGGCAGTTCAATTTTTTGCGACAGATTGCGTTCAAAGGCCCGTGTCGCCTGTGCCCGCGGGCCTTCGCTGTTATCCATATTCAGCGGCAGGCCAATCACCAGACCGCCAATATCATGCTCGGTACAGATTTCCTGCAAGCGCTCGGCATCCTTGGTAAATTTGACACGGCGAATCGTCTCCATGGGCGTGCCAATGCGATGCCCGGCATCGCTCAGGGCAATCCCAATGGTTTTGGTGCCAAGATCGAGACCGATAAGGCGACGACCAGCAGTAGCTGCGGCAAATTCGGACAGGTCTGACAGGAGCATCACAATTCTCTTTTTCAAGGGGGTAGCACCCGTTTCGTGCTGTGCGCTAGGGTGTGACTACAATTTTCTAGGGCGATGCGGACCGGAAACGCTGTAAACCATTGCATCGCCTGCAAATCTTCTGCTATTGCCGGGTCGCACTTCACATCAATCTGGCCTGAAAAGTCTAATCTGAAAATCTGGCCCGAACGATTAAAGGAATTCCATGTCCGTTGATATAGACACCGTCAAGCGCGTTGCAGGGCTGGCCCGCATTGCCGTCAGCGAAGAACAGGCCGAGACCATGACCGGCGAATTGAATACAATTCTGGGCTTTGTCGAGCAATTGAATGAGGTCAATATTGACGGGGTCGAAACCATGACTTCCGTTTTGCCGATGGCTGCCAAGCAGCGCAAGGACGTTATCAATGACGGCGGAAAACCCGATGACATCGTCGCCAATTCACCGCTGACCGAAGATCACTTCTTTGCCGTGCCGAAAGTGGTGGAGTAAACCCAATGACCGAATTGACCAAACTGACGATTTCCGATGCCCGCGAAAAGCTGGCACAGAAAAAGATTTCCTCTGCCGAACTGACAGAGAGCTATATTGGCGCCATTGAAGCGGCCAATGACAGCCTCAATGCCTATGTGGCGCTGACCTTTGATCAGGCGCGATCCATGGCAAAAGCATCTGATGAGCGACTTTCCTCAGGCTCGGGCGGTGCGCTGGAAGGCATTCCCCTCGGCATCAAGGATCTGTTCTGCACACAGGGCGTGCACAGTCAGGCTTGCAGCCATATTCTGGACGGTTTCAAGCCCCGCTATGAAAGCACCGTAACCGCGAATCTGTGGGCCGATGGGGCTGTCATGCTGGGCAAGCTGAACATGGATGAGTTTGCCATGGGATCGTCCAATGAGACGTCCTATTATGGGCCAGTGACCAATCCATGGCGTGCCAATGGCAGCGATCAGGCTTTGGTGCCAGGCGGCTCCTCCGGTGGATCAGCGTCTTCCGTTGCTGCCCAGCTTTGTGCTGGCGCCACCGCCACAGATACAGGCGGTTCCATTCGCCAGCCTGCCGCCTTTACCGGTACTGTGGGCATCAAGCCAACCTATGGGCGTTGCTCGCGCTGGGGCGTTGTTGCCTTTGCCTCATCCTTGGATCAGGCCGGACCGATTACCCGCTCCGTGCGCGATTCAGCCATCATGCTGAAATCCATGGCCTCTGTGGATGAGAAAGACACGACCTCTGCCAATATTCCCGTGCCGGATTATGAGGCCGCTATTGGCAAGAGCGTAAAGGGCATGCGCATTGGCATTCCAGCTGAATATGTTGTCGACGACATGCCGGAAGAAATTACTGCGCTCTGGGAACAGGGCAAAGCCTGGCTGAAAGATGCCGGTGCGGAAATTGTGCCTATTTCGCTGCCCCATACAAAATACGCTCTGCCAGCTTATTACATTGTGGCTCCGGCTGAGGCGTCGTCCAATCTTGCGCGCTATGATGGTGTTCGCTACGGGCTGCGTGTCGAAGGTGATGATATTATCGACATGTATGAAAAAACCCGTGCCGCCGGATTTGGGGATGAGGTCAAGCGCCGCGTGCTGATCGGTACCTATGTGCTGTCAGCAGGCTATTACGATGCCTATTATCTGCGCGCGCAGAAAGTCCGAACCCTTATCAAGCGTGATTTTGAGACGGTTTTTGCCGATGGGGTGGACGCCATTTTGACACCGGCCACACCGTCTGCCGCCTTTGCCATTGGCGATGAATCCATGAAAGCCGATCCGGTGAAAATGTATCTCAATGATATTTTCACAGTGACGGTCAACATGGCCGGCCTGCCAGGCATCTCTGTGCCAGCAGGCATCAACAAGGATGGACTGCCGCTCGGCCTTCAGGTCATTGGCAAAGCATTTGACGAGGAAACCCTGTTCTCCGTTGGTGAAGTTCTGGAACAGGCCGCCGGTCGCTTCTCACCCAAACAGTGGTGGTAGTCAGAGCTATCTGACCAAATCCATTACCTGATCGGACGCGCCTTGGGCGGAGGTGCGTTTTTCCAGGGGTGTGGAGGCCAGGTCAGTGCCAGCTTGCGCACAGCAATGCCCCCTGGCGCAGGGGCGTCCAGCACAGTGCCACACGCCTGCGGCAAATCGCTAAGCTTGGTGTAACGCGGCTTGACGGGCTTGGCCGGCTTTGTGCTGGGTTTTGTCGGTTTGGGCGGTTTTTCGCTCATTTTCTTAAACCAGAAGTCCAGTGGCGCACCGCAACTATCTCCCGCTGGCGGTGTTGCCTGATTCTTGCAACCTTTTGACCCTGTCGGACAATTCAAACGCACATGAAAATGATAGTGATGGCCGTACCAGGGTCGGATTTTCCTCAAAAAGGCCCGGTCATTGCCTGCCGTCTCACAAAGTTTTTTCTTGATGCCGGGATGGACGAAGATGCGCGCCACTTCATCATAGGAGGCGGCCCGTTTCAGAACGCGAAGATGCGCGTCAGTCCACACATTATCATCCACATAAAGGGTATTTTTTTTCAGCACGGAAATCGCTGAAATCTCTTCGCGTTCCTTACGTGACAACACGCGGTCCGGCATGGGCCGCAGCCAGATATCAGCATCCAGGCCAATTTGATGAGACGCATGACCGGTCAACATCGGGCCACCACGCGGCTGCGCCAGATCACCAACCATCAGTCCGTTCCAGCCGTCCTTTGTGGCGACAGTCTCGGCCAGTTTTTCCAAATAGGAAACCAGAACCGGATGACCCCAATTGCGATTTCGGGACAGACGCATGGCCTGCCAGTAAGGCCCATCAACAGGCAGCGCTGCGCCACCGGCCAGACAGCCCTTGGCATAGGACCCGATTGAACGGGCGCGCATATCCGCTGGAACATCACGACGCCCGAACAACTGTTTGGCCGGAACCGGATCAGCAGCAAATGAAACCGAGGCATCAATCGTGGCAAACGCCAGTGCCACGCACAGCATAAGTCCTTTTGATACAAGTGAACGCATTTCAGGCATCAATCACTCCGAATTCTTATAAGGAATCTGCCCTTTCGCCGCCCATAAAGGGTCTGGCCTTGATCACAGATTCATATCGGAGAGGATGATGCCTCCGCCGTACTGATTTTGCAAATTTTTGATCTTTCAGGTGCCGCCCGTTCAGGCACACCCTTCAAGCCAAACATCGTCAAAGGCGTTCGGCTGGCAGTTGTTTTTGGCCAGACGCTCAATGCGCTGAACGCGCTCTTGCAGCACTTGGTCTGGCGCGTTCAATTTCAATCTGGATGGGGCAATCAACACCGCAACCAATGCATAGAATTGCTCAATGGTGATGTCGTTCGGGCCCGCACTGAAAAAGGTCTGGCTGGCCTTGTGAAAGCCCGTGACCCAGCCATCCCGGCTGTCGCCCATGCCAACGGTGTCCAGAAACAATGCAATCTGCTCTTCTTTTGTCAGGACGGAATCCAGACCCATGGCATAGCCGGATTGTCTTATTTTCTGCACGCCTGGCTTGAACTCTTCAAAGGCCAGTCGTTTGGACAGAGATTGCGTCAGCGTTGTCATGCCCGCGCCGGGGGTGGTGAGATCAATCCCCGAATGCGCGTAAAATCCGGGGTCCTGAACTTTAAGCAAAACGGCCAAGCGTTCCGGTGTCAGGCTGTTGGCACCACGGTCCGAAGCTATCAGAGCCTGGGCTCTCGCCTTCAATGGGTCTGCGCTTTGCTTTGCATCATACCAGCCATTGGCGGCATAAACGAAGGCCAGTGACATGGCCGCAACAAGAAGTACAGCAATTATGAGAAGCAGTTTTCGCATGGGTCTCGTCTCCGAACCAAAACCAATCATAGACCAGTGATTTCGACTGTTTAATGCTCATATTTGGATCAGTTTGTGGCAAATTGCATTTTATACTTCCTCAACCACCTCTTGAGGGATATGCCAGTTTCAGACCCCTTTCATGCCATATCAGGGTCTGCACTCAATTGGTTGAAAGCGCTTCAGCCCTACAAGAAAGCTCCCGATGCCTCAATTCAGCGATAATTTGCGCGGTGCCGCCTATATGGTTCTGGCCATGCTGGGCTTTGTGCTGAATGACGCAATCATGAAGCTGGTCAGTTCTGATGTTCATCTGTATCAGGCGATATTTCTGCGCGGCGTGCTGGCAACAGCGGTCATGGGGGTTTTGGCGTGGCGCAGCGGCGGATTTGCAGTGCCGCGAAACGTGACAAACAAGTTCGTTGTCCTGCGCACCATTGGCGAGTTGGGCGGCACAGTGTTTTTCCTGACGGCCCTGTTCAATATGGAACTGGCCAATGCAGGAGCCATTTTACAGGCCATGCCGCTGGTCGTGACGCTGGCTGCAGCGCTCATCCTGCGCGAGACTGTGGGCTGGCGGCGCTACAGCGCCATCACGGTCGGGTTGCTGGGTGTGCTGATCATCATCCGGCCGGGCGGCGAAGGGTTTAATATTTTCTCTCTGTCAGCACTGGCTGCCGTTTTCTGTCTGGTTTTGCGCGATCTTGCGACACGCGGCATTCCGCGCGACATGTCATCGAATTTCATTTCTTTTGTGGCGGCCGCTGCCGTCATGATCATGGGCGCAATTGTGACCCTGTTTGGCGAGTGGCAGCCCGTTTCCGTGCTGTCCTTGCTCAAACTGACCGCCTCAGCCCTGTTTCTGATGGCTGGCTATTACTGGTCCATACAGGCCATGCGTTTTGGTGAGGTCAGCTTTACCTCACCCTTTCGCTATACGTCTTTGATATGGGCCATCATTCTGGGCTATGTGCTGTTTGGCGACATACCGGATGTGCCCATGATTATCGGCAGTATCATTGTGGTCGCCAGTGGTCTGTTCACGCTTTATCGTGAGCGGCAGGTAAAGCTGTCCAAAGCCAAAGACATCAAAGCCGCTTCACCATGACAATGCGGCCTTCTGCCGGAAGGCCAAGCTCTGTCTCCGCTGCAAATCTGTCCGCAATGGCCGATGGCAAACGGTCCATATCTGCTTTCAGAAACCCGTGCTTGCGGTAAAGTGCATTTGACCATGGTGCCGCTTCCAATGTGGACAGCACCAATGCAGAACAATAGAGAAACCGGGCATGGTCGATGATCTGCGCGACCAGAGCATCACCCAGACCTTTGCGCTGATGGTCCGGGTCAACGCTGATATCTTCCAGATAGAAGATGCCATCAATTATCGCCGCAAGTGCATAGGCAACAGGATGATCTGGCGGATGATCTGCAGCATCACTTACCACCCACAACAGACCATCCTGCAACCCGGCTTCAAACAGAGCCACAGGCATTTCCGCACCCGTTGCAATATCGGGATAACCAATGTCTGCAAAAGCTGCTGCGGCCCGGCGCTCGATCTTCAGAATAAACGGCAGATCATCGGGAATGGCCGTCCTGATGCTGGGTTTGCTCAAGCAGGATCGCCATGTTGCGGCCCGTCATACCCTTCCACAATTACCAATTCGCTGTCTGCTGCGGATTGGCGCAAGGAAATGGCCGCCTGATATTCGTCAGATCGGTAGCAGGCCAGCGCAGCTTCATAGGAAGGAAATTCAATGGTCACATTGCGGGACCGCGAAACGCCTTCAACTGCGTCATAGGCGCCACCCCTTGTGAGAAATTTGGCACCATATTTGGTAAGAGGACCAGCGATAGCAGTCGCATATTGCTGATACAGGTCCTTATCCTTCACATCGACCCGTGCAATCCAGTATCCTTTAGCCATTGATGGCTCCTTCCATTTCCTCAACAATTGCTTCCATAGCAGCCACAGGCTCGTCAACCGCGTTGATCGGACGGCCGATGACCAGATAGTCTGACCCCGCCTGCAAGCCTTCTGCAGGCGTCATCACCCGCTTCTGGTCGCCATGATCACTGCCCTTGGGGCGAATACCCGGAACAACCAACGCCATGCTGTCACCGACTATTTTGCGCAAGGCGGCAACTTCCAGAGTTGAACAAACCAGACCGTCCATACCGCATGCAAGTGCCTGCGCTCCTCGTCTTGCCACCAGTTCGGAAGCAGTGAGACTGTAGCCTGCATCGCGCAAATCCTCATCATCCATGCTGGTCAGCACGGTGACGCCCAGCAAGGTCAGGTCGGCAGCGTCCGGACTGGCCCTCTTTGCAGCCACAGCGGCTGCCATGGCCTTTGGATAGGCGTGCAGGGTCAACATATCCGCACCCAGCGCTGCAACGCTGGAGACGCCGCCCTTGATGGTGTTGTCGATGTCCAGGAGTTTCAGATCCAGAAAGACGCGCTTTCCGGCAGCTTTAAGTTCCGGCACCAGAGCCAGACCGCCAGCAAAGGCCAGTTGATGGCCGATTTTGTAGAAAGAGGCGCTGTCACCCAGAGTTTCAACCAATGCGCTGGCCTTGCCAATAGTGGGAAAATCCAAAGCAACGATAACACGGTCTCTGGGGGCAAGGTTGGCAGTGCGCATTTAGGTTTTCTCCTTTAAAGCTCCGGCTTTGTGGACCAGAGAGGTCAGCATGTTTTGCATCATACGACGGGGACGTTCAGCGGTTAACTCTCCGTCCTCATCAAAGGCTTGTCCCGATTGCGGGACCGCCAGTTGTTCGGGAACAATGAGGGTGCCAAAGCCGAGTTCCAGCATGGACCGGGTTGCTGTCATTGCGCGCAATGTGCCGATGACACCCGGGCTGGTTCCGGCCAACGCAAAAACAGGTCCCTTGAAGGGTGACAGCTTTTCGTCCTCGCCGGGTTTGACCCGACTGACCCAATCCAGTGTGTTCTTCAGCAACGGGGTGGGGCCTGCATTGTATTCCGGTGAGACGATGATGATGCCGTCATGATCTGACATCAATCGTGCCAGTTTACGGGCTGCATCGGGTGGACCGCTTTCCGCTTCAAGATCACCATCATAGATGGGCATGGCAAAATCGCGCAGAGAAATGAGATTCGGTGCCCCGCCATAATGGAGCAACGCACCGGCAATTGCCTTAGCAAGTCTGGTATTGGTTGAGCCTGTTCGGATCGAGCCGGAAAAAATCAGGATGGAGCAATCTGTCATTAAGTGGCCTTGTAACGCCACACACGGGCCGGAGGCAAGTTCAACATTATCCAGGGACTGGATGTCAGCTCAGACCCGTGAGGCAGTTCGGAAATTTTGACTGGCGGGACCAGCGCATAGGAAAATTGAATGAACTCTCCTCCCTTGGGCATCAGGGACAGAGCGGTGTTGATCAGCTGTATCCGGTCGGCCAGCGGGCGGGTGAACAGCGGAAGGCTGGACACGATACTGGCCGCCTCATCAATTCCGTGGTCCTTAAGCGTTTTTCTCAAGGAATAGGCGTCGCCCTGCAGAATATTGCATTCGGGAAATCTCTTGCGCAGCAATTTGCAGAAATCTGGATTGAACTCCACAGCGAACAGATTCTGTGGTTTTACGCCCCGTTTCAGCAAAGCTTTGGTGACAGCTCCGGTTCCGGGGCCCAGTTCTACAACCGGTAAATCGGACTGTGTATTCACAGTCTCGGCCATGCGTTCCGTCAAAGCTTTGCCCGATGGCGACACAGCGCCTGTGGTCAATGGTTTGGAAGCCCAGTTTTTGAGAAACCGGGCATCGTCTTTCAGCCCACTCAGCAACCGGTCACGACGCTGGTGAGTCCGACGATGGCTTGTCTGGCAATGCTCCGGAGATCCGCCCGACTCTTGTGAGGGGCGTTCTTCTCCAGATTCATCATCACCTTTTCCCACGAAAACCCTCCTTGTGAGACCTGACCGTTTATCAGGAGGCTTCGCCGCCCAGATTTTCAAAAAAATCGCGCATCCTTGCAAAGAAGCCGTGCGATTGCGGATTGTTGTCGGCAGAACTTTCTTTTTCGAATTCCTGAAGCAATTCCCGTTGGCGCTTGCTCAAATTAGACGGTGTTTCAACTGCGATCTGAATATACATATCGCCGCGTTGTTTGGCACGCAGGACACTCATACCCTTGCCCCGCAAGCGGAACTGTTTACCGCTTTGACTGCCATCGGGCACTTTAACACGGGTCTTGCCTCCATCTACCGTCGGCACATCAAACTGGCCGCCCAGGGCAGCCGTTGTCAGTGAGATTGGAACGCGACAGAAAATATCGGATCCATCACGCTGGAAGAAATCATGAGGCTTTAATGAGACAAAAATATAAAGGTCGCCAGTAGGACCGCCGCGCTCGCCAGCTTCGCCTTCATTGGCAAGGCGGATGCGTGTGCCATCTTCTATGCCGGCAGGAATGTTGACGGACAAAGACCGTTCTTCGTGGACCCGGCCATCGCCTGAGCAATTGTCGCAAGGGTCAGTGATGATTTCACCACGTCCCTGGCAGGTAGGACAGGTCCGCTCAATGGTGAAAAAGCCCTGTGCTGCGCGCACTTTGCCAATGCCACCACACGTGCCACATGCCGTTGGATCCGAGCCGGGCCGAGCACCGCTGCCTGAGCATTTTTCACAGGACACCGAAGACGGGATATCAATATCAACCGTTTTACCAGCAAACGCTTCTTCCAGACTGATTTCCAGATTGTAGCGCAGGTCAGCCCCACGATTGCTGGCTGTGCGTCCACGTCGGGCACCGCCGCCGCCTCCGCCCATGAAATCGCCGAAAATATCTTCAAAAATGTCCGACATGGACGCGCCGAAATCGCCTCCACCACCGCCGGGACCACCAGGGCCGCCCTGTTCAAAAGCAGCATGGCCAAACCTGTCATAGGCGGCGCGCTTTTGCGGATCTTTCAGCGCTTCATAGGCGGCATTGATTTCTTTGAAATTGGCTTCCGCCTGCGCGTCTCCGGGATTCCGGTCCGGGTGATACTGCATGGCTTTTTTGCGATAAGCACTTTTGAGAGTCTTGTCGTCGGCACCCCGATCAACTCCCAATGTGTCGTAAAAATCGGCTTTGGACATCTGAAATTTACTCGTTTCCGGCGGGATCAGAAAGGGTCAGGATAGCATTAATCTGGGTGCGTCGATCCAGTGAGTAACCGTTCGCAACGCACAATTCCAGAACTTTCGATGAACCTCGTCCCGTTTCAATAATCAATAATTTTGGCCACATTGTTTTTCGCGCCTGCTGAAAGAACGTCTCCAAAGCGGCAAAGTCGTGCCCCTCAACGTCGACCTTCATTGCGTCGATTGCATCGACATGTTGATTGTCGACAATATCTGCAAGGGTTTTGATGATGATGGCTCCATCATCAGTATCATTATCTGAGGGCCTATCTGCCTCTGTGATCCGCACTTCGCCGCGATTTGTTTCGCCGCCAACTGCTTTTCCAACACCCGAACTGCCACCAACCGCGAATGGAATATGAACAGTATCCGCATTGCTCGCCTGGGTGTTGAAACACAAGCGCCCCCCATTGGTGTCATCGGGTTCCACAGCAAATGCTTTCAGAACCTTACCGGCGTCTTTGGCAGCTTTCCACGATGTCAGGAAGTAAAGCCCTACATTTGCACCGACATCAAAAAATATGAATGAATCGGGAGAAATTTTACCGTTTATGGCCTCAACCAATGCTGCACGCTCCGGTGCATCCCAAAGATGAGAGCCGGCAATCATCCGTTTTTCACAACGATTGGAAAACGGGTGCAGCCGCAGGTTCAGGCCCTGAGCCGTGGTGATGTCAAAAGGTCCGGAAAGTCCGGCCAAGGCCGTCTTGCGCAGCAATGAAACATACCAGCGCCCCAGCTTGTTATCAGCTGCAGAATTGCACAAATCCAACAACGCTACCCGCAAGGCGGGCAGGCCGTAGGTTCCAAACACTGGAGAAATGGTATCGGTCATCAACAAGAGCTATCCGAAAAGAGGCGGGCGCTGTTCGCGCCCGCTTGATAAGCCTGTGATTGGCCTTATGCGGATTTCTGCTCATCCGCATCATCGTCGGCGACTTCCTCGAAGTCTGCGTCGATGATTTCCTCATCATCTGCGCTGTCATCGTCTTCCTCATCCTGGGACGATTTGTAAATCGCCTCGCCAAGTTTCATTGACACAGATGCGAGCGCCTGGGTCTTGGTCATGATTTCTTCGGCATCATCACCTTCAACTGCTGTTTTCAGATCAGCGAGGCCCATTTCAATGGCTTCCTTATCTTCGTCAGCAACCTTATCGCCATGTTCTTCCATCGATTTCTCGGTGGTGTTGATCAGGGCTTCGGCATGGTTTTTGGCCTCGACAGATTCCTTGCGCTTCTGATCTGAATCCGCATTGGCCTCGGCATCCTTGACCATGTTGTTGATCTCATCATCAGACAATCCGCCCGATGCCTGGATCTGGATCTGCATTTCCTTACCGGTGCCCTTATCCTTGGCGGACACATTGACGATGCCATTGGCATCAATGTCGAATGTAACCTCAATCTGAGGCATGCCACGGGGTGCGGGTGGAATTCCGGCCAGATCGAATTGTCCGAGGACTTTGTTGTCCGCAGCCATTTCGCGCTCACCCTGGAATACCCGGATGGTTACGGCATTCTGGTTATCTTCAGCCGTTGAATAGACTTTCTGCTTTTTGGTCGGAATGGTTGTATTGCGCTCAATCAAACGATCGAACACGCCACCCAATGTTTCAATACCAAGAGACAGAGGTGTCACATCCAGCAACAGAACGTCTTTAACATCACCCTGCAGAACGCCAGCCTGGATCGCAGCGCCCATGGCAACAACCTCATCCGGGTTCACGCCCTTATGCGGCTCTTTGCCAAAGAATTCTTTCACGACTTCCTGGATTTTCGGCATACGGGTCATACCGCCCACCAAAACCACTTCATCGATCTCGCCAGCTGACAGGCCGGCATCTTTCAGTGCTGATTTACAAGGTCCAACAGTACGCTGCACCAGATCATCCACAAGCGATTCCAGCTTGGCGCGGGTCAGTTTGATGGTCAGATGTTTGGGACCGGACGCATCAGCAGTGATGAATGGCAAATTTACTTCTGTCTGGGTGGTAGAAGACAGTTCAATCTTGGCCTTTTCAGCCGCTTCCTTCAGACGCTGAAGGGCCAGCTTGTCGCCGCGCAGATCAATGCCCTGATCCTTTTTGAATTCGTCGGCCAGATAACTAACCAGACGCATGTCGAAATCTTCACCACCAAGGAATGTATCACCATTGGTGGATTTCACTTCAAACACGCCGTCGCCGATTTCCAGAATGGATACGTCAAATGTACCGCCGCCCAAATCGTAAACCGCAATGGTCTTGCCATCGTTCTTGTCCAGGCCATAGGCCAGCGCAGCTGCAGTCGGCTCATTGATGATACGCAGAACTTCCAGGCCGGCAATCTTACCGGCATCTTTGGTTGCCTGACGCTGGGCATCGTTGAAATACGCGGGAACAGTGATAACGGCCTGTGTCACGCTCTCGCCCAGATAGGCTTCAGCGGTTTCCTTCATTTTCTGAAGGATCATCGCGGAGACCTGCGAGGGAGAATAGGTCTCATTCTGCGCCTTGACCCAAGCATCACCATTATCTGCCTTGACGATCTGATAGGGCACAAGCTTCTTGTCTTTGGTCACCATCGGATCATTGAACCGGCGGCCAACAAGACGTTTGACAGCAAAGACTGTGTTTTCAGGATTGGTTACGCCCTGGCGTTTTGCAGCCTGACCAACCAACCGCTCGCCATCTTCGGTAAAGCCCACCATGGATGGGGTGGTGCGGGCACCTTCAGTGTTTTCAATGACTTTCGGATTTTTGCCGTCCATGACGGCAATACAGGAATTGGTTGTTCCCAAATCAATACCAATGACTTTCGCCATATTTACTCTCCTTGTTTGGCAGACATGAACCTTGCTATCGCACCGACCTTAAAGCATCGGTTTCTCTGTTCACGAAGCAGGAACAAATCCCCTTTGTTCAACGTGTCCGTTTACCATGCACACTTTGCGAGCCGGTTAATGTCTTTTGAACAGAGAAAAAGACCCGGCATCACTGTGCTTCGTCGGGTATATAAGAGAGCGGAGCGATGCCTGCAAGCGCCGGATTACGCGGATTTGTAACAAGACCGGACTTTTTACAGTGCCAATACCGCTGCCTGCCCCATATGAGGACTGTGAAGAGGAAATATGGATTTAGAAAATGGAGCTTGAACCAGGCCTGTTTCTTTACAACGGATACTATGATCGCAGCGCCCAGACGGACTTGCGTGACATGATCCGAACAATTGTCAATGCCGCGCCTCTGTTTCAGCCAACCATGCCGAAAACCGGAAAACCATTGTCTGTTAAAATGAGCAATTGCGGCGCCTTGGGCTGGGTAGCAGACAAAGCTGGCTATCGCTACCAGGAGACGCATCCCATGACGGGAGCGCCATGGCCTGAGATGCCTACAGAGTTGCTGCGATTGTGGGATGCTGTAGCAGCAGAAGCTCCTGCGCCACAGGCCTGTCTGATCAATTATTATCAACCCAGCGCCAAAATGGGTCTGCATCAAGATCGGGACGAAGCCATGTTTACGGCACCGGTTGTTTCCGTATCGCTGGGAGATGATTGCCGGTTCCGCACAGGAACGACAGAGCGCAATGGCCCAACAAAAAGCTTCAAGCTGCATTCCGGAGATGTTTTGGTCATGGGTGGCGAAAGCCGTCTGGCATTTCACGGTGTGGACCGGATTTACCCCGGCACTTCCACATTGCTGAAAGCGCCGGGTCGAATCAATCTGACCCTAAGACGGGTCACTGCCTAATGGCGCCGGTGCGCTGTGATCAGTCTTCTATGTCCGGCGCGTCATCTGGAACCAGTTTTGGCGCTGGTTTTGGACCACCTTTGGAAACACCAACCATGGCGGGACGCAAAACTCTGTCACCAAGCATATAGCCCGCCTGCATGACCTGAACCACCATGCCACTGGCAACGGCCGGGTTTGGCACCTCAAACACAGCCTGATGGCGGTTTGGATCAAATTTCTCGCCTTCGGGCTCTTCTTTGGTGACGCCGTGTTTGGCGAATACGCGCACCATTTCCCGGCCAGTCATTTCAACGCCTTCCACAAGCGCTGCCAATGTGGTTCCGGCCGTTTCCTTCTCTTCATCAGAGACCGTTGAAATAGCACGATCCAGATTGTCGCCAATGCTCAACACGTCGCGGGCAAAATTTGAAATCGCATATTGCCGCGAATCAGCCACTTCGCGCTGGGTGCGGCGGCGCAGATTTTCCATGTCTGCAGCAACACGCAGCATCTGGTCTCTCAGGGCTTCTTTTTCATCCCGCAAATCCTGATTTTCCTGAAGCAGGGCATCTATCACCTCTTCCGGTGTCCGCTTGCCAGTCTGGGTCTCGTCTTCTTGTTCAGACAAGCCCTCTTCAGAGGCTGAAGTATTCGACAATTCGCTGTCGTCTGCTTCATTTTTCAGTGGGTCAGCTTTTTTGGTTTCGTCGCTCATGATCGATCACGGTCTTTTCGATTTAATCTGTTGGTTGGGATATCGAAGCTTGGCGGCAAAAAATCAACCGCCAATCTCGTTAACTGAGCATTTTCCCCAAAAGCTGGGCTGTATAGTCCACAACAGGGATGATGCGGCCATAATTCAACCGTGTCGGGCCGATGACACCCAGCACGCCGACAACATTGTCTTCCGCATTGTGATAAGGGGCAACCACCAGCGATGAGCCCGACATGGAAAACAGGCTGTTTTCGGACCCGATGAAGATGCGCACACCATCGCCGGTTTCAGCGGACCCCAACAACTCAATCAGGTCGGACTTGCTCTCCAGATCTTCAAAAAGAAGTCTGATACGGTCCAGACCTTCACCTTGCCCTAGGTCCTCCAACAGATTGGCACGACCCCGGACAATGAGATTTTGCGCATTTCTGGCTCCCTCATTGACACCGGCCCATGTGGCAAGTCCCTCTTCCACCAGCCGAGCGGTCAGATCATCCAATTCACGACGCTGGGATTCAAGCAATTGTTGGAGTTCAACGCGTGCTTCCGGCAGTGTGCGACCACGCAGACCTTCATTCAGGTAATTTGAGGCCTGAACCAGGGACGCAGCTGGCATGCCTTTGGGAATGTCGATGATGCGGTTTTCCAACGCGCCATCCTGTGCCACCAGCACGACGAGCGCACGCCCGTCTTCAATGCGCACAAACTCTATATGTTTCAGCGGCACTTCGCGCTTGCCGGTCAGTACCAGCCCAGCACCTTTGGACACACCGGACAGCAAGCGGCTGGCATCTGCCAGAAGCGTATCTCCTGAATTTTCAGCTCTGTTGCTCTCAAACTGGGCATCGATCTGCTGGCGTGCACGCTCATCCAGATCGCCCACTTCCATCATCGCATCGACAAAGAAACGCAGGCCACGTTCCGTCGGCAGACGTCCCGCGCTGATATGCGGCGCATAGATAAGGCCCATCTGCTCCAGATCGGACATCACATTGCGGACTGAGGCAGGCGAGAGGTTCAGGGACAGGCTACGAGACAGATTGCGCGATCCAACGGGCGAGCCGTCTTCCATATAGGCTTCGACAATCCGGCGAAATACCTGATGCGAACGTTCATCCATATCCTGATCAAAAAAGCGCGTGTCGGTGGCCATTCTTCTCATCCCGCAGACAGTTGGTTTTGGCCAGACTTTCATCCCGGTCAAGCATAATGCATTTCACAAACTTAGTGTCTGCCAAGCCTCATGGAAAGTGAAACTTCTGCAAGCCGGTTCAGCATGTTTGTTTTCAGCGCTTTGCATTCGGCGCAGGCTTGTCTATCAAGAGCGATGAATCGAAGCCATTTTAGAGAAGAGCCTCATGAGACCATCCGATCGTGAACCCGATGCCCTGCGTGCCGTTTCACTGGAACGCAACGTATCAAAACATGCTGAAGGCTCGTGCCTGGTAAAGTTTGGTGACACGCATGTGCTATGCACTGCCAGTTTGGCTGAAAATGTTCCACCCTGGCTGCGTGGCGGCGGCAAGGGCTGGGTGACAGCTGAATATGGTATGCTGCCACGCTCTACCGGTGGGCGTATGCGCCGGGAAGCGACCAGCGGCAAGCAATCTGGCCGAACACAGGAAATTCAGCGCCTGATCGGACGCTCCCTGCGCGCCGTTGTTGATATGCAGGCCCTTGGCGAGCGGCAGATTACCCTTGACTGTGATGTAATTCAGGCTGATGGCGGAACGCGGACAGCAGCCATTACCGGTGCCTGGGTGGCACTCAGCGACTGTATTGCCTGGATGCGCCAGCGTAATTTGGTGACAGGCACTGTGTTGAAAGACAATGTGGCCGCCATTTCCTGCGGTATTTATAAAGGCACACCTGTGCTGGATCTGGATTATGACGAGGATTCAACTGCAGAAACCGATGCCAATTTTGTCATGACCGGCTCCGGAGGAATTGTTGAAATTCAGGGCACTGCCGAGAAAGAACCGTTTTCCGAAGAAGAGTTGAAACAACTGATGGATCTGGCGAAAGCTGGCATCAAGCAACTTGTCTCGTTGCAAAATATGGCGATCATGTAAATGAGCAACCCGGTTCGCAGACTGACTGGCGGCAAACTTGTGCTGGCCAGCCACAATGCAGGAAAATTGCGCGAAATTCGCGATCTTGTCGTGCCTCACGGTATCGAAGTCGTGTCTGCAGCTGAACTGGATTTGCCGGAACCAGAAGAAACCGGCACCACGTTTGCCGCAAATGCAAAGCTGAAGGCGCTGGCATCAGCCACCGCCACCGGGCTTCCCGCTTTGTCAGATGATTCCGGCCTGTCGGTTGATTGTCTGGACGGGGATCCGGGCATCTATTCAGCCAGATGGGCAGGGGCGGATAAGGATTTTTCGATGGCCATGCGCAATGTGCAGGAAGCCATGCTGGCCAAGGGCGCAAACGAGGCTTCAAAACGGGGCGGGCAATTTGTCAGCGCCCTGTGTCTTGCCTATCCTGATGGTGAGACCTTTGTTTTTGAAGGTATCATACGGGGCGAGATTGTCTGGCCGCCGCGTGGCACACAGGGTTTTGGGTATGATCCCGTCTTCCTGCCGGAGAATCATGATAAGACATTTGGGGAGATGACGCCGCAGGAGAAACATGGACCGCGTCCCGATGGGGAACCGGGCCTGTCACACCGGGCGCGGGCATTTGCCCTGTTTGAGAAATATGCGCTGTAGGATCCGGGCTTCGGTCGTTTGAAACTCATGGAACAAAACACGGACAGTCAGAAGCTGGAAGCTAGCAGCCAGCCGCAAAGTGCACATGATGGCCCCGACCACCCAACGCGGGATGCCGGGTTTGGTATCTATGTGCATTGGCCCTTCTGCGCGGCCAAATGTCCGTATTGTGACTTCAACTCCCATGTGCGGCACAAGCCGGTTGATCAGGCTCGCTTTCTGGCCGCCTTCAAGACAGAGATTGCGCATTTCGCCGCCCGTACGCCAGAGCGCCGTGTCACCAGCATCTTTTTTGGTGGGGGTACGCCGTCGCTGATGGACCCGGAAACCATCGCCGGTATTCTGGATGCGATTCACTGGCACTGGCCGGTCGATCCCGGTGCCGAGATTACTATGGAAGCCAATCCGCAATCGGTTGAGGCTGGCCGGTTCAAAGCGTATCGCAAGGCTGGGGTCAATCGGTTGTCACTCGGTGTTCAGGCGCTGAATGATGCAGATCTCAAGTTTTTAGGGCGGTTGCACAATGTCGATGAGGCGATCAACGCCATTGCGATTGCAAGGGAAACATTCCCTCGCCTGTCATTTGATCTGATTTATGCGCGGCCTGGTCAGAGCGTTGCTGCCTGGAGTGAAGAGCTGAAACGCGCACTGGAATATGCTGCTGATCATCTGTCGCTCTATCAGTTGACGATTGAACCGGAAACGCCATTCTGGGCGTTGCAGGACGCTGGCAAGCTGGTGGTTCCAAATCAGGATGAAGCAGCGGATTTATATCGCGTGACACAGACGATCTGTGAAGAAGCAGGTTTGTCGGCTTATGAAACCTCCAATCACGCGGCCCCCGGCGCTGAAAGCCGTCATAATCTGATCTATTGGCGCTATGGCGAATATGTCGGTGTGGGTCCGGGCGCGCATGGCCGGTTGGTGGGTGCCAATGGTACATCGCGCTTCGCAACCGCCACAGAACGCAATCCGGAGCGTTGGCTGTCCTTGGTGGAGTCCCGTGGTCATGGCACCATCACAGATGATGAGCTATTGGCTGAGGAACAGGGTGACGAGTTTCTGGTAATGGGTCTGCGGCTGCATGAAGGCATTGATATGGCCCGCTATCAGGCCCTGTCCGGCCGCCGGATTGATCCGCGCCGGGTCGAAGACCTGCTCACCCACAAAATGATCGAGCGCCTCGCGCCGCGTACCGCTGGGTCCAACAGTGAAGAGCGGGTGCGCGCCACACGGGATGGCGCCATGGTGCTGGATGCGGTTGTGGCTGATCTCGCGATCTAGAATAATCCGGAGCCGATTGGACTAACGCTTTTTCCCGATTTTTGCGTCACACGGCCATCTTCCAATACACGATAGGCCTGAACCCAGCATGCAAAAGGCCCGGCAGTTTCCCGCCGGGCCTCATAAATGTCAGACCTGACTTACGTCAGATCAGGATTAGCTTAGAAGTCGCGTTGAATGCGCAATTTGGCTTCCCAGCTGTCTGTATCTGACGCATCTGTACCGAGCATAGTGTTCTGTTCGACTTCTGTGTCTGTGTACTGACCGGCCAAGCTTACGGTGAGGTTTTCAACCACTTCGTATTCAATGTTGGCACTGACCTGCCAGAGTTCAGCCTGATCGTCGAAATCATGGTAAGCACCCGTTACAGCCACATTCAGAGCGCTGGAGAGGTCATGGCTCAAACCAGCCAGGACATACCAACCACTTAGTGTGTCAGTAATGTCACCTGTTGTGATGTCGACAACAGCATCATAATAGTCTTCGCCGCCAATGTAGTGCATGGCGCCATCAGCATAAGCACCGACAACTTTAACTTTCGTCATGGAACCGACGTTCAATTCAACACCAGCCTGGACAGCCCAACCATAGTCTTCGTCAAGCACATCAAGCGCCGCAGCTGTAAACGTAACGGTTGTATAAGGTGCAGTTGCGTCAAATGTTGAGATCGAACGAATCTGATGCAAGGCGCCGGAAATCTGAGCCGAACCCCAGCCCTGTGAAATACGCGCGCTTGCAACAACTTCAGGAATCTCCATGCCAGCATATGTCGCATCCTGGCCAACATACGCACCAGTAAGGGCAGAACCGGTAAGATTGACCGAGCCACCAGCAGTCGAGAACGAAGAAATCCAATTGATAGCAGATGAATCACCATTGTACTGAGCAATATTCGCACGACGGTCACGACCGTCCTCAAGACCCAGTGTCATGGACAGACCGTTGCCAAACGGCATGATGAAAGTGAACTGGTTGATGCCTTCATCAACATACAGACCGTCATAAATGCCGTAACCACCACCAAAATCGTAACGGGATGTTTCACGACCAACCAGAATGTTCTCGCCAATTGTGATCCAGGCATCTTCAATTTCAACGTCACCTTCGTTTTCACCAGAGATAGAGAACTGACCAACCACCAAGCCGATTTCCGTCATGGAAGACGCGTTGATAACCAGTTCGAATTCTGAATTAAGGAAGGATGTGTCTGTTTCATCATCATCTTCCCCGTCATCACCAATGCCAATTTCTGCCCGCACACGGCCAGAGAATTTCAGGCAGGTTTCTGTGCCGGGGATGTAATGAAAACCAGCGCCGAATGCATCACACACACGTACGTAGTCAACAGGTTCTACAATCGGCAAATCAGCAGCCTGTACACCTGTTGCGGCAAACAGAGAGGCTGCGGAACTGAACAATATAATTTTATTCATTAGATGACCTCTAAAGTGGTTAAAGTTCCAAGTATGACTTGCCGGCTCACATAAGCACGACAAATTCTCCCAACCTGATGAATCACCTCAGCAATCGCACAGAAACCTGAATTGGATTGCTGCGTCAATGCAAGGGATGGCAAAAAAGAAATTTTGATTATCTTGCTTCTAAGTTGTTGTATTTAAAGAACATATTTGGTTCTATTGTTAAGTTTTTGTTGTCAAAACGAGCGCAGCGTTAACTGATCTTGTCCTTCGGGGCAGGCGCGACTGATCCCGCGATTAATAGGCTCCGAGCGGAATTTGACATGCGCTGTAGATCCTTGGAACAAATCCGAAGCTGATGGGAGGTTTGAGAACGGAATGTGTAGATTTATCGCTTGCGAAAGCAGGTGCAATCTCGGGATTGTTCCGGAAATCTATCAGCCGACAACTTGATTTGAGCTATGTCCGCCTCACGCCTGAGATCGCGTCAAAAACATGCACTTTGGACGGATTGAAACCAAGGCGGATGGTGCTTCCCGGCGTCGCATCATATTCAGCGTGTTCAAGCAGTCTGATTTCTTCATCACCAAGGCGACCAGTGAGATGGGTCTCATTGCCCATTGGCTCGACCACTTCCAGAATCATTGACAATGCGCCGTCCGCTTCGGCGTGCAGATGTTCGGGGCGAATGCCAAGAACAATTGATTGCCCTTCTTCAGCCGGCACAGCATCAGAGAGTCGGAATTCGCCGGTGGCAATGCGCAGATGCCTGTTGCCGTTTTTGGTTGTCACCTGCCCTTTAAGAAGGTTCATCTGGGGCGCGCCAATGAAGCCGGCAACAAACAGATTGTCGGGCGTGTTGTACAATTCCAGCGGTGTTCCGATCTGTTCGATCTTGCCATGATTCATGACCACGATCCTGTCGGCCATCGTCATGGCCTCGGTCTGGTCATGCGTCACATAGATCGATGTGGTCTTGAGGCGCTGATGCAGCAGTTTGACCTCTTTGCGCATGGATGTGCGCAGCTTGGCATCGAGATTGGACAAGGGCTCGTCAAACAGAAAGACTTCCGGATTACGGACAATGGCGCGGCCCATGGCCACGCGCTGGCGCTGACCTCCGGACAAGGCCTTGGGCCGACGTTCCAAATAATCATCCAGTCCCAGAATGGCACTTGCCTCCGCAACGGCTTTGGCAATTTCTTCCTTCGGTCGCTTTTCCAGTTCCAACGCAAAAGACATGTTTTCGCGCACCGTCATATGCGGATAAAGCGCATAGGACTGAAACACCATGGCGATGTTTCTGTCTTTTGGCAGACGGTCATTCACAATCTGGCCACCAATCGCAATTTCGCCAGTGGTGGGATCTTCCAATCCTGCAATCATGCGCAGCATTGTGGATTTGCCACAGCCAGACGGTCCGACCAGAGCCACAAACTCACCATCAGCAATAGTGATTGAGACGCCATGGATCACATCGATCTTGCCGAAGGATTTTGTGATTTCTGTCAAAGTGACGTCTGCCATGCGAATTCCGATCAGGCTTTGAAAGTGGGTTCAAGGATGAGTGTGCAGGATGAATGTGTTCGTAATTTCGATTGACTATTATTTCAATATTAGTATTTATAATTCCAAATGTGAAATATTGGAAGCCCAATCGTGAATCCAAGCGAGCGCCTGCTGCAAGTGATGGAATATCTGATGGCGGCTGGTCCAGAGCCGGTCAAACAGATAGAAATCGCCCGTGATCTTGGTATTCCACCGGCCACGGTAAATCGGATTGTTCGGACTTTATCCGAACGCGGCTATCTGTTCCGGACCAGTGAAAAATACTGCGTGCGCAATTTCCGTTTGATCCGAAATGTTCCCATGTCTGAAAGCTATCTGTCATTTCTCAGTGATCTGATGAATGAGATCACAGCTGCTGAACGTGTGTCGGTTGAGGCGGTTGTGGTCTCTGGCTTCGATTTGCTGTGGCACTCGCGCACCCAATTGCCTGATGCGAGTGTGGCAATCCGTGCGGCAACGGGATTCCGGCGCAGTCTCTATGAACTTGATGCCATGGCGCGGCTCTATCTCAGCCGGGTTGGCTGGGACGAGGTCAGTTACAAATTTTTCCCCGGTGGTTTTTTCAAAACCGGTCTGGAGATGGGAAGTCTCGCGCCCAGCGAAGCCCGGCGCATCATCGAGCAAAGCGCCAAGGGTGACTTTGATCTGGACTTTGACGGGAACCACGTTGGCGTGCGGCGCTTTGCAACCATCATTGAAGATGAAGCAGGCAATTTCCTGCATCTGCTCAGCCTTGCCGAAGCGGCGGTTCCGGTTCGGGACAATGACGCCCACATCGCCCATGCCCGCGACGTTTTGCAGAAGGCCCGGGCAACACTGCAAGCCCAGATAAGGGCCGAAGCCATTGCCGACGGTGGCACCAGAAAACATGAATTAAGCCCGCCTCATATCGGGTGACTATCTGAAAGACCACACACGGAGGAAGTTATGACCATACACAAGAAACTGATGCAATTATCAGCGGCATCGCTGGCAGTAATGACCGGCTTTGCCCTGACCCCGACACAGGCGGTCGCCGAGGATGTTGAAGTCCTACTGTTCTCAATGCCGTTCACAAGGGCGCTGGCCGAACTGGAAGCAGACTTTAAAGCTGCGACCGGCCTGACTGCAAATATCGATGTAATCGGGCAGGATGTCTTTGAAAATCGCATCACCCTGTCCTTCACCGGGAAAACCGGAGATCTGGACGTTGTCCATGCGCCGGTTATTCAGCTTCAACGCTGGGTAAAAGCTGGTTGGCTGCGCCCGATCACAGCTGAAACCGCAGCAATGGCCACCAAGGATGACATTCTTGCCGGTCCGCTGGATTCCTTCGTCGTGAATGGCGAACAATGGGGGCTGCCCTTCCTTGCCGGTACCGGCATGATGGCCTATCGCACAGATCTTCTGTCAGAAGCCGGTTTTGATAAGCCACCCGCAACCTGGGAAGAAATGCTGACCGTTGCGGCGGCCGTGAAGGAAAAAGGCACGCCTGCGCTGGCTATGCGTGTTGCACCTGGACAAGGCTTTAACATGTTCGTCTATCCGCAAATCATGCGGGCCTACGGCGGCAAGTTCTTCGCTGACTATCCAACCGATCTGACGCCATCCATGAACACGCCAGAGGGTCTGCAAGGGCTCGAAGTCTATTCAAAACTGATGAATGACTATGGTCCGGAAGGCATCGGCAACTTCAATTTCGGTGAGGTAACCGCGGCCATGCAATCCGGTCAGGTTGCGATGATCATTGATGAGAGCGGCTTGATTGCGCAGACGCTTGATCCGGAAAAAAGCCAGTTTGCTGACAAAATCAGCATCGCGGCAGTCCCAAGTGGACCCGCTGGCCGCTCGCCGGCCATTGCGGTGCACGGTCTGGGTATTCCAGCGGACGCGCCAAATGCAGACGCCTCATTCAAATTCATTGAATGGGCGACCAGTGAAGAGACACTGACAAAAATTGCGATTTCTGCAGGCTTTGCCGATTTCACACGCGCCTCTGTGGCTGACAATCCGGACGTCACAGAACGGTTCAAATCCATCCATCCTGACTTTCTGAGCCTGCGTGTTCAGATGCTCAATGATGCAATTGGTCACTACCGTCCATTGATCCCGCAATGGCCGCAAATTGGTCAGGCTGTTGGTGAAAACATCAATGCTGCTGTGAACGGCATCATGAGCAATCAGGAAGCTCTGGAAGCCGCTGATGAAGAGATTGCAAACATCCTCGCGGAGTAAGCGACCTTCCGCAGCATATTTCTCCTCGGGGCTTCTCCATCCCCGGGGAGAACTTTTCAAACGTCTGATCCGGGACTAAACAATCAGGGTCCTGACACCAGATACAGAGACCGTTCCAGGCAGACACCGTTCCAGGACCCATTGAAGAAATCCGCTATGCAAGACCCCGCTATGCAAGACTACGTCGGCGTTCAGCCGGTCTTCCAGAGAAACTATAATCGCATGCTGTTGCCAGCTGTGATTGCGGTGAGCATTTTCGCCGTACTGCCGTTGGCGGGCATGGTGGCGCTGTCACTGACGGATTTTCATCTGATCAATGGTTGGGACAAGGAATTCGGTCTGAAGAATTTCATTCGCCTGTGGAATGATAAGCGTTTCATGGGTTCGCTGAATGTCATGATGCTGCTCAGCGTTTTCGGCGTGATCTTTCAGGTCCTTCTGGGCCTGCTGATTGCCGTCGGTCTTGAGAAAATTGTTCCAAAATGGCGCTTCATGCGTGGTATTTTCGTGGTGCCCTTTGTGGTTCCTGCGGTGGCAGTCGCGCTGATCTGGCTGAGCCTTTTCACGCCGACGCTCAGCCCCATTAATGCGTTCTTTGATTTGTTCGGCATTACGGTACCGGCAATTCTGACCACCCAATATGGCGCTGTTGCAGCCATTGTCATTGCCGACACCTGGGCCAGCTACCCTTTTGTGATGCTGCTGATCCTGGCCGCCCTTCAGGGTATTTCCGGTGATCTGGATGAAGCCGCTTCAATTGATGGCGCCACCAAGATGCAGATTTTCTTCCGCATCACCTTGCCGCTGCTAAAACCGGCGCTGCTGATGGTGGCTCTGTTCCGCTTCATTGAAACGCTGAAGCATTTTCCGCTGATCTTCATCATGACCAATGGTGGCCCCGGTCGCACGACACAGGCGACGAATTATTACGCCTACATCCAGACCTTCCAGTCATCAAACGTGTCCTATGGCGCGGCGATTGCCGTGTTTCTGTTCATGTTTGCTGCCGTGATCAGCTTCTATGTCGCGCGCGCCAATATGAGGATCTCAGATGCCTAAGGCGAGCACCGGTCCAAAACAGATTATCGGCGTCACGATGATGCTGGCCTTTGTCGGCTTCACGATGCTGCCGATCATCTGGGCGCTGATCCTGTCATTTCGCCCAACCACACATCTGTTTGAGCCAATCTGGGAATCGCCGACTTTTCTGACGCTCGATAACTTCAACACGCTGGCGCGGTCTGATTTTCCAATAGCGCTGTTCAACAGTCTGGTGACCGCCGGATCGTCCACTGTGCTGGCCATGATCATTGGTGTGCCTGCCGGTTTTGCACTGGCAAAGGGCCGGTCCCACCGCAAATTCATTGCCTCCTGGGCGCTTTTGCTGCTGCGCATGGCGCCGCCTGTCGGCTTTGTCATCCCGCTGTTTCTGATCTATCTCAACATTGGTCTGCTTGATACCTGGGCCGGTTTGATCGCTGCCTATATGGTGCTGACACTGCCGCTTGTGGTCTGGTCATCGTGGACATCGCTTGCGCAAATTCCCGATGAGTTGATCGAAGCCTCGCTGCTGGATGGCGCGACCTTGTTTCAAACCCTCATCAAAGTCGTCTTGCCTGCGGCACGGCCCGGTATTGTTGCCACTGCCGTGCTGGCCTTTCTGATTGCCTGGAATGATTTCTTCTTTGCTCTGATCATCACACGGTCCTCTACCGTGACGGCCCCGGTCTCGGTGATGAATTTTGTGTCCTATGCCAGCGTTGACTGGGGTAGTATAGCGCTTGCCAGCGTGGTGCTGACCTTGCCAACCGTCCCCGTTATCATTTTCGCCAACAAGTACATCGTTCAATCCATGGGCGGGGCTGTGAAAGGTTAGTTATGTCGCAAAAACCCAATATTGTTTTCATCCTGACCGACCAGCAGCGTCTGGATACGATTGCGGCCCATGGCTATGACCATATGATCACGCCCAATATTGACGCCCTTGTGCAACAAGGCGCCACTTTTGAAAACATGTATGTAACGTCGCCTTCCTGTGCTCCCTCCCGAGCCTCTTTGTTCAGCGGCACCTATCCACATACAAATGGCGTCTTCCGCAATGATGAGCCCTGGAACTATTGTTGGGTGAAAGACCTGGCAGAAGCGGGCTATCGATGTGTGAATATTGGCAAGATGCACACAATGCCCATTGAAGGCGCTTTCGGGTTTCATGAACGCCATGTGGTGGAAAACAAGGACCGTGATCACCCGAACCTGCCATTCTATTTGGATAATTGGGACAAGGCCCTGCATGCGCGGGGTGCTGCCAAACCCTCCCGCGTGAGTTACGCAAAACGCCCCGATTATGACACCAGCCTTGGTGCCTTCGTCTGGGAACAGGCGGAAGATCTGCACCCGGATGTGTTTGTTGGCGAGACTGCCTGCTGGTGGCTGGAACGCTATCCGGGCGACGAGCCGTTTTTCCTGCAGGTTGGGCTGCCGGGTCCGCATCCGCCCTATGATCCCACACAGGAATATCTGGCTCCCTATCTGGAGCGCGATCTGCCGGAAGCCATTCTGGATTATGATCTCGACAGCCAGCCTGCACCTTTGCGCGCCCTGCGCCAGAACCATCTGACCAAGGGCCATGATGCGGTGGTGCATTTGAAAGACCCAACGCCGGAGCAACTGCATCGGCAGCGAGCGCATTACTATGCCAATGTCACCATGATCGACACGCAGGTTGGCAACATCATCAAAGCGCTGGATGCGCGCGGTGTCTTGGAAAATACGGTGATCATCTTTACCTCGGACCATGGCGATTGCCTGAATGATCATGGCCATTCGCAAAAATGGAACATGTTTGAACAAAGCGTCCATGTGCCAGCTGTTATCTGCTGGCCGGGTCAAATCAGCCCTGGCAAAACCATTCCAGAACTCGTGTCTCTAATGGATTTCGGACCCACCATTTTACAGATGGCTGGTGCGCCGGTGCCGGAATGGATGGAAGCACGGACCCTATCGGATTTGCTGTTCGAAACAGCGACTGATCCACGTGACAGGGTCTTTGCTGAACATTCTGACGATGCCATTCTCACAGAAACACGGTTTATGACCATGATCCGCGAGGATCGCTGGAAACTGGTGCATTTCGTGGATTGTGAGGAAGGGCAACTTTTTGATCTGGTGGCTGACCCGAAAGAACGGATCAATTTATGGAATGATCCGAACCACGCGGAGATACGCCAAAGGCTGATTGGTGAAATTCTTACCTGGCGCATTGAAAGTGCACGCAAGACCCAGGGTTTTGTGCAAATGCTGGCCAACGCCTGACAAGCAAGCGGCGTCAACGCTGCCCCGCTTAATCGTTCAGAGCAGTTCTGACCAATCATTGTAGCCAGTCATTGTGGTAGAGTTGCTAGAAGCCCCGACTGTTCAAAGTAGTTGGCGCCGGGCTTACAACACGGGCGCCGCCGGACTGAACTTCGTAAACCGCCATGGCGCGTGTGTTGGTGCCATCTGCATTAAAGCGGAACACACCATCAACACCAGCAAAGCCATCTGTGTTGGTCAGAACACGGCGGGTGAATTTCTCATTGCCAAAGCGCGCTGTCAGGCCAGCGGCCAAAATGGTTGCGTCAAAGGCCAGCGAAGCATTGCGCGGCGGAGCCGAGCCATAGGCCTGACGGTAGCGGCCGGCAAACTGATTGAAGCGATTGTTGGGCACAGATGCATAGATTGCGCCGCGCAGAGCCGGTTCAGCGGCAATTTCCGGTTCATCCCACTGACCAGACCCGACATAGAGCACACGCGGTGCCGTCAGGCCTGCACCAGCTAGAAGCTGCGCCATAAACGTAACGGAAGCTGCACTGTCCGGCATGAACACGCCATCGATTGAGGATGACAATTTGGCAACTTCCGCCACCTTTTGCTGCATGGACGTGCGATCCAGCGCATAACGTTCGATGGTTGCAACCCGAATTCCGAAGTTGGATGCAGCTTCGCGGAACAGCCCTTCATAGATCAGCCCGGTCTGGTTGTTCGGTACAAGAACGGCAAAGGACTTTTTACCCTTTTGAGCGGCATAGGCAGCAGCCCGATAGACCTGATCCCGTGGCAGGAAGCCCATCAGATAAGCGCCCCTGGTGGCGACTTCCGTGCGCGTTGAAAAGGAGATAACCGGCACGGAGCGCGGCACGGCCAATGAGGCGACGGGGCCGACTGCGCTGCCGAAGACAGGACCCAATATCAGCTCTGCCCCTTGCGACAAGGCGGCAGTGGCAGCAGCACGCGCGCCTTCAGGCGTTCCTTGCGTGTCTTTTACCAATAGCTGGATATTTGCGTTCGGAAATTCTCGCAGCGCCAGAGCGGCCGCGTTTTTGAAAGATGTTCCAACAGTGCCTGCATTGCCCGTGGCCGTTAGCGGCACAAGCAGTGCAACACGCACCTGACCATTGCCGATCACTTCACCCGTGGCATTCTGTGTGGTGTTGCCGAAGGGAGACCCCTGATTTCGAAACCCTGAACCGCCACCAAAACCAGATGGCACACAAGCACTGAGCACTGCGCCAGCGGCCAGAACCGCAGCAGCACGAACCCAATTACGACGAGACAAATCTATAAAGGCCATAGCAACACCATATAATTTTTGCGGTCTGTTGTTGACCGGACGCTTGGACAAAGCATCAAAAGCGGAACCTGAAGAGACACCGCTCTTGCCTTTTAGGGCAAAAGCGCGAGAAATGTGAACATAACAAGGCGATTATTCGCATTATTCGTCCCTTTTCCGCTCTCCATGGTCGGAGATTTTAGTAAATATGTCGATATTAACTCATATTCCTTAACAGGAATTGGCAGATTCAGGTACAGCACCGGGACAAGACCAAGCGCTTCCCAAGGAGACCACATGCCACAACCCGCCGACAAATCGCCGGAAAAAGGTGGTTTTTCCATCAACGGTTATGGCCTGCATGCCCCGCGTTTGGAAGACGGGTTGTATCTTGTTTCCACACCAATCGGGCATTTAAAAGACATTACGGTACGCGCGCTGGAGACATTAGCAGCTGCACATCTGATTGCCTGCGAGGATACACGTGTCAGCCGCGTGCTTCTGTCGCATTACGGCATTACAACACCCGTCATGGCCTATCATGAACACAATGCCGACACGGCCAGTGCCAAAATCATCGAAGCCCTGAAGCACGGACCGGTTGCGCTTATCAGCGATGCGGGAACGCCGCTGGTGTCTGATCCGGGCAGCCGGTTGGTGACACAGGTTCTGGAGGCGGGTCACAAGGTTATTCCCGTGCCTGGCGCCTCTGCCGTTCTGGCGGCGCTTGTGGCGGCAGATCTAGGTGATAATCAGTTTCATTTCGTGGGTTTTTTGCCGACTAAGGAAAAAGCGCGCAGCGCCGTTTTCCAAACACTTGGCGGCAGTGACGCAACGCTGGTTTTCTATGAAAGTCCCAAGCGGATTGCAGCCTGCTTGAAAAATGCAGCAGCCGTTCTGGGCAATGACCGCCCCGCTGTGGTGGGCCGGGAATTGACGAAACGCTTTGAAACCTTCTATCGCGGCACTCTTGGGGGACTGGCAGAGGAATTTGCAAATTCCGACACGCCCAAAGGAGAAATTGTGCTGTTGATCGGGCGCGGAGCGCCTCAGGAAGAGATATTTGATCTGGATGCGGCCTTGAACGATCGTATGGCCAAAGTGCCCCTGAAACAGGCCGTTGATGAGGTCTCTGGCATGAGTGGACTGAAACGCCGGGACGTCTATCAGCGCGCGCTTCAGCTAAGGGATGCGCAGTGAACCAATCCCGCACACGACAAAAGGCGGAAACGCGCGGGCGGCACGCCGAAACCGCAGCGGCGCTTTTATTGCGGGTCAAAGGTTATCGTATTTTGAACCAGCGCTACAAAACACCAGTTGGTGAAGTTGATCTGGTTGCCTGCCGTGGCCGTTTGGTGGTTTTTACCGAGGTTAAATGGCGCAGCACTTTGGACATGGCCCTTGAATCTGTTCACCCCAAAGCGCAGGCCCGTATCGGGCAAGCGGCTGCACATTGGCTGAGCCGACAGCCCAAATTTGCAAATTTCAACACACGATTTGATGTGATAGCCCTTGCGCCATGGCGATGGCCGGTCCATCTGAAACAGGCTTTTGATCTTTCCGATCACATCTGAGGTAATTCTATGTCACTCAAAGTCGCGGTCCAGATGGATCACATCTCCACCATTCAAATCGGTGGCGATTCCACCTTTGCCATGTTGCTGGAGGCTTCAAGGCGCGGGCACAGCCTGTTCCATTACGAGCCGGATCAGCTGATGATGCTGGATGGCAAGGTCAAAGCCCGCATGGCACCCCTGACCGTTCAGGATGTAGAGGGTGATCATTTCACGCTGGGCAGCGAGGAAATGCTGGAGTTGACTGACATGGACAGTGTTCTGCTGCGCCAGGACCCGCCCTTTGACATGAATTACATCACAACCACCCATTTGCTGGAGCGGGTGCATCCGCAAACGCTGGTGGTCAATGATCCCGCTCATGTGCGCAATGCGCCGGAGAAGATTTTTGTCACCGAATTTCCGGACCTGATGCCCAAAACCCTGATTTCGCGCAATGGAGACGATATCAGGGCGTTTCGGGAAGAGGTTGGCGATATCATTTTAAAGCCGCTTTATGGCAATGGCGGTGCTGGCGTGTTCCGCCTGACGTCTGATGATCAAAATCTGGCTTCTCTGCTGGAAATGTTCGAACAGATGTTTCCAGAGCCATTTATGGTTCAGCAATATCTGCCTGACGTAAGGGCAGGTGATAAGCGCATCATTCTGGTGGACGGCGTTGCCGTTGGTGCCATCAACCGGGTTCCAGCCGAAGGCGAAGCACGTTCCAACATGCATGTGGGTGGCCGTGCAGAAGCCATTGGCATGACTGCCCGCGAACATGAAATCTGCGAACGCATCGGCCCGGCCCTTAAAGAGCGCGGCTTTATCTTTGTCGGCATCGATGTGATCGGTGACTTTATGACCGAGATCAATGTCACATCCCCAACTGGCATTCGCGAAGTGAAGAAATTCGGCGGTGCGGATATTGCGGAGCTGATCTGGGATGCGATTGAAGCCAAGGTTTGAGCGACAAGCGTCTCACAGTAACGGTCTGGCCGACAGTTTAAGCGTCCCGATAACAGCCAGCAGGAATGCCAGACCGGACGCGACCGTGCGCGACTGGTTCCAAAACTGCCAGGGCTTTGAATAATCCTGCCAGACTGTTTTGGCGGCATCCAGATTTTCCGGAACAACGATGCGGGCCAGCGCTTCATTCATGGGCACATTGACGGCCATTGTCAGAATAAGACCGAAGCACAGATAGACCGCGCCGCTGAGCGCAAAAAACTTTGCACTTGTTTTGTAGTCACGCGCCCAGAGCAGCGCTGCGGTGGCTACCAGAACCAATGGCGTTCCAAAGAATGCCGGTGCGAAGACGGCGTTTCGGACAGAGGCATTCATCGCCTGCATGGCAGAAATCGCAATGCGCGGATCCGCTGCATCCAGTCCCCACATGGTGGAACAGACCCAGGCATAGAAAAATCCGAAGATCGCCGCGCACAGGATCAAAGACAGGGAGATCATGGTTGAAATCATCATTGGCATGTCCAAACTCCTTTATCGTACACATATGTACGTATTTACTATTCCGTATAGATGTGTACGGTAATTGGCAAGCCAAAATTGGAATTTGATATGCGGACCGACAAGAGACAGAAACGGCATCAGGAGATTGCCGAGGCCGCCTATGCCTTGCTGTCCAAGCACGGCTATGGTGGTACCTCCATGCTCAGCATTGCCAAAGCAGCTGGTGCCTCAAACGAGACGCTGTATCGCTGGTATGGAGACAAGCAAAACCTGTTTGCAACCATGGTCCAAGACAATGCGGCGGTCGTGAAAGCCGAGCTGGAGACCAGTCTGACAGAGAATGGCGATCCGCTCGCAGCCCTTGGGAAGATCGGCGCGAAATTATTGGCACTGCTGACCAGCGAGCGCGCCATAGCCCTCAACCGGGCCGCAGCTTCGGACAGCACTGGCGCACTCGGCGCAACCATCGCCGAGGCCGGTCGCGACACGATAGCGCCCCTGTTGGAAAAATTGCTTGGCCGTATGGTGCAAAAAGGTGCTTTGGCGGTTGAAAACCCATCTGAGGCGACCGAGATTTATCTGGGTCTGCTGATCGGTGATCTGCAGATACGCCGGGTGATCGGGCAATTGGACCCCTTATCCGAAGCCGCTTGCAGCGCTCGATCTGACCGAGCGCTGATGCTGCTCAGGAAGCTTTATGCGGCCTGACCATCCGAAGGCCATTGTTGCCGGTTGATGGCTCCATCAATCAGTGGTTTTGCCAGCGTCTTGTTTCCCTGCAATATTGCAGCCGAACCTTATCTCGAATCAGGACCCTCCCCGCATGGTTGCACACGTCACCACTGTCAGTTTTCAGGGCATTGAAGCTGTGCCGGTTGATGTGCAGGTTCTGCTGGCACCGGGTCTGCCTGCCTTTACCATTGTCGGCCTGCCGGACAAGGCCGTGGCGGAAAGCCGCGAGCGGGTGCGCGGGGCTTTACATGCATCCGGCCTGTCGCTGCCGCCGCGCCGGATCACAGTTAATCTGGCACCGGCGGACCTTCCCAAGGAAGGCAGCCATTATGATCTTCCCATCGCACTGGGTCTGATGGCAGCGATTGGAGCCCTGCCCGCAGAGTTCCTCAGCCGCTTTGTGGTTCTGGGTGAACTGGCCCTGGATGGTAGTATTGCCGCCGTCACGGGTGCCTTGCCCGCTGCGATTGCGGCAAATGCTATGGATAAGGGGCTGATCTGCCCTGCCGCCAGTGGCCCGGAAGCCGCCTGGGCCGGAACGGATCTGGAAGTGCTGGCGCCGGAAAACCTGATCCAGCTGGCCAATCACTTCAAGGGGACGCAAGTCCTGTCCAACCCCGAGCCTGCAATCCACGCGCCAGCAGAAAACCTGCCCGATCTGTCTGACATCAAGGGACAGGAAACCGCGCGCCGAGCACTGGAAGTAGCCGCTGCCGGAGGCCACAATATGCTGATGGTCGGTCCTCCCGGTGCCGGGAAATCCATGTTAGCTGCCAGACTGCCCTCTATTCTGCCGCCACTATCGCCCAAGGAGCTTTTGGAAGTCTCCATGATTGCTTCCATTGCAGGCAGCCTGTCTGTCGGTGGCCTGTCAGACCGCCGTCCGTTCCGCGAACCGCACCACTCCGCATCGATGGCAGCCATGGTTGGAGGCGGCATACGCGCCAAGCCGGGCGAAGTATCGCTGGCGCATAATGGCATTTTGTTTCTCGATGAATTGCCCGAATTTGCGCCGCAAGTGCTGGACAGTCTGCGACAACCTCTGGAACGCGGCGAAACCTCCATCGCCCGTGTGAATTACCGACTGACCTACCCATCACGCTTTCAACTGATTGCAGCCATGAATCCCTGCAAATGCGGGCGCGCCGGGGAACCGGGTTATAAATGTCCGCGCGGACCGCGCTGCGCCAACGATTATCAGGCGCGTATTTCCGGCCCGTTTCTGGACCGCATTGATATTCGCATTGCAGTTCCGGCGGTCACGGCGAGCGATCTGATTACGCCCAAACCCAGCGAAGCCAGCAAAGCGGTCGCGGCGCGTGTGGCAAAAGTCCGAACCCTTCAGGCCGAACGCTTTGCCGCTCTTGGTCATCCCGATATCCGCACCATTGCTGCCGCGCCTGCAGACCTCATCAGCGAAGTCGCCGCACCCGATACAGCAGGTCTGACGCTGCTGAAAGACGCTGCCGAAGCCATGAAACTCAGCGCGCGGGGTTATCACCGTGTACTGAAAATAGCGCGCACCCTGGCAGACCTTGATGGATCGGACGCGCTTGGCCGGGTGCATCTGGCCGAAGCGCTGAGTTACCGTATGGTTGGGGATGGCGGCACGTCACAGGCTTGAGTGCCACCGACACAACTGTCATCAGATGTTCAGGAAATCGGGATAAAGCGGTTTGTGCAGGGGCGAATCGCGCCTATATGCAAAGAAGCGGATTTGCTGACTGAGTGCGCTTCGATGAGAAGCCTCAGTCCATAAGGGTGGGAACTTGTGATGCGAACGGGGTTGGGTACACCACTATCGACCTGGCAGCGGCTACGCTCTGCGTCTCGTCATGGATTTTCACCGCGGGCGCTTCAGGGATTTTCCCCACGGGCGCTTTTACCCCTTCCGCAATTGCCCAATCGCGTGCTTCCCAATTTTGCAGGCCTGTTCGGGGGGCTCAAAGGGTCTGTTGGCGGCCGTATTGGCAATCTGGAAGTTCGTCTGGCCCGAACACCGCGGGAGCTGCGCAAGGCGCAAGCACTGCGTTACAAGGTGTTTTACGGCGAAATGGCTGCAGTGGCAGATGCTAAAACACGCTTTTTTCGCCGAGATGAGGACCGGTTTGATCGGATTTGTGATCATCTCCTGGTGTTTGATCATGAGTCGTTGAACCACAGCAAGAAACCCCGCATCGTTGGAACCTACCGTCTGTTGCGGCAAGAAGTTGCTGAGCTGCATGGTGGTTTTTACACTGCTGATGAATATGATATTACGCCGCTTCTGGCGCGCCATTCCCATTTGAAGTTTCTGGAATTGGGCCGCTCATGCGTGCTGCCGGAATACCGCACCAGCCGAACGGTTGAATTGTTGTGGCATGGCATCTGGTCTTATGTGCGGGCGCATGATCTGGATGTGATGTTTGGCTGTGCTTCCTTTGCCGGAACTGATCCGCAAGACAATGCAACTGCGCTGTCGTTCTTGCATCATCATGCCGCGCCTGCGCCTGAATGGTCTGTTAAAGCGCTACCAGGCCGCTATACGGATATGAACCTTCTGTCCAAGGATGCCATGTCTGCCAGAACCGCGCTTCGGGAACTGCCGCCTTTGGTGAAGGGCTATCTGCGAATCGGAGCCAAAATCGGCGACGGGGCGGTGATCGACCATCAATTCGGCACGACAGATGTGCTGATTGTTCTGCCTGTGTCAGACATTGATGAGCGCTACATCAAGCATTTTGGTGCCGAGGCAACGCGCTACGCGCTCTGAGGCGGATCTTCTGCAATCTGTTTTGCTCATTTCATTGCGAAATTAAGGTGCGGGACAAACCCATCTTAAACGGCTAAACAGGGTCTTCCTGTTATCAACAGACCGGCAAACTCTTTTATGGCTGAATTGCCACCTGTTAAAATTGCCAGAACCCGAATGCAGCCGCCAGATATTTTGGGCGGACAGGCAGATAATCGGCCTGGAGCCGCCTTTGCGTCTGATCCGCTGATACCAGCGCAATCGGCGCTGGATTTCAGGCCCGTTTTGCTGGTTATGGGCATCCTGACAGCGATTTTAGGTGTGACCATGATGGCACCTGCCATCATGGACGCCGCTCTCGGCAATATTGCCTGGCGCAGCTTTGCCGTGGCGTCTCTGGTCACCACTCTGTTCGGGCTTGGATTGTGGCTGGCAACCCGTGGAACGGTTCGGGGCCTTGGCACACGGCAGGCTTTCCTGATGACTGTTTCAGCGTGGCTGGCGCTGGCCACTTTCGGCGCCTTGCCGATCTACTTCTCCGGTGTTGTGCCAAGCTTCACGGATGCATTTTTTGAGTCCATGTCCGGCTTGACCACGACAGGTGCCACCGTGATCACCGATCTGGACTCCACGCCGCTTGGTATCCTGTTCTGGCGGGCCATCCTGCAATGGCTTGGTGGTCTTGGAATCATCGTTATGGCGGTTGCCATTCTACCGATGCTGCAGATTGGCGGAATGCAGATATTCAAGGCGGAAGCGTTTGATTCCACCGATGCCATTCTGCCGCGCGTGACACAGATTTCCGGGGCCATGACCCTGATCTACATTACCCTGACGGTGATGTGTTCCTTTGCCTATTCCGTCGCCGGGATGGGTGCTGCCGATGCTCTGTTTCATGCCATGACGACAGTCGCCACAGGCGGGTTTTCGACCAAGGATGACTCGCTGGCCTATTTTGACAGTGCTCTGATCGATACGATCTGCATTGTCTTCATGCTGGCAGGTAGCCTGCCCTTTCTGCTTTGGGTACAGGCCTTTCAGGGGCGCATGAAACCCATGTTCACCGATCAGCAGGTTCGGGGTTTCTTTGGCATTCTGCTTTTATTCATTCTTGCCATTTGGGGCTATGAGACGATACGGGGGGTTCATCCCGGTCTTGAAGGGCTGCGCTACGGCGCCTTCAATGTGATTTCGATCATGACCGGAACCGGCTATGCCAATGATGATTATGGGTCCTGGGGCCAATTTTCCATCGCACTATTCTTTGTCATTACCTTTATCGGCGGCTGTGCTGGCTCAACCTCCTGCGGCATGAAAGTATTTCGCATTCAGGTGCTGTTTATGGATTTGCGGCAGCATTTAAACCGCCTTGCTTTCCCCCACGGAATTTTTATCCGCCGTTTTAACGGCCGCCCGATCCCATCCAGCGTTTCGCTGTCTGTGATGGCGTTTTTCTTTCTCTATCTTCTGAGCTTTGCGATTTTGGCTGTATTGCTGTCTTTAACGGGCATGAGTACACTGGCAGCGATGTCCGGTGCTGCCACATCATTATCGAATGTCGGTCCCGGACTTGGGGAAATTATCGGACCGGCGGGCAATTTTCAGCCATTGAGCGATACGGCAAAATGGTTGCTGATCCTGGGCATGCTGGTCGGCCGTCTTGAATTTTTCACAATGCTTGTACTTATTCTGCCGCGCTTCTGGCGCTCATAGGCCGACCATAAATGGTTTGGCGCAGCCGTCTGAGATCCTCGCCAACGCCGATCAACGCAGGTACCAGAAACAGAACCAAAAGCGTGGCAAATGCCAGCCCGAACACCATGGTGATGGCCATGGGCATCAGGAACTGGGCCTGACGGCTGGTTTCGAACAGCAGAGGCGTCAATCCACCTATAGTGCTCAAGGAGGTCAGCAGCACCGCACGCAGACGATCGCGGCTGGCTCCGGTTGCTGCCGCACGTGCGCCATCACCACTGGCCAGGCGTTCTTCCAGCCGACTGACAAGAATGATGGAATCATTGACCAGAATGCCGGACAGGCCCAACAGGCCAATAATTGACAGAACGGTGAGATCAAAACCCAGAACCCAGTGGCCAAACACCGTCCCCACAAAACCGAAAGGAATGATCATCATCACCACAAAGGGGCGTGTGTAGCTGGAAAACACCCAAGCCAGAATGATGTAAATCACAAGCATGGCTGCAGCTGTTCCTGCGCGCAGTTCACCAAAGGATCTGCCCTGTTCTTCTGCACGGCCGGACAGCCTGTAATCCAGACCGTACCGAGTAGTGATTTCCTCAAGGCCACTGGCTTCCAGCTGTTCCAAAATGGCATTCGCATTTGTCACCTTGTCATCCACATCAGCGGTGACGGAAATAGTTGTCCGGCCATCACGGCGCTGAATCGCGGCAAAGCCCTGGCGTTCAGACAGGCTGACAACTTCACTCAGTGGCACATAACGTCCATCTGGAGCCCGCAAATCAAGCTCGCGCAAGGCAGCGCTACCTTCCGTGGTACGGCTTTCGCTGATGCGAATGGCAATTTCTTCTTCGCCATCAGAGAACCTGCGGGCAATGGTTCCCTCAAAGGCATTGCGTATCTGCTCGCCGACACGATCAACCGTAAAGCCAAGAGAGGCACCGCGGTCTTTCAGACGCATGACCAGTTCCGGCTTGCCATAGGGCAGATCATCCTCAGCACCGCTGACGCCGGGAAAGGAATTGATGAAGATAATCAGTTCTGCGGCAGCTTCCTTCAACGTGCCCGGATCACTGCCCTTCAACCGCACATCGATGTCACGCCCTGGAGGGCCGGACCGATTGCGCGAGATGGAAAACCGCTTCAGGCCCGGCATGTCGGGAACGGCTTCGCGCCATTTGGAAATGATCTCGGAGGTTCGGATATCGCGATCTTCCGAGGCCGTCAGCTGAACGCGGAAACTGGCCACATTATCACCCCGGCTGCGGCCGGAGCTGCCCAGAGTCAGATAGCTTGACCGGATCAGGGCACCAGGCGCGGCCAGAGTTTCCTCGACCGAAAACAGAGCTTTTTCCAGAATGCGGAGTTTTTCGAGCGCGTCCTCTTCGGCAATGCCAGCATTGAATTCAACGCCAGCACGAATGGATTCTGCTTCGGGCGATGGGAAGAAGGTAAAATTCACCCGACCGGACTGAACAAAGGCCAGTGCCACGATCATGGCAGCAATCGTGAAGGCAATTGTGATGTAGCGCCCGGCATAGGCAGCTTCTGCCATAGCGGCAAAGGGGCGATCACGAAACCAATCGAATGCGCCATCAATACCGTTGCGTATGCGGGTTCCATAGCCGGGCTTGCCGGAGGCATTGGGTTTTGACACTTGCTGGATCACAGCTTCAATGACAGCAGCCAGCAGCAGGCAGGCCAATGCGAATACACCGGTGACCAGCATTGGAGGCCAATCTTGAACGCTGGCCTGCAAAGCGCCCGCAGTTCCGGAAAGCGGCAGCGTATTGGCAACTGTAACCAACGCAAGCAAAGACAAGCTTATGAAGATCATCCGCCAATGTGACCAGCGCTTGACGCCGGACGATGACATGGCATGGGCCAGATGACCCGGCAGGATCAGGAAACACTCGATCAGACTGGCAATCAAAACTGCGATCACAACCAGGGGCAGCACGCCCATGAAGGCACCTATGGTACCGCCCATCAGCAGGATGGGCGCAAAGGACGCAACCGTTGTCAGCGCTGCTGCCATAACCGGCACCAGCATCCGCCCAGCCCCGTTTTCAGCCGCCATAAAAGGCGGCTCGCCATTTTTGAACCGGGTTTCCGTGTGTTCGGCCACGACAATGGCGTCATCCACGATAATACCCAGCATCATGATCAGCGCGAAAAGGGACAGCATATTGATGGTTTCACCCATCAGATAAAGCACACCAATTGTGATCATCATCGCGACCGGTATACCGGCTGCTACCCAAAAGGCCGTGCGGGCATTCAGGAACACAAACAGGATGATAAGCACGAGCGCCAGGCCGGTTGACCCATTTTTGACCAGCAGCATGATGCGTTCATTGAGACGGTCTGAGCGCAGATCATAAAGTTGCAGGTTCAAATCACGCGGCAATGTGGGCCTCAGCTCATCGAGATAGGTTTGCAGAATGGCAGCGGTTTCCAGCGTATCCTTGCCCTTGCCAGTCTGGACCGTCATCTGAATGGCGGTCTGGCCATTGGCAAGGCCACGGGTCTGATCCTGATTGAACCCTTTGATGACACGGCCAATGTCACCCAACCGGATGGTCTCACCATCAGGTGTGGCGCGCAGCGGAAGATTGCGCAGGGTTTCGGCATCCAGATCTTCAGAAACCACCCGCAACTGCCGCTCCACATCGCTGTCCAGTGTGCCCGAGGGCCTGTCACGGGTATTGGCCTGAACGGCAGTCGCGACATCCGAGACTGTCAGATCGACACGGCGCAGACTGGTTTCATCCAGCTCCACGCCGATTTCAGTATCGCGAAATCCGGAAAAATTGACCTTGTCGATGCCTCGCTCCAACAAGTCATCGCGGATGCGTTTGGCGTAGATTTTCAAAGAGCTTTCCGGAAACGGTCCTGAAATGGCAATGCGGCCCAAATTATCAAAGAAGCGCGGAACCGAAAGCGTCGGCGTTTCCGCTTCATCCGGAAGGGTGGAGATGGCATTCAAGGCCTGCTCCACCTTGTCCTGAGTGTCTTGCATGTTGGTGCCAGGTTCCAGCTCCAGACGGATGGAGGCCGCGCCCTCACGGGCGCTGGAAGTCATATCCTCCACGCCCTCGATGAATCTCAGACTGGGTTCCACATTCGCCAGAATGTTTTCGGCCACATCTTCGGCGCTGGCACCGGGCCAGTTAATCGTCACCGTGACCGAGTTGATCTCGATGGATGGAAACACCTGGGTGTTGATACGGCTGATAGCCGCGATGCCACCCAGGATCATAAGGACCATGAGAAGATTGGCGGCGTTCTTATGGCGCACAAACAGGCCGATCAAACCACGCCGTTTTGGTGCAAAATCATAGGACGCATTGACTCGGGGCACCGGGTTGTTCTGGCTGGGCAGACCGGACCCGCCTGATCCACCAAATCCACCTGATCCACCAGATCCACCAGGCCCACTTGATCCGCCAGGCGGTATTTGTGGCTGGTTCATGGCCTTGGTCTCCGCTCTCCACCACCACGGGGTCCTTCAGGACTTGCCCCTGATGGCGTTTCAGCGCCTGCTTCACGCACACGCAGTCCATCGCCCACTTCCGCAATGCGGGTTTTCAGAACCCTCGCACCATCTTCAATATCAGCTTCCAAAATGGCATTCGTACCGGTGAACGCCAGAACTGAAACGGGGACTGACCGCAGCCGGCCTTCCTCTTCCACATAGATACGCTGCTCATCATAAAGTGCCGTTTCAGGCACTTGAATTGCATCGGAATAGATTTGATCGGGCAGGCTGATCTTCACAAAAGCGCCCGGGCGCAGATCCATGTCAGGCGCCAGATTTTCCAGTTTCCCAAACAACGTCACACCACCACGATCCGCTGTAATGGACGAAGCAATCCGACTTATCGTGGCCGAGACTGTTTCCTGCCGCGTGCCCACTGTCCATTCAACGCTCATCTCGGTTCCCAGCAATGCGCGGCCCTGCCCGGTCAAACGCCCATATTGACCGTCCGACAAGGTAAACTGGACTTCGAAGGCTGACAGATCGATCAGCTCTGCAATGACTTGATTGGCTGTAACCATCTGGCCAAGTGTGACGGATTCACTTTCAACCACCACGTCGGTCGGCGCAATAAGGCTGGTCAGGGTCAGATCCCGCTCAGCCCGTGTGCGATTTAAAGAGAGCCTATCCAGAGCAGCGCGTTGTTGTGCCAGCTTGGCTTCTTCTACCTTCAAATTGGCACGGCTGCTGTCAACTGAGGCTCTGCTTTGAAGCAGCGCCTGCTGGCGTTGATCAAGCGTTTGTTGGGTGACAGAACCACGAGTTACAAGGGCTTCGGCGCGCTCCACATCGCGCTCGGCCAGAGCCAGTTGGGCCTGCGCATTGGCCAAGTCGGTTCCGACAGCCGCGAGCCGCGCTTCAGCCTCGAGCAATTTGGCTTCGCCATCCAGAATGTCGACATCAGCCTCGGCGATGGCGGTCTCAAATTCGAATGCATCGATTGCGGCTATTTCCGTTCCTGCGCGCAACACAGCTCCACTGCGTAATTGTGGATTGACCGAAACCAGAGGACCGGAAAGTTCTGTCCGCACTTCGATCATATTACCGGCAATGATGGTTCCGAAAACCTGAATGTCTGGCTGGAAATCCCCACGCTGCACAGGGATCGTTTCAACGGTGAAGACCTGCTCACGCACCGGGCGCTGGCGTGGTGGCTCCTTGTCCGCCAGCATGCGCTGCATAAAGATGCCAGCACCGAAGACAATCGCGATGGCGATCAAAGCCTGCAGAAACAGAAAGAGCGGACGTATCCTTTTTGGACCGGACGGGGCAACAGACGCATAAATCTGGGCAGCATCAGGTTGGCTGATCTGCTTTGATGATCTGTCAGAATGTTGATCTGGCACTTCGGTATCCATCAAGGCCACCTCCCTATCCGCGCTTCTGGATATTGATAGCCCTCTGACGTCCGTTGATCTTGCGATCACAAACGCATTGCGGGCGGCGCGTCTTCATTGGGCCTGACTCATATCTGGCGCATCTGCGGCAGAAAACAAAATGAAATTCCGGTTATTTAGCTGCAGACAACTTGAAAAAATGTTCAATCCTGGCTGGATTTAGCCGTATGGCGACCAATGGAAATGTATTTTGACCAGATTGGTTCTGCAGAAAATGTCGCCACAAAAGCCGAATGCGCTGCCTGATCAGCTTCACTCAAGCGCGATGGAAGTGGTTTTTGACGAGGCTTTGGATGCCAGACATTGCCATCTTCATCCAACCCCTCCGCCGGATTATCCGCTCTCAGACCAAGGTCAGCCTGTGCACCGCCCAGCAGTTCCAGATAGACTTTGGCCAGAAGCTCTGCATCCAGCAACGCGCCGTGAAAAGTACGGTGATCATTGTTTACGCCAAAGCGCGAGCAAAGCGCATCGAGAGAATTCGGGCCGGCCGGGTTCTTCCTGCGGGCCAGCATCAACGTATCAACGACACGCTCATCGGGGTAGACCGGGCGGCCGATGGCCTTCAATTCGGTGTTGATGAAGCCCATATCGAAATTGGCATTATGAGCCACCAGAATTCCGTCATCACCAACGAACTCGATAAAACCCGCTGCAACGTCGGCGAAGACCGGATTTTCCTTCAGGCTGTCCCAGGACATGCCATGCACATCGAACGCACCCTGGCTCACGGCACGCTCTGGATTGATGTATTGATGGTAGGTCTTTCCCGTGGGAAAGCGGTTGATGAGCTCCACGCAGCCAATCTCGATCAGCTTGTCACCCTTGCGTGCATCCAGCCCGGTGGTTTCCGTATCAAAAACAATTTCACGCATGGGATTTGTCACTCCGTTGAGGACCATCTGTTTGACCGTATGGCCTGATTGAATCCACTTTTGTGGACACCAAGGTCTGAAACCAATTGAGTTCAGACCCTAGCATAGGGATTGTTTCACGTGAATCACGCGTTGAGGTTTTGCAGAACTTTGCGGACCTGTTGCCGTGCGTCCTCAATCCCCTTGTCGGTGAAGACAATGAAATCGGCTTTGGCGCGCTTGTCCGCATCGCTCATTTGCCGCGCCAGAAGACCATTGAATTTCTCCAGCGTCATGCCATCGCGTGCCAGCACGCGTTCGCGCTGAACGTCTGGCGGGGCAGTAACGACGACAATCTTGTCGCACAGGCCATCGCCGCCACTTTCGAACAACAGCGGAATGTCCAGAAGGACAATTTTTGAGCCATGGTCCCGGTGGTGCTGGATGAAGTCCAGTTCGGCGCTGCGAACCAGCGGATGAATGATCTTCTCCAGATCCGCCAAAGCGTCTGCTTTTCCGATGACTGACTGCGCCAGCATCGCCCGATCGACCACACCATTCTTGACCGCGCTCGGAAACCGTTCGCAAATCTGAGGAACAGCAGAGCCTGAGTAAAGTTCGTGAACGGCAGCATCTGCATCAAAAACCGCGATACCTTCGTCGCGGAACAATTTGGCGGTTGTCGATTTTCCCATACCGATTGAACCGGTAAGGCCCAGGACCAGCATGTTTTGTTCAGGTTCGGTCATAGATCCTGCAGAACATGATTGCGCAATGCATCTGTTACCTCTGGCCGGACGCCGAACCATTTCTCAAATCCGGGCACCGCCTGATGCAGCAGCATGCCCAGTCCGTCGACTGTCCGGTTGCCATTTGCGCGGGCTTCCTTCAGCAAATCTGTTTCAAGCGGGGTATAGACGATGTCGGTCACAACGGCAGTCTTGGGAATGGATTTCAGGGGAAAGACCAGATCGTCCTGCCCAACCATGCCAAGGCTGGTGGTATTAACCAGCAAGTCGGCCTGCGAAAGATGTGCTTCTGCCTGCAGCAGGCTCTGCGGCATGATCTGGCAAGCATTGGCCGACGCCAGGTCTGAGAAATGGTCAGCCAATACGTGTGCACGCTCAACCGTCCGATTGGCCAGAATGATGGATTTGAAACCGCGTGTTATCAATCCATAGACGATGGCGCGCGAGGCACCACCTGCCCCCAGGACGATGGCTGTTTTAACGCCGGCGGCCTTTGGGGCATCCCAATCCGGTGCGCCGTCATCAAGATTACCCAGAAATCCGTATGTATCAGTATTGCTGACATGAAGCGCACCGTCTTCCGCCCAATAGGTGTTCGCAGCGCCCAGCACTTTCGCTGTTTCATCTACATGATCTGCCAGAGCCAGAACCGCTTCCTTATGAGGAATTGTAGCGTTGCCACCGCAATAAATCAGCGTGCCCTTTTTGAGGGATTCCAGAAAAGTGGGTAGCGCGTCCGGAGCAATCGATTCGGCAGCGTAACAGCCCTCGATGCCATACTGCTGAAGCCAGAAGCTATGAAGGCGCGGTGAGCGTGAGTGTTTAATCGGATATCCGATAACGCAGGCATTTTTACCAGAAGACTCAACCATCGATTCGGACCCGCAATGCTAGGAAATTAAAACGTCTTCAGCCCGCAACCAGGCCAGAAGTGGCAAAAGAGGAAGGCCGAGAATGGTAAAATAGTCGCCTTCTATTTTGTCAAACAATTGCGATCCGAGACCTTCCAGTTGATAGCCGCCAACGCTGCTGAGAGATTCAGGAAGCGTCTCTGCCACGTAGCGCCCGACGAATTCCGGAGACAGTTTGCGCATCCGCATATGCGCCTGCTCCGTGTGACGCCAGATTGTCTCACCATTGCGCACCACCGCAATGGCGGCATGCAGCGTATGGGTTCGGCCGCTGAGCCACAGCAGCTTTTTGCGCAGATCTTCATCATCGGTAGCCTTGTGAAGGGTTTGCCCCTCACAAGTCAGAGTCTGATCGGCACCAATAATCAATGTATCTGCAATGCGTTGCGACACATCACCCGCCTTGGCCTCGGCCAGAACCTGGGCCAAGTCCTCGCCATCCACGTCTGATCCCATGGCTGCCTCAACAGCTCGTTCATCAATGGAAGCGGCTGCCGTCGAAATCTTCAAGCCAGCGTCCCGCAACAAGCTGGCACGGACCGGACTTTGAGACGCCAATACCAGAGCTTCTGTTTGAAATTCGCCATAGGATTCAGTCATGGATTATCCTGTCGTGCTTTGTGAGCGCCATAGAGGGTCAAAATTGCAGCGGCGGTTTCTTCAATTGAGCGTCTTGTAACGTCGATGATCGGCCATCCCCGACGAGCGCAGAGACGCCGTGTCTGGGCAATTTCTTCGGCCACAGCATGTTTGTCGATATAGGCCGTATCTTTGCTCTCGGCATTGATCGACAGCAGACGATGCTGGCGGATCTGCACAATCCGATCCGGACTTGCAATCAAACCAACGATAAACGCATCGGTCATCTTCTCTATGACATCCGGAAGCGGAACATCAGGCACCAAAGGTATGTTAGCAGCTTTCACACCGCGATTTGCCAGATAGATGGATGTGGGAGTTTTTGAGGTGCGGCTAATACCCAGAATGACAACATCCGCTTCTTCAAGATCATCGCTCATCTGGCCGTCATCATGAGACAGGGTGAAATTGAGGGCATCAATGCGACGGAAATATTCTGTATCAAGCGCATGTTGCGCGCCTGCGCGTTGCGCCGATTTTGCACCCAGATAAGTCTGGAACAGAGACAAGATGGGATCCAGTACAGACAGCGCTGGAACCCCCAATTCACGACATCGCTCTTCCAGCATTGCGGCGTGGTCCGGCTCTATCAATGTGTAAAGGACAATACCTGGCGAGGCCTCAATATCCTGAACCACCTGGGCGATATCTTTTTCACTGCGCACCATGGTGTAGATATGTTCCCGCGCCTGTGCGGAATCATATTGGGCGGCAGCGGCACGACCGACATTGATCAGCGTTTCACCGGTGGCATCTGAAATCAGATGAAGATGGAAAAAGGTGGATTTTTTCACGGTTGGATATCCACAAACTGTGGGTTACGCCTGTTGACGAATCATGAATGAGTTTTGGAGAACTCTTGTCGAAATGTCCACCCGGCCACTTTATGCGCAATGGTTAATAAAACATTAACATTTTGTGAGCGGTGGATATCGGTACTGATTGAAACGGGAAAATTGTGGACTATTTCTTATCCTGAGTTTTCCCTGATTAATCCACAATTGGGTAAGGCTTTTCATGCTGTTAACCTTTTGTTTACAATCTGATTTTCTGGAAATTCCCGCATTTTTGGAAAAAACGCTGTATTTTATACCGATGGTTTTTGGGATCATCGGAATGGGGATAATTCCAGACGTTTTGTGAATGAATTTTAATTCCCGTTTCCCACACCCTAATAATAGAAATAACAAGATATTAAGAAATTATTAGGGAATTTTTGGGGAGGGAAACCGCTTAGGCTTATGCTAGTTACTGAGGCACAGAAGAACAGGCATGATCGCTTCATTTGGCTGAACAGCTTACATTTTGCCGTATCGGATTATTTATGAACAGACGCATGTTACAGGTTTTACGCAGTGGTCCCGATGATGAAGCCATGTGGCCACCACCCATCTGGATGATGCGTCAAGCTGGACGATACCTGCCCGAGTACAAAGAAACCAGAGCGGAAGCAGGTTCGTTTCTGGATTTATGTTATTCGCCAAAGTTTGCAACAGAAGTGACACTGCAACCAATTCGCCGGTTTGGATTTGATGCGGCTATTCTATTCTCAGATATTCTGGTGGTTCCTGATGCGTTGGGACGGCGGGTAAATTTTGAACCTGGTGTTGGGCCAAGGCTTGATCCCATCAAGGTCGATGAAATTGCAGAACTGACTGTCTCAAACGCTTTGGAACATTTGAAACCCGTCTTTCAGGCGGTGAATGATATTCGCGCGGCCCTGCCCTCTGAGACAACTTTTTTGGGTTTCTGCGGCGCGCCCTGGACTGTTGCAACTTATATGGTTGCCGGGCGTGGAACGCCTGACCAGGCGCCGACACGTTTATTTGCGCATCAACATCGCTCGGCTTTCCTGAGCTTGATTGACGTTTTAACGGATGTGTCGATCGATTATCTGTCTGCCCAGATTGATGCAGGTGCGGATGCTGTGCAGGTATTCGACAGCTGGTCAGGCATTCTTGGCGAATCAGATTTCAATGAGTTTTGTTTAAGGCCGATGAAACGAATTGTTGAAGGTGTCAAAGCCCGGCATCCCAACACACCCATAATTGGTTTTCCGAAAGGTGCTTCATTGCATTATGAACGCTATGTCCAGGAGACAGGTGTGGATTGTGTCGGACTTGATTGGACATACCCGATGAAATTGGCGCGCGAGCGTTTTGGCAGACGGACCGTTCTTCAGGGAAATCTCGATCCAACGCGTCTGGTAGCTGGGGGGGAAGCGCTTCGCGAAGGTGTTGCAACGATCCTATCAGAAGCAAAAGGATCTCGGTTTATCTTTAATCTTGGACATGGCATTACGCCGGAAACACCAATTGATCATGTAGCAGAAATGATCGATCTGGTTCGAGCAGGTTAGGATAGATGTTGTATCTTTGGATCAAGGCGTTTCATATTCTGGCGGTCATCTCCTGGATGGCGATGTTGCTCTATTTGCCTCGGCTGATGGTGTATCATTGCAGTGCAGCTGCTGGAGGCCAACAATCAGAAACCTTCAAGATCATGGAGAGACGTTTGCTGCGGGGCATAGGTACGCCGGCAATGATCGTCAGTTGGGTGCTGGGGCTCTATCTCGTGGCTGATGGTGGTTATTTGTCTGACGGGACCTTCTGGGCGCATTTGAAAATATTGCTGGTGATCCTGATGTCCGCGCTTCATATGCGGTTTGCCTGGCACGTGAAACGGTTTGCAACCGATGAAAACAAACATTCAGAGCGTTATTTTCGGTTTATGAATGAGGCACCTGCGGTGGTGATGGTGGCAATTGTGATTTTGGTTGTCGTACGTCCGTTCTAAATTATGTGCAATTGTCACGAGGGCGTTTTACAGTGATCTACAAAAAGCCCTTGTGATTTCCTACATTTATCGCTATCTGAGAGAAAACCTACCTTTAGCCCAGTTAGGGCGCTTTCAAAAACACAACAAAATGTTCTGCGTATTTCCCATCGTGGACAAAAAAGCGACTTAATTAGCTGAAACAGGCATTGTGCAGGTAATTGCATATTTATCTGCTTCGCTTATTTCGCTTCAAACTTTCACCAATCAATCAATTAACAGATATATGCGCGCTGGACGCGCAAGGATTTAAACAAACACATGGCCGAGATGAAGCTATCTGATCTAAAACTCAAAAGCCCGACCGAATTGCTGATGCTTGCGGAAGAGCATGAAATCGAAAATGCAAGCACGATGCGTAAACAGGAATTGATGTTTGCCATTCTGAAGCAGCTCGCTGAAGAAGAAGTCGAAATCATCGGTGAGGGTGTTGTGGAACTTTTGCAGGATGGCTTCGGCTTTCTCAGATCGCCACAATCAAATTATCTGCCAGGCCCCGATGATATTTACATATCTCCGTCGCAGATTCGCCGTTTCTCTCTCCGAACCGGAGATACAGTTGAAGGTCACATCAGAAGCCCGAAAGATGGCGAACGCTATTTTGCGCTGCTGCGTGTCAACACAATCAACTTTGCTGATCCTGAAGAGGGACGGCACAAAACCCATTTTGACAATCTGACACCGCTCTATCCTGATGAGCGGTTCAACATGGAAATCGACGATCCAACACGCAAGGATCTGTCTGGTCGTGTGATCGATCTTGTTGCACCGCTTGGTAAAGGCCAACGTGCTTTGATCGTAGCGCCACCACGTACTGGTAAAACGGTTCTACTGCAAAATATCGCCAATTCGATCGCGGCCAATCACCCTGAGTGTTATCTCATTGTGTTGTTGATTGATGAGCGTCCGGAAGAAGTGACAGATATGCAGCGCTCTGTGGATGGCGAAGTTATATCCTCCACATTTGATGAGCCGGCTTCACGACATGTGCAGGTTGCCGAGATGGTAATTGAAAAGGCCAAGCGTCTTGTTGAGCACGGACGTGATGTTGTGATCCTGCTGGATTCCATTACGCGATTGGGCCGAGCGTACAATACGGTGGTCCCAAGTTCCGGTAAAGTATTGACCGGTGGTGTTGATGCAAATGCGCTACAACGTCCGAAACGGTTCTTCGGTGCCGCTCGTAATATCGAAGAAGGTGGCTCGTTGAGTATCATCGCGACCGCCTTGATTGATACCGGCAGTCGTATGGACGAAGTCATCTTTGAGGAATTCAAAGGAACTGGTAACTCCGAGCTGGTTCTGGATCGCAAGGTTGCAGACAAGCGGACTTTCCCATCCATGGACATTCTGAAATCCGGTACTCGGAAAGAAGATTTGTTGATGGGCAAAGCGGAACTGCAAAAAGTCTTCGTTCTGCGCCGCATCCTGTCTTCCATGGGTACGGTTGATGCCATCGAATTCCTGCTGGATAAGTTGAAACAGACCAAGTCAAATGATGACTTCTTTGATTCAATGAACACCTGATTCCAGGCCACATTTTAAAAGGTTCGATTCGTATCCGTAACCTTTAATGATGGATCTCGGATTGATGGTTGGATGAAACTATGAACACACCAGCCTTGTTCACCGAAACGATTTTTGCTCTTGCCAGCGGCCAGACCCCAAGCGGTGTGGCCGTTGTGCGTATCAGTGGACGGGATGCGCGCTCGGCTTTGGATTTGTTTCACGTGAAACAACCCGAACCACGGCGCGCTCAACTTTCCGTCCTTACCGATGCAGACGGCCGACCGCTGGATCAGGGGCTTGTTTTCTGGTTCCCTGGACCTGCCAGCTTTACAGGTGAAGATGTTGTAGAGTTTCATCTTCATGGCAGTGCAGCTGTCCTGGATGTGGTTTTCCAACAGCTTGGTACCCTGCGAAACTGGCGTATGGCCGAGGCTGGTGAGTTCACCAAGCGGGCTTTTGAAAATGGCCGTATGGACCTCACCGAGGTTGAAGGGCTTGGCGACCTTCTCGCAGCCCAGACCGAAGCTCAAAGACGGCAGGCGTTGAACCAGTATACCGGTTCGCTGCGGGTGCTGTATGATGGATGGCGACAAGCATTGTTGTCTCTCAGAGCTGCTGTTGAAGCTGATTTTGATTTCTCAGATGAAGAAGATGTGCCCGGTTCGGTAGCTGAATTCGTGTCGGGCGACGCCCTTTCCCTTTCGCGCCAGATTGAAGCCCATTTGAACGATGGGCGTCGGGGCGAAATTATCCGCAATGGATTACGTGTTGTTTTGGTTGGATTGCCCAACGCGGGCAAAAGCAGCCTTTTGAATGCGTTGGCACAACGCGATGTTGCCATTGTCACTGATGTGCCTGGCACAACACGCGACGTCTTGTCTGTTTCTCTGAACCTCAATGATCAGTTGATAAACATTTCCGACACCGCAGGTCTGCGGGACAGTGATGATGTTGTGGAGATTGAGGGTATGCGCCGAGCTGAAGAGGCGGCACGGGGGGCTGACTTGATCTTGTCGCTTTGTCCTGCCGATCAACCTGGCTTTCATGTGGCTTTTCGGGATTCGGATGAAGGCGACTTTCCGCCCGTTTTGAAAGTGCGCACAAAATGCGACCTTCTGGTGGACAGTCTTAACAATGGCAGCCCTGAGGGTGATGAAGATATCGATGTCTCGGTCAAAGATGGGTCTGGGCTTGATAATCTGATGTCGGAACTCGCTCGATTCGGTTCCGTACCTATCTCTGGTCAAAGCGATGTGACGACAAATCCGCGTATTACACGGGCGCGTCACCGACTTGCGCTTGAGAGCTGCGTTCAATCCTTGCAGTCCGCGGGCGACGATCAGCTGCCGTTGGAAATTCGTGTCGAATATCTCAGAACCGCTTCTGACTCACTCGGACAGATCCTCGGCCGCATTGACGTTGAAGACATTCTCGGCCATATCTTTTCTGAATTCTGTATTGGTAAATAAGAACCGAAATTTTGGCCCTGGCCGTTGGTTCGCTATTCCTCGTGATGGTCAATTGAACCACCGGGTTGATTTGCAAGAGTGACTGTAAACATGCGCTTTGATGTTATTGTAATTGGCGGCGGCCATGCCGGCTGTGAAGCGGCGGCAGCTTCTGCTCGATTCGGAGCCGATACGGCTCTTGTGACACATTCCTTTGAAACCATAGGGGCGATGTCGTGTAACCCCGCAATTGGCGGCCTGGGCAAAGGGCATCTTGTGCGGGAGATCGACGCTCTTGATGGGCTCATGGGCCGGGTTGCGGATGAAGCTGGAATTCAATTCCGAATGCTCAACCAGCGCAAAGGCCCAGCTGTGCAGGGACCAAGGGCCCAGATTGATCGTGCACTTTATAAAGAAGGCATGCAGCGTGAAATCTCAGCGCAATCCGGTTTGACCGTCGTAGAGGGGTCTGCTGAGGCTATCCTGACGGATAATGACGGGATTTGCGGGCTTCAGCTGGCTTCTGGCGAAACCCTGCACTGTGGTGCCCTTGTGATCACAACAGGCACATTCTTGCGGGGGCTCATCCATATGGGTGATGAGCGGATTGAAGCTGGACGTGTTGGCGAAGCTCCGTCTGTCGGCCTGGCTCATTCTTTTCTGTCTCACGGTTTCAAACTGGGGCGCCTGAAGACAGGCACTCCGCCACGTTTGGATGGTCGGACGATTGATTGGAGCCAGGTGCAGGAACAGCCCGGCGACGATATTCCGGTCCCGTTTTCATTTTTAAATGATCGTATCACGACACCGCAGGTGCCCTGTCATCTGACCCGGACGACAGCTGAAACCCATAAAATCATTGCGGATAATCTGTCAAAATCAGCCATGTATTCCGGGAACATCTCCGGTGTAGGGCCTCGTTATTGTCCTTCAATCGAGGATAAAGTTGTTCGCTTCGCAGAGCGGGATCATCATCAGATCTTCCTGGAACCGGAAGGTCTTAATGACCATACGATCTATCCCAACGGTATTTCCACAAGCCTGCCGCGCGATGTGCAGGATTTATATGTGCGCAGCATTCCGGGCTTGGAACAGGTGGACATCCTGCAATATGGTTACGCCATTGAATATGATCACGTGGATCCACGCGAGCTGAAGCCAACGCTTGAAACCATTGCTTTGCCTGGGCTCTATCTGGCTGGCCAGATCAATGGAACCACCGGGTATGAAGAGGCTGGCGGACAGGGTCTGATTGCGGGAATGAACGCAGCAAGGCGCGCTGGCGGTTCCGATGAGATCATTTTTGACCGATCCGAGGCCTATCTTGGCGTCATGACGGATGATCTGACAACAAGAGGTGTCACCGAGCCCTATCGCATGTTTACCTCCCGTGCTGAGTATCGTCTCTCTCTTCGGGCTGACAATGCGGATCTACGCCTGACGGCAAAAGGCCACGCATGCGGTATTGTGGGTTCCAACCGCTGGGAGCAATTCAGTGAATGGCAGGCGGAATTTGCTTCGGTGGTTGCGCATGCGAAATCGGTGGAGGTGTTGCCCACAGCATTGGCTAGCGCAGGTATTAAGGTCAACCAGGATGGACGGCGTCGGGACCTGTTTGGTTTGCTGTCCTATCCCACCGTTTCCCTTGAAGCGTTGGCGCCGTTCTGGCCACAGATTTCCGATTTCAGCCCCCGATTGAAACAACAGCTTGAGACCGAAGCCCAATATGCGGTCTATCTGGATCGCCAGCGCGCTGACATTCAAGCCTTCAAGCGGGATGAACAGATCGCACTGCCGATGGATCTTGATTTCAGTACATTGCCGGGCATTTCCAATGAAGTCTGCCAAAAGCTGACGGAAGCAAGGCCCGCAACTCTGGGCCAGGCTTCGCGCATTGAGGGGGTGACGCCCGCCGCTGTTACCCTGTTGTTGGCCTATGTCAAACGACGTGGCAACGCGGCTTGATGATTTTATGATTGGTCGCAGTAAATAATGTCTTCCTTGCAAGCAGACCGTGAGCGGTTTCAACGCCATTATGCCGTTCCCGCTGTTATCATGGAGCGGTTGGAGGTCTTTGCAGATCTTTTGAGGCACTGGCAGCGTGCGAAAAACCTGGTGTCGAACACAACTTTGGATCAGTTTTGGTCGCGGCATGTGTTTGACTGCTATCAGCTGTTGCAGCTTGGCCGTGCCAGCAGTCATTGGGTTGATTTGGGCAGTGGCGCTGGTCTTCCCGGCCTGGTGATTGCGTTGGGCAGATCTGAATCCACAGAAAACTTGCAGGACGGATCAGTCACGCTGGTCGAGGCGAATGGTCGTAAATGTGCCTTCCTACGGGCTGTTTCACGTGAAACAAATGTGCCTGTGACCATCCTGAATAATCGAATCGAGTCCGTATCGATAGCGGATCTGCCTCATAGCCCGGACTATATCACTGCAAGAGCTCTTGCTCCGCTGGAAAAACTGGCCGAATTAATGGTTCCGTTAATGGAGCCAAAAACAGTCGCACTTGTCCACAAAGGACAAGATTTTGCGTCTGAAATTGAAAAAGCATCTAAATATTGTGATTTCGATGTGATACAACACAAGAGTCAACTGGATAATCGCAGTGTGATTCTTGCCCTTTCGGGGTTACGTTTACACACGTAGATCGACCGAATGGCCTGATACAGCTGACATGTATTTGCTTCTATTCTGGGTGAGATAATCGTGTTGATGGACCAACAAACTGCAAAAGACGACTCTGCCCCGGTGACTCCGGATGCGCCACAGGTGCGTCCTCGGGTGCTCGCTCTGGCAAATCAGAAGGGTGGCGTGGGTAAAACCACGACCGCCATCAATCTTGGAACAGCGCTGGCCGCCATAGGCGAGCGCGTGTTGATTGTTGATCTTGACCCGCAGGGGAATGCCAGCACAGGTCTGGGCATTGATCGCAAAACCCGTAAATGCTCCACCTATGATGTTTTGTGTGGTGACGTCACTATGGCGGAAGCTGCGATGCATACGTCAGTGCCGCGTCTCGATGTCGCGCCCTCAACCCTGGATCTTCTGGGTCTTGAGTTGGAAATTGCGCAAATGCCAGATCGGACCCACAGGCTGCGCAGCGCTATTGATGATCTTAAGCTTGCTATCGGCGATGCTGATGAGCCTTACACCTATGTTCTGGTGGATTGCCCACCCTCGCTGAACCTGTTGACCATCAACGCAATGACCGCTGCTGATGCCATCCTGGTGCCGCTGCAATGCGAATTCTTTGCTTTGGAAGGGCTGAGCCAGCTGCTGACGACAGTGGAGCAGGTGCGGCGAACCTTGAACCCGGGCCTCTCAATCCATGG